>Ga0310786_10011248_pt1 | contig 11178 bp, 10 predicted proteins | sample AusTroGonzalo_MG_FD_203881 | JGI IMG/M metagenome (GOLD analysis project Ga0310786, IMG submission 203881) | Bovine rumen microbial communities from tropical cattle in Woodstock, Queensland, Australia - Gonzalo_03 (v2) (version 2) | ecosystem: Host-associated > Mammals > Digestive system >...
GACAGAGAGCCTGTCTTGATTTGTCCAGCACCAGTTGCCACAACGATATCAGCGATCGTTGCATCTTCTGTTTCACCAGAACGGTGGGATACCACGGCTGTATAACCTGCTTGATGAGCCATATCAATAGCATTCAATGTTTCTGTTAAAGAACCAATTTGGTTAACTTTAATTAGAATAGAATTGGCAATTTTCTTTTCAATTCCCATTTTCAAGCGTTCTGTGTTGGTCACAAATAGATCGTCGCCGACCAATTGAATGCGGCCGCCTAAACGGTTTGTCAATAAATTCCAGCCTTCCCAATCATCTTCGGCCATACCGTCTTCCAAAGACACAATTGGAAATTCATTGGCCAACGCTTCATAATAGTCAACCAATTCTGCACTTGTAAAGACTTTACCTTCACCTTTCATATTGTATTTGCCATCTTCGTAGAATTCACTAGAGGCTGCATCCAACGCAATTGCCACGTCTTCCCCTGGCTTATATCCGGCGGATTCAATAGATTTAACGATAAAGGCTAAGGCTTCTTTTGCAGAAGCAATGTTTGGAGCAAAACCACCTTCGTCACCAACATTGGTGTTCATACCAGCGGCCTTCAAGTTTTTCTTTAAGGCTTGGAATACTTCTGCACCCATGCGAATTGCATCACGGCAAGTTTTTGCACCTACAGGCATGATCATAAATTCTTGGATATCAATAGGATTGTCTGCGTGTTTGCCACCATTTAGAATATTCATCATTGGTACTGGTAAAATATGTGCTTCTTCGCCGCCTAAATAGCGATACAGAGGAATACCAGCGCTTACAGCTGCTGCCTTTGCCACAGCTAATGAAATGCCTAAAATAGCGTTAGCGCCACAACGACCTTTGTTTGGTGTACCATCTACGGCGATCATTTTATTATCAATAGCTTCTTGTTCTGTGGCTTCCATGCCAATAACCGCTTGAGCTAATTCTGTATTGGCAGCAGCCACGGCTTTCAAAACGCCTTTGCCATTAAAGCGGGATGGATCACCATCACGCAATTCTACTGCTTCATGGACACCTGTACTTGCGCCGCTTGGAACGGCAGCACGACCAAAAGATCCATCTTCTAAAACAACATCAACTTCAACTGTTGGTGTTCCGCGAGAATCTAAAATTTCACGCGCTTTTACCGATTTAATTTTGCTCATGTTTTTTCCTTTCTTTTTTTATGAGTTATTTTCTAAATTTGCCAAAGTTTTTTTTGTTAATTCATCCAATAATTTTAATTCTTTTAGTATGTGTTCCATTTGATTCAGTGGAATCATAGTTGCGCTATCGCTAGGGGCGTTTTCTGGATGTTCATGTGTTTCAAAGAAAAGCCCTGCAATACCTGTAGTAATAGCAGCCTTTGCTAAAATAGGGGCAAATTCGCGCTGTCCCCCACTAGCGCCACCTAAAGCGCTTGGTTGTTGAACGGAGTGTGTCGCATCAAAAATGACAGGATAGCCGGTTTGTTTCATCTGGGGTAATGACCGCATATCAACGACTAATGTATTGTATCCAAAACAGGTTCCTCGCTCTGTTAGTAAGAGTTTTTTATTGCCTGTGCTTTCCAGTTTTTCTACGACATTTTTCATGTCCCATGGGGCCAAAAATTGTCCTTTTTTAACATTGATAATGCGTTCTGTCTTTCCTGCCGCTAACAACAAATCTGTTTGACGACATAAAAATGCAGGTATTTGCAGAATATCCACGACCTCTGCTGCGGGAGCACATTGATATGGCTCGTGAATATCTGTTAAACAAGGAACTTCCAGCTTGGCCTTGATATCTGCAAAAGCCTGAAGGCCAGCAGTTAATCCCATGCCGCGTATCCCGTTAATACTTGTTCTATTCGCCTTATCAAACGAGGCCTTAAATACAAAAGGAATATCTAATTTTATTGCAAGTTCTTTTAAGGCAGTAGCCATTTCCATGCCATGAGTTGCACTTTCCATTTGACAAGGACCTGCAATCAAAACAAAAGGAGAATCATTGCTAAATGCAAAGTTTTGTAAAGCTATGGATTTGCTCATACTTACTCCGCCGGTGTTTCTGTTGTCGGCACTAAGTTTGTTGGTTCGTTGACCGTATTATGGCGCGACAAAACAACTAACGCTAAACTGATAACAACAAAAATGGCAAAGAAAACCATTGTTAATGTAGAAAGCATATTGCCAGTTTGGCGAGCAGTTAGAAAACTGGAGGATCCTTGGCCAGTTAAACCACCTAGACCACCCTCTGTGCGTTGTAATAAAACCAAAATGGTAATGATTGCGGCAGCAATAATATCTAAAACCAATAAAAATGTCATGTTTTTTCCTTTCTTTATAGAACAGCTTCGGCAATGGCCCAAAAACTGTCGGCTTTCAAACTGGCTCCCCCAATCAAAGCGCCATCTACATTTGGCACACTCAATAATTCTTTTGCGTTTTCTGGTTTAACAGATCCGCCATATAAAATTCGCATATTTTCGGCTATTTCCGTTCCTAACTTTTCTGCTAGTTTAGTACGGATCGCGGCATGAACCTGTGCCACATCATCTGTTGTTGGGATTTTCCCTGTGCCAATAGCCCAGACAGGCTCGTATGCAATGACGGTATTTGTGGCGGTAGCGTTTGATGGTACAGATTCAGCAATTTGACGCCGTACGACATCTAATGCTTGACCCGCTTCGCGCTCATCCAATGTTTCTCCAATACAGATAACAGCGGTCAATCCTGTGGCGATAGCATTTTCCGCCTTTTGCTGCACAACCGCATCTGTTTCGTGATGATATTGCCGGCGCTCGGAGTGGCCAACCAATGTCCAAGTGGCTCCCAAGTCCTTGACCATAGTAGCAGATACATCACCAGTAAAAGCCCCATTTGGTTTCGTTGTTTCGGCAACATCCTGTGCGCCGATCAAAACATCATTGTGGGGCAACATAGCGATCATGCCTAATACATTCATTGGTGGACAAATCAACATGTCAAAATTTTTGTTGGGCAGGGCGGCGCTTTTGGCAAAAACAGCCTGAGCCAAAGCCAAACTATCCTCCTTTAACCCATTCATTTTCCAGTTTCCAGCGATTAATTTACGGCGCATATTTTACTCCTTGATTGAATGGCGGGATTGTAGCATATTTTTTTGTTTCTTGCAAGCATAAAATTATTTCTGGCAAACCCCGTTTACGTCTACATATTTGACTATTCCTGAGGCGTCAAAAAAGACGTGTTTCGTACAGTTGTTTTGGCGATAAGTCCAAATTTCATGATTGTTTTCTCGCATAATGCTGACAGGTTTGCCCATGCGGCTTTCAACTTGAGGCTTAGACATGCCCGTTAAAGCTTCCCACATGATGTTTTGACAGCTCATCAGTAAGAAAAATGATAGGAAAAATAAGTTTTTTTTCATTTTTGCCCTCCTTTATTGAACCATAAACGTGTTTGAAAGTCTGCATTTTCTTGTTGTACAAGAATATCATTTGTGATGAATATTTCGTAGTTGACATGTTTGTTCGGATGCAAAGAATTTGAATTTTTGCATTGTTTTTTCTTGGATGGCAAAATAGCAAAGTCGGCACCAGAACATCCTTTGTCTGTCAAGGCAATTTTATGATTTTTTAATGATAGATTGTCATCTGTTAATAGTAATGGTTTTTCTTGTCCGTTTTCTTGCAATTTCCTCTTTACAATCCAAGAATCTATGTTCTTTTGATGTGTATATAATAAGTTATCTTCTTTGCGTACCAGAATGGTTTTTCCGCCATTCGCCACCACAATATCCGGTTGCCGAATCAAGCTATATCCTATGCAAAAGCCAAGTAGAATAACGCTAGTACCTACAAGTCTGATTTTTGTTTTTCCGAGACATAGAATACCAATACCTAAACTGATAATCCATAGGCCGAGTCCGTGAAAACGGGGAACCAGAATTTCAGCATAAGGCAATTGGCCAATCCATGTGCAGATCAGGCTGATATATTCTAATAGGTTGCCGGCAAGTTGCAAAGGCCAGACATCCAAGCCAAAGGGCATTAGAAGACACGAGATAAACAAAAGTGGCATGACACAAAATGAAAACAAGAGGCCGACTGCTAAGTTACCTAAGCTGCCATATAGGTTGACTAAATTGAAATGATACATAATATATGGGGCCAACAGAACTTCGACTAAGATATTAGCGCCGACTAAAGCCCATAACCAATAAATGGCTTTGTGTGTTTTAATTTTTGTGTTGAGTTGTTCGAAGATACTGACCAAAATCATCATGGCTATAAAAGATAATTGAAAACTGATTGACATGACCCATTCAGGATGTACGCTTAACAACACAAAACCGACCAACAGCAGGGTGTATAACGATATGGCTCGGCGTTCCAATAGAATGGCAATTAAAGTAATGCTAATCATTGCAAAGGATCTGAGTGCTGGTACTTGAACTCCTGATAATAACAAGTAAAAAAATGTGACACCTAGAGCAACAATGGCAGCGACTTTTTTCGTGTCTATCCGCAAAGCCAAGGCTGGAATACAGCATAATAATCCACGAATTAAGAAAAAGATAAATCCTGCTAACAATGCCATATGAAAGCCAGAAACGGATAAAATATGGGCAATGCCAGCTTTGCGATACAGATTATACTGTTCGCGTGAAACCACTCGCTGTTCGCCCGTGACTAATGGGATCGCAATCTGTGCCGTTGGAGCTGGTAGAACAGTTTTAATCCTCTGAATGATAAATTGGCGTATCTGGTCAATCATAGAGGTTTGCTTGTGGTGTACCTTAAATGTTTGTAATACTTTACCCGTTGCCCCGATTCCTTGGAAAAACATGCGTTGAGTCATCATGATATCTGGTGGGAATAGGTGTGCTTGCACCTTAATCCAATCCCCTGTCTGAAAAACCTGTTCTGTGTCGTCTAGTGTTAATCGTACCTGGGATGGTACGGCTTTATTTTTGGCCCACACGCGTTCAAGTGTTATGATTTGTCTGTCTGCCGTGGCAACGTGATCTGTGACAAAGCCAGACAGGGTTTGTCTCCACAAAGGGTGGTCCAACATTGGCGTTGTGACAAGGTGTGTACGGATACTGGATATGGACAGGCCTAGAAACACAAAAAAGCAAATTCCAAGCCAAATTTGCCGGGTCTTGAACAGCGCCAATCCACAAAGACCACAAAAAATAACCAGCAGAATACAAGGTGGTTCAAAAGGAATTCCAAAATAAACAGCACATCCCATAGCAAATGCAAAAAAGTACCATAACATCCTGTTTTGATAGTCTGGAGTTAGTACGAATTTCATTTGCATTTTCCTTTGAATACAGGTATCATACAAAAAAAGGAAATCTTTGTCAATGACACGGCCGGTTACACATACGCGTTTGAAAAATATAGCCCTGTTTTATTTGGAGCGTTATGAGGCAACAGCCTCTAAATTAAAAACAGTTTTGTTGCGCCGTGTTCAAAAAGGGCTTGAGCCTGGAGAAAGTGTTTCTGCACAAGCGCATCAGTGGATTCAGCAAGTTGTCGCTGAGTGTGAGCGGTTAGGATATATCAATGATGCTCGATATGCAGAAAACATGGTGCGGCGTTTATCAGAACAAGGAAAGTCTGCACGATTTATTCAACAAAAATTGAACGGGGCTGGGGTGGATTCTCAGATTATTCAGGAATTATTAAGCCCTTATAACGATTATGAAAGTGCCCGGATTTTTGCACGCAAAAAACGATTGGGGGCAGATTACAAAAAAGATATGGCCAAACTTGCACGTGCAGGTTTTTCATATGAAATTGCTAAACAGATTTTGAATAAGGAGGATATGGATGTTTGAAGAATTAGCAGCCGTGCGACAAGAGTGTGAAAATTGTCAAAAATGTCCTTTGGGCAAGACCAGAACAAAGTCTGTTTTTTCATCTGGAACACCTAATAGTAAATTGATGCTGATCGGTGAGGCTCCTGGCTATAATGAAGACATGACAGGGGAATCTTTTGTCGGGCGGGCAGGACAATTATTGGATAAGATTTTTGAATCTGTTGGGTTGTCGAGGCAAAAAAACGTGTATATTTGTAATACGATAAAATGCCGTCCACCAAATAACCGAGATCCGCTGCCCGAAGAAAAACAAGCTTGTCGTGCCTATTTAGATAAGCAACTAGAAATTTTGAAGCCTAGAATTATTTTGTTATGCGGCAAAGTAGCTTTGACCTCATTTATTGAAACGACTCAAGGAATTACAAAACTGCGGGGACAATGGTTTGATGGTCCGTATGGTGCAAAAATGATGCCAATTTTCCACCCAGCATACTTGTTGCGCAATCAATCCAAGGAAAAAGGCAGCCCAAAATGGCTGATGTGGCAGGATATCCAAGAAGTAAAACGCCTATATGATTCTTTGGGGGAATAAAAGGCTATTTAACCTTTGCTTTGATCAAGCGCATAATTTCTTTTTCATCTTGCGCCGTTAAAACACCATATAATGGAATAGGAAAGGGCCCAAACACGGGGTTGTGTTTTTGCAGCCAGCTATACCTGTATTTTAGGTTTTGTTTCGGTTGTAAGGATAAGATTTTATAATCCTTACCAGCCATGTGAACCTTTTTTACTTTAGCGGATTTTATATCTTTCCATGCCAATGGTACGCTGTGATCAATCTTGATTGTTTTTTCGGTAATGATAACGGCAGGCAAGGGCAGCACATGTTTGTATCCCCACACAAGCAAGGTGCCTACAAACAACGCCCACATTAAAGGACTCGTGAAACATGTAAGTGCTAGTAAAATAAAAGCGATAATGACAGCCCATGTGCAGGCTTCATTTTTTGGAAAATGATAGTAAAAGATTTGTTGTTTCATGTATCCCCCTTTGCTATTCTATAAATAAGAATAGGACTAATTTGCTACAAAGTCAAAATAAAAATTCCTTGCATTTTGTGGTGATTTAGGGTATAAATATAAACATCATGCGGGCGTGGTGGAATGGTAGACACGCTGGTCTTAGAAGCCAGTGCCAAAAGCGTGAAGGTTCAAGTCCTTTCGCCCGCACCAAGATTTCTATCACTTCAGAATTATTCTTCGCAGAAATATATAAACGTTCTCAAATGCCGATAAATAAAGGCGTTTAGAATGTTCAAAAACGGTCGTTTTTGATCTGGGGAAAATCAGTAGTTTTGGAAGCGAAGTTCAATCTTTCTATCTTCCTTATGTTGTCTACGTTCTGGGGAATTTTTAAAAAATTTCAAAAAAGGTGAAAAAGGGGGTTGACAAAAACGACCGTTTTTGAACATTCTAAAGTCCTTTATTTATCGGCACTTTGGCATGTTTTATGTCTTTTTGTCAACTTCTTCCATAAAAAATCTAATAAAATCAGTGAATTTACCGATTTGAAACCCAATTTTTTGCAGTTTTTTATTTTCAATTCCGTCAATTATTACAGATAGTTATTTGAAATGGCACCCGTAGCAAAAAAAGGTACCTTTAATTGCAACTGTTTTTTTCACATTTTTGCATTTTTTTCATTTTGCCATTTTTATCAGGCGTAATAAGGCTCTCAGAGATTTACCACTCACTTTTCATTTTAGACAAAACAAGGCGTAACAAAAAGGTACCTTTTTGTAACATATAGGAAGAAAGCGGAAAGTGGCAGAATCAAAGGATTATCGAGGATCCATGAAGTTTTGCCAAACGCCAAAAACGCGAAAAATGACGAATTTTAACTATTAAAAAAGGGGGAAAAATGAAAAAGTTTGGAATTTTATTATTGAGTTTGTGCATTACAACACCCGCTCTGGCCGACTTTGCCACTAGCTGTACCAACAGTGGAGGCACAATTATCACAGCGAACAGTTATGGTAATGACAAAGGTGGATTGTGCAATGATCCAAACAATACAACACTAACCAATAATTGTAATGGAAAGAAGTTCTGCCTGAGTGGGTTTTCCCTGAATTGGTGGAGTAGTTTTACTTGGTGTGAAAGTATTGGAGGAAAATTTGCATCCATAGAAGAGGCATGTCCTGGATCACAAGCTGTATCAGGTACAGCTTGTCCAAATTTTAAAGGTATAAATACTGGAGTAGGATGTTGGCGCCTTTCTACTGGCCTAGGAACAGATAATGCATTTGCTGTATGTTCTAATGGTATAGGTACACGAGATAGAGTTACTGGCTATAGAAATGCTACTCTTTGTGTAGAAAAATGATTATGTTAAATAGGCAAAGGGTACCACAGATAAATTATTTTTACTAAAAACATAAAAATCGTTGCATTTTTGTTAAAATCGTCCTACTCTTATTAATAATCAAGGGGAGTAGGGATGACAACAAAAAGTAGCGCTATCAAAAATTTGGACAGGTTATTGCAACGTGTAGCTTTGGCGCAAGAAAAGTTTGCCGCCTTTCCTGAGGAAAAAGTGGATGCTATTTTCCAGGCTGCTGCCGCCGCTGCTGATAAAATGCGTATTGACCTAGCGGAAATGGCAATTGCCGAAACGGGTATGGGGGTTTTAGAAGATAAAATTATCAAAAATCATTTTGCCTGTGAATATGTCTATAATAAATATAAAAATACTAAAACATGTGGTGTGATTAAGTGGGATAAGGTCAATGGAATCAAAGTGTTGGCCGCTCCATTGGGTGTGTTGGCTGGTATTATTCCAACGACTAATCCAACTTCTACGGTTATTTTTAAGGCGTTGATTTGCTTGAAAACCAGAAATGCAATTGTGTTTTCTCCGCACCCGCGGGCCAAAAATTGTACTATTGCTGCTGCCAAAGTAATCTTGGATGCAGCTGTTAAAGCTGGGGCTCCTAAAGATATTATCGGATGGATAGATGAACCCTCCGTGGAATTATCTCAAGCCCTTATGACACATCCAAAGATTCAAACAATTTTGGCCACAGGTGGACCTGGTATGGTTCGGGCTGCTTATTCATCCGGTAAACCTGCCTTAGGTGTGGGGCCAGGGAATACACCTGCAGTTATTGATGAAACGGCAGATATCGTGCGTGCTGTGTCGTCTATTCTAATGTCAAAAACTTTTGATAACGGGATGATTTGTGCTTCAGAGCAAGCTGTGATTGTTGTCAAAGATGTCTATGAAGCAGTGAAGAAGGAGTTTGCCTATCGTGGTGCCTATTTTCTGAAAAAAAGTGAAATTGCCAAGTTGGGTAAGATTATTTTGACGCCGAAGGGTGTGAATCCCAAGATTGTCGGTCAATCAGCATACGATATTGCCAAGTTGGCAGGCATTAAAGTGCCTGAGTGGACAAAAGTGTTAATCGCTGAACAGACAGTATATGATAAGTCTAATCCTTATGCACATGAAAAATTATCGCCTATTTTGGCTATGTACAAGGCTGTCAATTTTAATAAAGCCACAGATATCGCTTATGCTTTGGTTGTATTGGGTGGACTAGGTCATACTGCCGCTTTGTATACAGATGAAAGAAAACAAGACCGTATCGATGCCTATGCGGCTAAAATGCCGACTGGACGGATTTTGATTAATAGTCCTTCTTCTCATGGTGGTATTGGTGATTTATATAACTTCCGTCTGGATCCGTCATTGACGCTAGGCTGTGGTTCATGGGGTGGAAATTCTGTAAGCGAAAATGTGGGCATCAAACATCTATTAAATTATAAAACTGTGGCCGAAAGGAGAGAAAATATGTTGTGGTATAAAGTGCCGCCGAAAATTTATTTTAAGCGAGGGGCTACCGATTTGGCTTTACGTGAATATCAGGGAAAAAAGCGCGCTTTTATTGTGACTGATAGATTTTTGTTTGATTCCGGCGCAGTGCGGACAATCACAGATACCCTGGAAGATATTGGCACAGAGTATGAAATTTTCTTTGATGTCAAGCCGGATCCGACCTTATCTACGGTAGAGCAGGCTATGGTAATGGTGCGGTCTTATCAGCCGGATTTGATTATTGCTGTGGGGGGAGGTTCTCCGATGGATGTGGCTAAGATTATTTGGCTGATGTATGAGCATCCTGAAACAAATTTTGAAGATTTATCTATGCGTTTTATGGATATTAGAAAGCGTATCTGTTCGGTGCCTGAGTTAGGCAAAAAGGCTCAACTGGTTTGTATTCCAACAACCTCTGGTACAGGCTCAGAAGTTACGCCATTTTCCATTATTACGGATGATAAGACGCATGTAAAATATGCTTTGGCAGATTATGCTTTAACACCGTCTATGGCAATTGTTGATCCAAATTTTGTTGATAACATGCCAAAAGGTTTGACGGCCGCTGGAGGTATAGATGCTTTGGTGCATGCCTTGGAGTCCTATGTGTCAGTTATGGCAACAAATTTCACTAATTCTTCAGCTTTGGAAGCAACTAAGCAAATTTTTCGCTATTTACCGGCTGCATATAAGGAAGGGGCCGGGAATCCAAAGGCTCGGGAAAAAATGCACTATGCGGCTACAATTGCCGGTATGGCGTTTGCCAATGCATTTTTGGGATTGTGTCACTCTATGGCACATAAACTTGGTGCCATGTATGGTATACCACATGGAATAGCAAATGCGCTGTTGATTTGCCAAATTATTCGCTTTAATGCAACCGATTGTCCTAAAAAACAAGCAGCGTTTCCGCAATATGCTGCACCAGAAGCTAAAAAACGGTATGCTCAGATTGCGCATGTGCTTTATTTAGGAAATAAAAAGTCCACAGAGGATGAACGTGTGGAACTGTTGATTAAAGAGGTAGCCAAGTTAAAGAAAACCATAGGAATTCCTGATTCTATTCGTGCTTGGGGTGTGGATGAAAAGACCTTCAAGAAAAATCTGGATACACTGACACGTCAGGCCTTTGACGATCAGTGTACAGGGGCTAATCCTGTTTATCCTTTAATGAAAGATATCAAAAAAATCTATTTGGATGCTTTTGAGGGCAAATATTAAAATATTACTTGCATATTTTTCATAAATCAGGTAGATTTGTTCCATCAGTAAAGGAGAACAAGATGACAAAAGCAGAAAGCGTTAAAGAGTTTGTAGAACGGGTTGATGCTACTAAGAAGAAAAATCCAAAAGATTTGTCCTCTGATCAGGATTTGACAATCGCCATCATGAATTTAATTTCTATTGAGGAGCATTTGGTCTTTTCCGGGGCTAAAACTGGCAAGACATCCTTTTATGATATGGTAAAGGATGTGCGTGAATTGCGTAAAAATC
>Ga0310786_10011249_pt1 | contig 11178 bp, 8 predicted proteins | sample AusTroGonzalo_MG_FD_203881 | JGI IMG/M metagenome (GOLD analysis project Ga0310786, IMG submission 203881) | Bovine rumen microbial communities from tropical cattle in Woodstock, Queensland, Australia - Gonzalo_03 (v2) (version 2) | ecosystem: Host-associated > Mammals > Digestive system >...
AGCAACCTCTTTACGATGCGCATTATCTTCTACAAGATACTTGAGCTTAACATCAAGAACTGCAGCCTGAATCTCGTCAAGGCGTGAATTACGGCCTGCATACTTGAACACATACTTTCTCTGTGAGCCATAGTTAGCGAGTGCACGAACAGCAGCAGCAAGTTCTGAATCATTTGTTGTTACAGCACCTCCATCGCCAAGAGCACCAAGATTCTTGCCTGGATAGAAACTGTGACCGGCAGCATCACCAAGAGAGCCAGTACGACGGCCATCAGCATAACGGCAGCCATGCGCCTGGGCGTTATCCTCCACCAACTTAAGGTTGTACTTCCTACAGATGCGGCCAATCTCCTCGGTATAGGCACAGCGGCCATAGAGATGGACCAAAAGGATAGATCTGGTCTTGGGCGTGACCAGTGCCTCCAAACGGCTGTCATCCAGTTCCAGTGTGTCATAGCACGGCTCGGCCAGAACTGGCACCAAGCCGTTCTCCGTCAATGCCAAGACAGAGGCGATATAGGTATTGGCAGGCACGATGACCTCGTCGCCTGGCTGCATCACGCCCATCTCGATATAGGCTCTGTAAATCCATATCAGGGCATCCAGTCCGTTAGCGACACCGACACAGTAGTCTGCACCGATATAGTCGGCATAATGTTTCTCGAAGCGCTGCACCTCCTGACCTTGCAGATACCAACCGGAGTCAACCACGCGGTTTACGGCCTCATGTATCTCAGCAGCGTGCCTCTGTGTGACTGCCTGTAAATCCAAGAACTTGATCATTTGCCTTTAACTATTTGTTTCCTGACTTATAATTCACAAATTCATCGTAGTCGTAAATATAGTCTGACGCATCGTACTTCTCACTGGCCAGGACAAGGCATACAGAACCGGAAGAGAAGTCATCAAGCACACGCCAAATACCAGGGGCTATATATATCCCGACATTTGAACGATTCAGCTGGAACACGCGTTTGTTTTTCCCGTCATCGAGCATGACCGAGAAACAGCCGCTCACCGCAACAATCAACTGACTTAACTCACGATGCGCATGTCCGCCCCTTGTAGCTCCACCGGGGACGTCATACAGGTAATATACCCGTTTCACGTCAAAAGGCACGTCTCTGCCATTCTCCACAACGGTCAGATTGCCTTGTGGCCGGTGATGCTTGCTCAGTTTGATGATTTTACAATCGTCCACGCTGGTCTGTTTCATTATACTTGAGACTTAAAATGTTCGTAATCAAAGATATAATCTGAGTCATCATATTCGATTGACGACAATATCAGAGCCACTGAGTTTGTGGAGAAATTTCTCATCTCGCGCCAAATACCGTGGGGGACATACAACCCATAGAAGGAACGGGTCAGCGAAAACACCTGACGTTCTTTGCCGTTATCAACCAATACGTCAAGGGCCCCGGATAGGGCAATAATCACCTCATCATTGCGACGAAAGGCATGACCACCACGACGAGAGCCACCTGGCACGTCATACAGCCAATAACATCTAGCGATATCAAAGGGCAACTGATTGTCGTTCTCGATAAATGACAAATTGCCTCTCGGGTCTTCAATCTTGGGTATGTTGATGATTCTCACTTCATCCATAAGCATTACTTCCTTTCATAAATTTTTCCGTTGACCACTTCATAACGTCGGTCAAATTCTGCATGTGAACGCTTCCAACGGTCATGGGTCCACAAGTAGAAAGCTGGCTGACGGCGAATAGACTGCTCCAACATCTTAAAGAACTGCCTTGTAATGTCAAACTCAGCGGTCTTTGCAGCCTCCGGCGCCAATAATTTGAAGGTACAAATGTACTTTCCCCTACAGGGACGTTCCATGTCGACATAAAACACGGCATCGTTCATCTTACGCATGATACGCTCACCACCAGTAAAAACAGGAGTTTCCTGATTCATGAAGTCTACCCATAGATGAATATTGGTCCACCACGGTGCTTGGTCGGCAATATATCCGAACAATGAGCGACGATTTTCACGCTTATAATCAAGCAAATGGCGCAGGATGTCCTTTTTCGGGACACAAACACCACCATGAGCTGAACGCAAATCGAGAAAGAGGCGATCAAAGGCAACATTGTAGAGTGGATGGTAAATCAACCCTATCACAGCCTGCGGATGGCGTTTAAAACCGAGACCTGCGGCTGAGAGCCACTCCCAGTTGCAGTAATGTCCCAGGATACCTGAACAATTCTGACCGCGATCAAAACATTTCTCCACTTCCTCTAAACCTCGGAACTCTACATGCTGCAGCAGTTTCTCATTTGAGATGGTCAACAGCTTGAGGGTCTCAACAATATAGTCGCAGAACCAATGGTAATACTCTTTACTTATTTTCTTCAGTTCCTGTTCCGACTTCTCTGGGAATGACCGCTTCAGGTTCTTCATGACCAAATGACGTCGATAGCCTACCAAGTAGAACACGAGGACATAGATGACATCTGACAACAGGTACAATATCCCGAACGGAAGGCGCGAGAGGCTGGTGGCTATGCCATGAAACAGGTGATATGTCAAGTTACTTTTTGAAAATGTCATAGTCTTTGTTATAAGCTGGTGACTCAATAGCCAGCAAATTGAGCACTGAATGGAAAATATAATGCTGTTCAAGAACAGCTGGCAGTTCGCTTTCTGGTTTGTAGTCTCTGAAATGCTCTGAGGTCCATACCAGGAATGGTATCTCATACTGCACCTTTGGTGCCAGCCTCATTGGAATACCATGCATGAACATCTTGTTCTCGCCAAGTGACTCGCCGTGGTCGGAAATGAAGATCATGGCGCTATTCCAGTCTTTCATAGCATGCAAGGTATTGATAAGACTATCCAAAAGGAAGTCTGTGTAACGTATGGTATTATCGTACGCATTAACCAGCATTCCTATATTCTTCTCGCTTTCTTCCACATTCTTAGCCACGGGTTTATACACCTCAAACGCCTTAGGATATTTATCGGCATACTTTGGACCATGGCTGGTATTGGTATGCAAGACTATCAGTACTTTGTCTTTCTGGCTCTGTTCTATACGTTCACGAAGGCCCTTCAGGAGAATATCGTCATGGTATTTATACGTGTCGGGATATTTCTCGCCTAAGTCATCTTGATCAAGGAAATCGTCAACATGTATAGGCGGCTGTCCCCAGTTCGTTGTACGCCATGCCACATCAACACCCGTTCTGAAGGCATAATTAGGCAGCAACTCGTTCAGGTCGTCACTGTTTATCGGTTCAAGAATAGCCTTAACGCCTGCCGTGGTGTAGGTGGCACATGAAGTAGCCTGATAGACCTTCAGTCCTGCCTGCTTGGACAGCAGAGGATTGGTATCACGCTGATAACCGTAAAGCTGGAAATTGGCTTTTCTGGCCGACTCACCGATGACGAGCACCACCACAGTCTTCTCATGATCCACTATTCTGCCATCAGGGAGTTTTATCTCCTCAGCTTGTTTGTGGTGCTTGATACTGGTCACGCGAATCGTATTCACGAGATATGACCAAGGCTGCAACAAGCCTCCCAATTCGGTATCATGCTGACCAATCCACAGTGTCTGGTTGATATTCACCAATGCCAATACAAGAACTATTGCCAGTGAACTACCGCAATAGACACCAAGTTTTTTAGCTTTACCTATAACGACTGGCTGCAACAGGCCATATAAGGCAGGAAGAACACCAAAAACAAATATGAAAAGCCATAGCGACCAACTGAAAAAACCAGAAGCTTCCGAATATCTGGTATTGAACACATTGCCAATGGTTATTTCATCTATGATGATGTTATAGGTATAGACAAAATAGACAGCCGTGGCATTGATAAGTGACAGGATGGCAAGCAAAATACGACCAACTATCCTCATTAAAAACATGATGAGATAGGTCATCATGAAGTTAAGCACCAGCATGATTATAACCAACGACACCAGCAGGAATATCTTCCCACCTGAATTTTCATTGGTATTGTTTGCTGCATAGCTAAAGAAAGGTATGTTGTATAACACCAAAGTACCTATGCTGACAATACATGAAAACGTAAAGAGCGAAATAGGCTTGCGTAACAGTTTAATCATCTTATTTTTTAGCTCACTCATTTTTTAGCTTCAAAATCTTGTTCCCATAACAATAGAACATCAAACACGGGATAATAACACCAATCATACTACCCACGCACACATCCGACAGGAAGTGTTGAGAAAGGTAGATACGCGAGTAGCCGCCCAGTGCTGCCAGCGTCAGTAGCAACAACATGGACAGGCCACACAGCATCCATGTCCCGCGGTTGTTCAGATTAGTTCTTGTCTTATAATAGTGCGCCAGAAGAAGGGCACAGCATGTAAAGAAGACAAAGAATGTAGAGGTATGTCCAGATGGAAAAGAATTACTATGATGCATGTGTACGCCCGCCACCATGGGCAAGACCAGATCAGGATAATTCTCGAACACAGTTAAAGGACGCGGGGCGCTGAACAAGTGCTTCAATAGTTGTACCACCGCACCTCCCGACAATTCACACAAGACATAGAAGAGGATTATTTCCTTTTTCTTCCAGAATAGCGGGAGCAATGCCAAAACATATAATGGCCATTCTGCCAACATGGAATAGTTTTTGAAGAAGATATCTTGAACCTCTGTGTGACAAGAGTTTAATAACAGGTGAAGCTCAACTTTCGGATAGACCATAAGCCCTCCAATTACCAACATCAGCAACATCAAATATGCTATGCCATAAACTGAAAATAGTTTTATCATCTGTTTCATGCTGCAAAGATAATCATTTTTTCCGTTTCTGAGGTCATCAATGCCAAGTATTTATTATTTCCTGTTTTGAAAGTCTGTTGTGGTCATCTGAATCATCGCTTTGTCCAGACGTTGCAGTCGTCCTGCATCGCTGCTCTCATTGATGGTCACACGTTGCAGGTCAAAATCGTAAAGCACATGTCCTGTGGAATCGCAAATCCATTGGGCATTGTTGTAGTTATGGACAGCCACTGGCATCCTATAAGTCTCCGAGAGAACGTCGCGGCTGAAAAGATACGCATCATGGTTCAGATGCAACTGTCCGAGCAACGTGGCAGGCAGATCACTCTGGTTACAAATCGTATGGATAACACGTGGCTGACGCACTGCGCCACCAATCCACAACATCGGGATATGGTTCTTCTGCAAAGGTGTTGTCTGGTCCACCTGTCCGTTGATAATGCCATGGTCTGCCATCATCACAATGAGTAAGTTATGCCATTGCGGGGTCTTTTTCAGACGACAAATGAAATGGTATAGACAATCGTCCAGATAACAAAAGGCATTCTCAACCTCATCGTCCAACTTCTTCACAGGCACATCCCACGGCTCATGGCTGGACAAGGTGCTATACCCCCAGAGATAGCGTTCTCCTTGACGTGCACCGGTGATTTGATTATAGATGGTCTGGAATGTAATCTCATCACGTACACCCCATTGGCTTGTATGTTGCTCCTTAAGCGTATAGTTCTCCATACTGACGATATGCTCCCAACCTGAAGAAATCAGATATGAACGCATGTTGGTGAAATTGATGTCGCCACCATACAGATAACTACTCTTATAGCCTTGCTGCTTCAATGTCATGGCAATACTTGGCATCGTACGACTCTTCTCAGGAATCTTCATGACCGAAATCGTTGGGAGCGAAGGGTAGCCACTTAAGGCGCAAAGGGTGCCGCGGTCAGTACGCCATGAATTGGCATAGCATCGACTAAAATAGATGCCTTCTTGTTTCAATGCCTGCAGATGCGGCATGGCCGAAGCAAACTGTTCTCCAGCACTTTCTAGTAGAATCACAAGAATATTCGGGCGGTCAGTATTGAGCAGCGTATCGCAGTTCACGCTCTCCGTCGTATAGACACCGTCTGCTATCCTCTCGCATTCCTCTGGTTCAAAGAACTGATATTGGGCAAGATCATCCAATGGGCTTGTCAGTGAATCAAAGAAATTGAATATGGGATTGACAGCCGCATGATTCAGGAATTGATTCTGCGAATAATAGACCTGTCCGATATTGGTCACCGACTCCCCCACTCCGCCACGGATACCCAAAACGATGACAGGCATCAAGACAACATAAAACAGTTGTTCTTTCCAATGGCCACGTACAGAGGACGGCATGCCTATCCTGTCATAAGCCAGGAAAAACAGCACCGTAAGGACGGTAAAGACCAGCAATCTCACCAGCAGATACCACGTCGTCACACTGGCCATGGCCTCAGTGGGCGTCTCAAGGTACTGCAGCCATGAGGCATCCAGCTTGAAATGCCAGAATGGATACATACTGGTATCTGCCACAAATGCCAGGGAGAAAATGACTGCGATGAGGACATAATAAGGTTTCATGAGCCATGCAGGCCACTTCACCCACACACTGGCCATCGTCATGAGGAAAGGAAAAATCAGGAAATAGAGTGCTGTTGACAAATCAAGGGCAAGCCCATGCCACAGCACTTCAAACATGTCGCTCACAGAGAATGATGACACGGCATGGTTACACAGCATAAAGGCTAACTTGGCGACCATGAATATCAGCACGGTCAGCAAATAGGTTTTGACAAGATACAGAATACGATCCTTCATGCTTCACTTTTTCTCTTTACAGACTCTGCATGTCGTTCAGCTTTTTGTAATAGCCGTCTTTTTGCAGCAGCGACTCATGAGTACCACGCTCCACAATCCGTCCTTCATGCAGGACACAAATCTCGTCGGCATTCTTTATCGTTGACAGACGGTGGGCAATTGCGACAGTGGTACGCGTTTTCATCAACCGCTCCAAGGCATCCTGCACCAAGCGTTCGCTCTCTGTATCGAGGGCACTGGTAGCCTCATCGAGAATCAAGATGGGAGGATTCTTCAAAATGGCACGGGCAATGCTGACACGCTGGCGCTGTCCACCGGAAAGGCGTCCGCCACGATCACCGATATTGGTGTCAAACTGGTGTTCCGACTGCATAATGAAATCATAGGCATTCGCAATCTTTGCAGCCTCGGCAATCTGCTCGTCGGTGGCATTTTCCACACCAAAGGAGATATTATTACGGAAGGTGTCGTTAAACAATATGGCTTCCTGGTTGACATTGCCAATCAACTGGCGCAGGTCATGAATACCTAAGTTCTTGACATTCATGCCGTCAATCAACACCTCACCCTCTTGCACATCGTAGTAACGGGGAATCAAGTCTACCAACGTGGACTTTCCACTACCCGACTGTCCGACAATAGCAATGGTCTTTCCCTTAGGGATGACGAGATTGATATCTTTGAGTATCCATTGCTCAGCATAGCGGAACGACACGTGACGGAACTCTATATGATGTTCAAATGAAGTGATAGGTCGCGGGAAGTCCGATTCCTTGATGGTGTTCTCGGCCAAGAGTATCTTGTCAATTCGATCCATGGACGCAAGGCCTTTGGGGATATTGTAGCTCGCCTTGGAGAACTCCTTCAGAGGGTTGATGATGGAATAGAGAATCACCATGTAGTAGATAAACGTAGGACCTGTGATGGTATTCCCGTTGAGTACCAGATAGCCACCGAACCATAACACAATGACAATCATAACCGTACCAAGAAATTCACTCATAGGATGGGCGGACGACTGACGGATATTCACCCGCATCAGATGTGAACGGTAAGAAGAGTTGATTTGGTCGAACCGATAGTTCATTTTTTCTTCGGCACAGAACGCTTTAATGATACGGAGACCGCCAAGCGTTTCCTCTACCTGGCTCATGGTGTCGCTCCACAGGCTTTGTGCTTTAGCTGAAGCTTGTTTCAGTTTACGGCCTACACGTCCCATAATATAACCCATAACCGGTACTATAAGCAGTGTGAACGCTGTCAGCTGCCATGACACAAACAGCATGGTCGAGAAATAGGCAATAATCAATACCGGGTTCTTGAAAAGCATATCAAGCGACGACATAATGCTTGACTCCACCTCCTGGACATCACCGCTCATACGTGCAATGATATCGCCTTTGCGTTCTTCCGAGAAGAAGCCCAAAGGAAGAGCCGTGATTTTCTGATACAACTGGTTACGGATATCACGCACCACACCTGTACGGATAGGTACGATACATGCTGAGGTCAGGAAATAAAAACCCGTCTTCAACAAGGTTGTAGCAGCCAGGAACAGTCCAATCAACAATAATGTCGTGGTAGGACCATAATCGGCAATCAGTCCGTTGACAAAATAGTTCAGATTGTTCATCAGCACTTCCTGAACATTGCCCCAATCCCATGCCATGACACTGGTTGCCGCCTCTGCATCACCCGTCTGAAACAAGATCTGCAAAATGGGTATCAATGCTGCAAACGAGAAAATATTAAGTACTGCCGATAAAATATTGAAGCAAATCGACAGTATCAGATATCTTTTATATGGAGGCACAAAACGCCTCAGGACTTTCATAAACTCTTTCATCGGTTATCAATAATCAATTGGTCGTTATTCATACGTTGCATGTACTGCTGAATGATAGACTTCATCTGGCGGGTCATCATCGTCAGTGTGTCGGCAGGCATCGACTGGAGTACATTTTTTGCAAACACAGAGTCGGTACGGTAGCGATAGGCAGCCGTCACCTGTTCACCGTCAAATTCCAGGGCATACGCACCTTTCACAAATTCATAGCCACTGTTCTCCGCTACCCAGTGAAGGGCATGAGTCTCTTCTGACGGGGTATGCAGCATATCTTTGCCAAAAGCCAGATATGGCCTGTCATAATGCAGATAACCCAGTACAGTGGGCATGATATCAACCTGCTCCACTATTCGTTGGGTATCGTAGCCATGCAGATCACTGTCACCTGGTGCATAGAGGATGATGGGCACATTATAATAGCCCAGTGTAGTCTTGTAATAAGGATCAATGTGTGTACTACAGTGGTCAGCGGTCAGGACGAAAAGCGTGTTGGCATACCACGGTTCATGACTGGCCGTCTCGAAAAAGCGCCTCAGCGCGTAGTCGGTATAGGCTATCGCCTCCTGTAACTCTTTTTCTCCCTTGGGGAACTTGTCTTTATAGCGTTCAGGAAGGTCAAATGGTGTATGCGAAGAGGCTGTGAAAACCGAAGTCATAAACGGCTGTGGCATACGGCTCATCTGCTGGGCGTAAAACTGCAGGAATTCCTCGTCCCAGATAGCCCAGGTACCGTCAAAATCGTCATCACCGTTAAAATGGGGATCTTCATTATATTCCGTACGACCGAAATACTGTTTAAAGCCCGTGGCACGGGCAAAGGCCTGAAATCCCATCGAGTTGTTCTGTGCACCATGGAAAAAAGCGGTCGTATAGCCCTTGTTTTCACCCAATTCCCGCGCCAGCCCGGACATCCGGTTTAACGATGCCGGTGTCAAGAATAACGGTTCCACATAGTTGGGCAACGACGATAATGTCGAAGGCATGCCCTCAATACTCTTGCGCCCATTGGCATACGAATACTGCCACGTCATGGCATGATGGGTTATCAATGAGTCGAGGAAAGGCGTAAAACCGCGATAACCCTCCTGACGGAGCGTCTTGTTAAAATAGCCAAAATGCTGTTTACTGAAACTCTCTAGGATAATGACCACGACATTCTTCGGCATAAAAGCCACCGAGTCAGCAGGCTCATGAATCGGCGAGAAGAGAGAGGCCGCCTCGGCATCACTCATAAAGTCGGGTATAGTCATAGGCGTATTACCCAGAGTGCGATAGATGCTGAATGGCGTATTCAATACAATGCCCGTCTCGGCCGGACGGTCAACATACTGGTTGGCATTGCTGATTGTGATGGGTCGGACAGCTGTCGCAAAGCCGCCACGCATACCTCCTATACAAAGGGGAACAGCCACCAATAGTGCCACGGTCTGCGTTGCATAGTATTTCCATAAATTTGCTATAGGTTCAGATGTCTTTAATCTGGGCAGGAACAGACGCCACAGCACCCATGACAGGACAAACGCCAACACGACAAGATACCAATTCGCCAGGAACTGTTCGCCCATGATCTTGGCAAAACCGCCCACCCCTTCGTTGGCAAATTCATCGAACACTGAATTCGTGGTACGCTTGCCGGTATAGGGGAAATAGACACAGTCCATCAGGTTTGCCCATAAAGCCACTGAGTTGCACACCACATAGACCCATCGCGCAATCCTGTAATATAGTGGATGCTCCTTCCAATGTAAGGGCAGCAGCAACATCAGGATAACCAACGCATTGGTATATAGGATGGCACTGGTATCAAAAATCAGTCCTGCAGCAAACAAACTTAACCCATGTCCCCAGGTGATGGTGTCGGCATACAGGCCCCAGTTCGTCAGCAGAAACACCAATCGGCATAACGTGAAAAGCAGGTAAACTACCAACAAGTCACCTACCAATGCCATCACGGGATGATTCCTTATCGTTCTTGTCATCATTGTCAACAATCCCTTTTGGACGGCAAAATTACAAAAAAAAAACGAAAAATCGACAGAGAGACTGCTTTATTTCAACATTTTATATTACTTTTGCAGCCGTATGACAAAAAAAACAAAAAAAAGATTTGCTTTAGTCCTGACACTGATGATTGCTGGCGGACTCTGTCTTTGGATGTACAGCCGATGGGATGTCTGGTTCCATAATCCCGAAGAAGAGGCTTATATATCACCAGCAGAGCCACACAGGGTCCTGTTGACGTTTGGCGACCATCAAGAATCATCCAGAAACGTCAGTTGGCAGGCTGACAGCATTCTTCACCCTTCATACTTGGAATTAGCCCAGCCTAATGGTGATACTGTTAGCATCAACGCGACGGGCGAGGTCTTCCGCTCACGCAGCGGTCAGGCCGCCTATTATGTCGTCCGCCTGCGAGCGTTACAACCAGAAGCGCAGTATGCCTATCGCGTGGTGACTGACGGAAAGGCCTCACCATGGTATCGTTTCAGGACATACAAGGAAAAACGCCATCAGCTGTCCTTTCTTTATGTCGGCGATGTTCAGGACAGCATTGGAGGGCAAGCCAATCGTTTCTTGCGTGAGGCATTGTCCCGGCATGCTCAAAGCGAGTTTTTAGTTTGTGGAGGCGATTTGACTGAGCGTCCTATTGATGCGTATTGGGCAGAGACTTTCCGCGACATCGACAGCATCTGCCAGACGTTGCCCTTGC
>Ga0310786_10011250_pt1 | contig 11176 bp, 8 predicted proteins | sample AusTroGonzalo_MG_FD_203881 | JGI IMG/M metagenome (GOLD analysis project Ga0310786, IMG submission 203881) | Bovine rumen microbial communities from tropical cattle in Woodstock, Queensland, Australia - Gonzalo_03 (v2) (version 2) | ecosystem: Host-associated > Mammals > Digestive system >...
AAAATGTGCCAATTATCAATGTGCTAATGTGCCAATGAAATTAGCAAATTAGTTAATTAGCAAATGTGCAAATAAATTAACCAGATAAAGAGGGGAGTGCTGCGCAGGGGGAGCCAAATGGGATGATAATTTTGAATTTTGAATTAAAAAAAGCACATGCGGTGAAACCGCAACCAACGTATAAAATGGGAAACGTACAACAATTTTGCAATAAACAATATCAACAACACCGGAATTTCATTTTATACGGTGTTATTGGCTGTGTGACAACAGCCATTGACGTGGGGATTTTCACCCTGCTGGCCCATTGGAACATGCACGAGTTGCTGGCCAACACCATCAGCTACCAGGTAGCCATGGTCGCCAGCTTTTTCCTGAACCGTGAGTTCAACTTCAAAATCAAGGACAAAGTATGGCAGCGTTTTCTGTCATTTTTCATTGTCAACCTCATCGGTTATGCTTTCAGTCAGCTGTTGGTATTCCTCTTCATCACCAAATTCGGCATGCCAGACTTTATCGGCAAGCTATTGGCTACCATTTTAGCGGCAGTCTGCCAATTCCTCTTCATCAAACATCTTACATTTAAAGTAAAGAAGACAAAAAATTCTGAGGCCTGATCTGCAACTTTACCTTCCTATGCTTCTCTCCAACTCAACTAACGCCACCATACAATCATAAACGCTGGTAGCATAGTCTTTTTGGAGCTCATTGTACGTATGTTGGGCAGTCAGAACCTCCAACAAAGAGGTTTCGCCACGTTGATAGGCGTAGAGTTTGCCATTCAGTACCTGTTGGGCACTGGTCATCAAGACTTCGTTGTAATTCCTGAGTTTCTGAAGAGAAGCCTGATAGACATTATACGCTCTGATCACCTCGCCCTGGATAGAATTTCTAACGGACTGGCTTTGCAATTGAGCCTGTTGCTGTCGCAGCTTGCTGGCCTTGCGCACCCCTGAATTGACGCTCAGCACCGGCAGCGGTATGGTCAGTCCCACGCTATACCCCACAAACTCAGGGGCAGGGGCTTCCTCATTACGCACTCTCGTGTTATAATTGGCACCCAACACCAGTTCAACATCAGGCATCCGTTCCCGTATGGCCAACTTTTCCTCTTGTTTAGCCAGCGTAACCGACTCCTCCGCGGCACGCAAGTCCGAACGGTTCCTGAAGGCGCTGTCCATCAACTGCTGAAGGTCGAAATCCTGGGTTGGCATCTCCAAACGACCTTCAATACTGCGCGTTCCCCTCGTAGGGTCCCCGCAACGCTCGTCAAGCAGCACCAACGCATTCTTATACTCGGTCTGACTGCCTTTGTATTCTTGTTGTGCTTGAAATTGTTCCAGATGGCTTTGCAGCATATCCAACTCGGAGATTTCGCCCTTTACGAACCTCAAACTATCACTGGTAAACAAGGCGGAAACATACTGATAGGCCTGAGAATCTATCAACACAAGCTCTTTTGCCAAGAGGGCATTATAAAAATCGATGGTTGCATCTGCCTTCAAATTACACCAATAGTCATCAAAGGAAGCCTGAGACACCGACAATTTCTGTTTGGCCACCTTCACTCTACCAGAAAGCTTGCTGAAAGAAATAGACTTGCTGAGCTCGGCCGACACTGACTGTCCCATAGCGATGGACCAATCGCTATTGTTCCCGTACTCGAATGAAAGAGAGGGATCATCTACAGCACGCGCCGCCTTGAGCTCGGCTTTCCCGATGTCCATATTGAGTTCTTCCGACACATAATCGGCATTCTGTCTTTTTATCAAGTCGATATAGCTGTTATAATCCAAGGACTGGGCGCATGCTTCCACCATCAGAAGCATCAATGCAATACCTATTAATATTCTGTTATTCATGTTCTTTTCTTTTTTCAATCAAATAATAAAGCGTAGGAAGCACAAAAAGCGACACCACCGTGGCGAACAAGAGTCCATAGACAATCACCGTGGCCAATGGTCGCTGGACATCGCTACCGATACCTGTGGATATTGAAGCGGGGAAAAGGCCAAACACGGCCACTGTAGCGGTAAGAAGGATGGGGCGCATACGGTGCGCGGCTCCTTGAATGGTGGCTTGACGAAGCTCAACGCCTTCCTCACGTAAATTGTTGATATGAGAAATCATAATCAATCCATTTTGTATGGCCACACCTATCAACGCGATAAAGCCTACTGCTGAAGACACATTGAGGGTCATGCCCCGCACATTGAGTGCCAGCAATCCGCCGAAGAGCGCCAAGGGGACCACAATCATCAGCAATGCGGCTTGGCGAACCTTGCCAAAGGCAAAAATCAGCAGGACAAACATAACCCCCAACACCAAAGGCACCACCAGTCCTAAACGGCCAAATGCCCTGTTCCGGTTCTCAAACTGCCCCGCCCAGTGCAAGCTGGTCAACTCGGGATCATACGTAACCTGTTCCTTGATTCTACGGTTGGCCTCGTTGACAAATGTGGTCAAGTCGGTTCCTCTGAGATTCAGGCGCACCAGCGTATATCTGCGGTTCATCTCCCTCATAATCATATTCGCGCCCAAATCCATACGGATATCCGCTACTGCCGACAAGGGAATTTTGGCACCTTCAGAATTGGTAAGAAGCAATGCCCCTATTTTCTCGGGCGTATCGCGATAATCCTCGGCGTAGCGACAGGTCACATCATATACTTTGCTACCCTGATAAATCTGGGAGATGGCCTTCCCTCCGACCGCCAACTCTATCAATTGTGCCACATCCGACACATTCAGTCCATACTGCGCTATTCGGTCGCGGTCAACAATGATTTGAAGCTGAGGAGTAGGCGGCTCCTGGTCAATGGCGACATCCGTGGCGCCGGGTATTTCCGAAAGCACCTTCACCACCTGTTCTGCCACTACTCTACTCTGGTCATTGTCATCAGAATATATCTTCAATGCCAAATCGCTATGCGTACCTGCAATCTGATCCATCACCATATCGATAATCGGCTGGCTGAATCCCACCTGATAACCGGGCATCTTTGCAATCGAGTCAGACATGGCCTCCACCAGCTCTGCCTTGGTACGCTTGCTTTTCCATGTCTTATACGGTTTAAGACCGATACCCACCTCCACATGCGACAAACTGAAACACTCCGCCCCCTCATCGTCACGTCCCAACTGAGTCATCACGTATGATGTCTCATCGAAACTTTTGAGCGTATGTCGCAAATCATCGGACATCTTTTTGGCCTGGTCGATTGAAATACCCGAAGGCAACTGCACCTGAACCCATACCGAACCCTCATCCAGTGCGGGAAGGAAATCCTTTCCTACGGTATAAGCCAAAATACCAGAGCCCAACAAGATGACCACTAGCACCGCCACCATCATGCGACCTTTGGTGATGATTTTTTCAACCCTACGCTCGTAGGCTTCATTCAGTTTTTCGAGCCAAGGGTTACGGTATATCTTGCGGGGCTTACGATAGGTCATATAAGACAAGCACGGCGTTAGCAGCAAAGCCACCAACAGTGCCCCGAACAATGCGTAGCCCACCGTATAGGCCATCGGCGTAAACAGCTTGCGCTCCACATGCTCGAAAGCGAAGAGCGGCATGTAGGCTGTGATAATGATGATGGTAGAGAAAAATATCGAGCGTCCCACCAAACCCGCGCGGTGTTTCACAACCTGTTCATCCAGCGGAACACCCGGTCTTGCTTCACGTTCCTTCAAGATCGTTTCCATCATGACGATAGCGCCATCTACCAAGATGCCGAAGTCGATGGCTCCCAGCGACAACAGATTGGCTGGCACATTGGTAATCTTCATCAAAACAAACGCCACCAACAGCGCAATGGGAATGGTAATGGCAACCAATGCGGACCCACGCCAATCTCTCAGATAGATGAAGAGCAGCACCACTACCAGGAGCATGCCTATAAGCAAGGTATGCATCACCGTTTTCAAAGTCTCTCCCACCAGATCTGTACGGTCAAGGTAAGGATGAATTTTCACGCCAGGAGGAAGCACCTCTTCATTGAGCTCATCCACTGCCACATGTATGCGGTCGAGTACCTCTGAAGGATTCTCTCCACGCAGCATCTGCACAATGCCTTCCACCGCATCCTCGTAATCTCGTTGATCATCACTAAAACCCAGGACACCTTTTCGCTCCAGCATTCCATATTTCAAATCTCCTAAATCCCTTAAAAAGACAGGAATTCCTTCGTATGACTTGATTACGATATTGCCCAACCCTTCCAAATCGCTGACCAAGCCTATCCCTCTGATCACATAACTGAGACTTCCTTCGGAAATCATACTACCACCTGCATTGAGGTTATTTTCCTCAATCTTCTCGGTAATATCATCAAGGCTAATGCCATACGCCGTAAGACGTTCCGGCTTGAGTTCTATTTGGTACTGCGTGGTAATGCCACCATAGTTACTCACATCGGCAACGCCCGCAATTTGACGAAGATATGGAATAATCGTCCATTTGTGAATATCGGTCAGGCTTCGCAAGTCATGACTGCCATCAGGGCTCTCTACCACATAACGGAAGATTTCACCAGTAGGCGAAGTCAACGGGTTCAACTCGGGTGTCGCATCAAATGGAAGTTCAATGCCGACCAAGCGCTCCGTCACACGCTGGCGTGCCCAATAATCATCCACACCATCATCAAAAACCAATACGACGGTAGATAAGCCGAAAGCGTTCTTGCTTCGCATGGTGTTCAATCCTGGCAGCCCATTAACCGCACGTTCCACAGGGATGGTAATCTGCTGTTCGATCTCTTCCGCGGCCAAACCAGGAACCTGTGTCACCACCTGGACCGTTGTGTCCGAAATGTCCGGGTAGGCATCAATAGCCAAACCGTTCCATGCTATAACACCCACTATGCAAAGCAGGGCAAAAATCGAGATCATTAAAATCTCATGGTCAATTGACCAATTAACAAGTTTCTTGATCATAATGATTTCAATTTATTTGCAGTCAATAAAATAAAATGCACCTTGGGTAATAATCTCATCACCCTCCGACAAGCCGCTCGTCACCAACAACTGTCCACCCTCTACCGACTGAACCTCTATCACGGTCTTGACGAAGGTGTTATCCGCGATGCGGCGCAACACATACCTGCCTTTACTGCTTTGCAGCACAGCCGATTTGTCCAACATGATATGTTTCTGACCCTTCAAGGACATGTTCACATTGGCATACATATTGGGCATCATCAAACCCGTGCTGTTGTCACACTCAATATAAGTCTGCATGGTTCGGGTTTCAGCGTCCAGCATGCCATCCGTATATGCCACTTTCCCTTTGAATACCCTATCCGGGCGGGAAGCGAGGCGAACCTCCACCTCTTCAACTCCCTCAACATACGGAGACTCCATCTCGCTCACGCTGGCCTTGACCCACACCTTGCTCAAATCCGCCACAACCACCTTTGCATCCTCATCTTCTCTCAAATATTCACCCATCACCAACTCGTTGCGCAGCACTGTACCACTGATAGGCGAACGCACTATCATGGGCTTGCCTACCGTGGCATCATCCAAATCTATCTGGTACTCTGTTGCCACTGCCACTGCGTGACGATATTCCTGCAAAGCCATTGTGTAATTTTGTTGAGCTTCATCCAATTCTTTCTCCGAGGCAACCCTGTTTTTATGCAAGTCACGCACTCGTTCCAACGACTTCAAGGCGAGCTCCATATCTCCCTTGGTCTGGTTGTAATTCTTGACCAATTCAGAGTAGTTAGAGGACGAAAGCTCAAATAGCGGCGAGCCAGCCCTCACTTTCTGTCCAATGTGAACCATTGATTTCACCACCCTACCACCAAAAGGAGCGGCCACCTCAGCATACGCCGACGGAATGGCTGTCACCACACCGGTTGAACTTAGAACCAGATTATAATCCTGAAGTTCTATGGTTTCTGTCTCAATTTTATCTTTCAGCGGAGAATCAGCAGACAATATTAACGTGTCCCCGCTCATTTTTACTCCATTTTCAACGACTGCAGGCTCATTATTCTTGGTGTTGGCACAGCCTGCGATAAGCGCCGCGCCCAGCAACCACAACATTATTTTCTTCATATTATATTTTTGATGATTTTTGATAATTTTTGACCCTATTCTCATCCCTAAGACTCATCACGCAATGTTTCTGGAGCCGGTGAACAAAAACGCTCAAACGACTGCGCCAGGGAAACCAAAGGTCAAAATGATTTAAAAAAGAGATTGGAAATACGACCTCCCACAAGCCCTATCACTCTTGAGAATCAAGGTTAGGAAATTGCAAGAAGAGCGCGACACATCATTTACAATACGGGAGGGGCTCGCAGCAGGGATGCTGCCACATCGCAGGCATATACCAACTTTGAAGCTGCGATGGTTACAATGGTGCTGCACGGAAGCTGTACCTCCAATGGCATACTGAAATACACAGCCTCAGTGGAGGTACGATCCTGCAACTGATCCAACACAAGCAACTCGCTTTCAGAGTGCCCATGCTGGCTATTGGTATATGGATGTGAATGAACGATAATACGATTCTGGAAAAGATGCGAATGGATAAAAATCGTAGTGCCTGCAAAGTATCCCAAATACATTACAAGCAACAAATAATTCACTATCCTAATCGCTCTCCGCCTCAGCATTCTATCTCAAATCTCTCTATATCAATATTATATAATCACAGCATTAAAAATGCAAATTTACACAAAAATCCCGAATGATATACAGACGTATGAATTTTATTATTGAAACACGATTCTTGGAAAAAGGAATAAAAAAAGGCGGTCAAATGACCGCCTTTTGTGTCCCCTCAGGGACTCGAACCCTGGACCCATTGATTAAGAGTCAATTGCTCTACCAGCTGAGCTAAGGAGACTTGTTTTTTGGGACTGCAAAAATACAAAAATTGTTGATAAAAAACACATCTTTTCAAATTTTTCTTTTTTAAAAAAATTAGTGTACATTTGCAGAATGAAATATGATAACCTATAATAATATGAAAAGATTATTAGTCAATATTTTAGCCTTATCTTTCACCTTGTGTGCAAGCCTGAGTTTCGCACAAGTTAATCCCGAAAAACCGCTCATGACCATCGGAGACGAGGCGGTTTCGAAGGCAGAATTTGTCAATACTTTCTCCAAAAACAACGATTTGAAGAAAACCACAGCGAAAGAACTGCGCGACTATTTAGACCTGTTTATCAACTTTAAATTGAAAGTCAAAGAAGGAAAAGCCCTGCAGATTGACACCTCCGCAGCCTTCCAAGCCGAGCTATCTTCTTATATCAACCAGTCGGCCCAGCAATACCTGACGGACAACGAGATGACAGAACGTCTTTATAAGGAATGTATAGAACGCGCCAAAAAGCACATACATGCTTCCCATATCTTAATCAACTGCGGCCCCGACGCTAATCCCAAAGACACCCTGATGGCCTATAAGAAAGCGTTGAAAATCAGAAAACAGATTCTCAAAGGTTTGGATTTCAATGAAGCCGCTGTCCGCTATTCGGAAGACCCCTCCGCCCGCGACTATATCAATCCTCAAAACGGAAGAAAACAGGCTGGCAACAAGGGCGACATCAGCTATTTCACAGTCTTTAACCTGATTTATCCCTTTGAGACAGGTGCTTACAACACCCCTGTAGGGAAAGTGTCCATGCCTGTCAGAACACGTTTCGGCTACCACCTGATTTATGTGCAGGATGTTGTACCCGCCATCTCCAAAATCTATGCCGCCCATATTCTGGTTTCCGACACCAATGCCAAAAACGGCATCATGAGTGAGGAAGCCAAAGGGAAAATTGAAGAGATACAACAAAAACTCAAGCAAGGCGTCCCCTTCGCCCAGCTGGTAGTGGAGTATTCCGACGACATCGCCACCAATATCAGGGAGGGCCACCTGCAGCCTTTTGCCCCCAACCAGCGTGCCGGCAACTTCGTTTCTGCCACTATCCACCTGAAAAACAATGAAATCTCCCAGCCCGTCGCCTCTGTCTATGGCTGGCATATCATCAGACTCGACTCCATTGTTTACTTGACTGTTAATGATGAGTTGGAGGGAACTCTGCGCATGAAACTGGGACGCGACAACCGCAGTTTCATTAGCAAGGAATCCTTTATTTCCAATTTGAAAAAACAATACAACTACGAGGAAAGCGGCAAGGCACAGGGTATGAAATTCCTGTGCACCAATATTCCAACTAACTACTTCCAATCCACTACTACCGACATTACTACCCTGCCGGGCATCACGGAACTGCCCCCTATGGCCACCTATGCCGACCAACAGCTTACCACGCAAGAATTTGCCAAATATGTATCCCGCTTCCAAGGCATAGACCTCACCACCTCGTTGGAGAAATTCCTCAAAGAAAGATTTGACAAATTCGCAGAAGATAATCTTTACTCTTATGAGAAAGAGCATCTGATTAATAAATACCCCGATTTCAAAGAACTGGTCAACGAATACCATGATGGCATGATTTTGTACGAAATCAATTCACAAAAAATTTGGGCACAGGCCATTACCGACACTACGGGTTTGCGCGAGTATTATGAAAAAATAAAGAAAAACTACCCCATTGACCCCAACGCCAACCCCGTGGAATATAAACCTCTCAATGAAATCAAGGCGGTTGTCATCACCGAATTCCAAAACCATTTGGACGAGCTCTGGTTGCAGGAACTGCGCCAGAAATATCCCGTGGTCATCAACGAGGACGTTTACGCTACCATTCTGAAAAAATAACCCGACCCATGAGTGCTTGTAAGAAGCTGCTAATCCTCCTGTTTTTGGCCACCGGTCTCCTGTCCTGCGGCACCAAGGATCCTGTGGTAGCCGAGGCTTATCACGCCAAGCTGTACCAATCGCAGCTGGCGCAGATGATCCCCGACTCGTACAGTCCTACCGACAGCGCACGCTTGGCCCAGCTTCTGATTGAGGAATGGGTACAACAGCAGGTTCTGCTTCACGAAGCGTTGCAAGTTCTCCCCATCAGCCAGAAGAATTTTGAGAAAGAGATGGCGGAATACAAGAATTCGCTGCTGATCAACGCATACTACAACTACATCACCGCCGACAGCACACTTTTCGAAGTAAGCGACGAGGAATTGGAACAGTTCATCAAGAAATACGAAAGCCGCTATACCGTCAACCGCGAAATCATCAAAATCAACTATGTAAAAACCTCAAGAAACTCCAAAATCATCAAAAATCTGAAGGAATTACTGTTTGACGATGACCGACGAGTGGAGGAAAAGCAGCAGATTGAAGAACTTTGCGCCGACTCCATCGAGTATTTTCTGGAAGATAATACCTGGCTGTATCTGGATGATATCCAGAATGAATTTCCCATTGAAATCAAAAACAAGGAATCAATTCTGACCCAGAACAAATATATTGAGACAGAAGACCAGGATTACCACTATTTGATTGTTTTCCTGGATTATAAATCCCAGCGCACCATCAACGAAACCGAAGAGGAAATCGCGGCAGCCCGTATGATGCTGACTCAGCAGAAAAAGAGGGATTATATCCAGCAGAAAGTAGACGAGTTGTATCAAAAATCACTGGAAACAGGCCTGATTGCGCTGCCAGGTAGCACACACTAATCAAACCATTTTTCTATTTCGTTTTCCCCGATTTGGTGGATGATTTTCTTGCCACTGGGGCTCACATTGGACAGCTGGCAATCGAAGAGTTGTCGCAGGAAATCCCTGATTTCGCATATTTCTGTCATCGGCTTGAACACATTGCACTTCTGTTTGGCCATGCTCATTGCCATGTTCGACTCTTTATCAGCACGATGCAGGAACATATTGGACTGATAGCTTTCCAAAAAGGCATCAATCACCTGCTGCACATCCTCTTCCTCATCTACCGGTGTTCCGTTGACCGCAAAATGCGTGCCATCAATGGATTCAAGGTCATAGCCCAACTTCAGCAGTTCAGGCTTCAGCTCTTTTATCATCTCCGACTTGGCCAGCGACAAAGTGATGGTTTCCGGGAAAAGTGACTGCTGCACCGTAATGGGCTTCTGCTGCATAGCCGTCAGATACTGCTCATACAAGATGCGCTCACGGGCATGAGCAATATGAATCACCGATAATCCACCGGCAATATTCGCCACAATATATTTTTTATTGATAGACAAACATTTAACATCCTCAACCAGAGACTTCTCTTCTGTTTCAGCAGCAGGTTGAAGATCCAAAGTCGGGTGCTCTGCCTGCTCCTGCTGCACGGTTTCCGTCTTCAGCGACTGCAAGAAATCACTCCAGCCAGAAGTGTCAAAGTCGGTGTTATGCGAGAAAGAGGGTTTGTTGTATGAACCGCCACCATAGGATGAATGTCCGCCACTACTTGCCGGATGAGAATGGAAGGGGTTAAAATCAGGATTATGCGTCACCGCAGGCTCTTTCAACTCCATGTCTTTCGGCATATTCGACATATCCATACCCGGCTCGTAGTCGAAATCAAGTCGCGGGGTCAGCGACATCTGCCCCAAGGACTTCTTCACCGTGGAATTGAGAAAACCAAACACCAAGCGCTCATCCTGCAGTTTCACATCCACTTTGGTGGGACTTACATTGATATCGATAGTGGCCGGATCCACCTCCAAATTGATAAAATAGGCAGGCTTATAACCATCCGGGATTAGTTCGGAATAAGCAGTTTCCACCGCATAATTCAGCAATGGATGTCGCACATAACGGCGGTTGATGAACATATACTGCTCACTTTTTTTCTTTTTCGCGTTTTCCGGTTTAGCGATAAAGCCCGAGATATTGATGAAATCCGTTTGCTGCTCAACGGGGAACAACTTGTCCTGAAAATGATTGCCGAAAACATTGACGATCCGTTGTTTGAAATTGGACGGCTGTAACTGCACAAGCAGTTTTCCGTTATGATATAACGAAAACGACAGTTCCTGATGGGTGAGCACTACCCTATTGAATTCCTCTTCGATATGGCTAAACTCCACATTGTCGGACTTGAGGAAGTTGCGGCGTGCCGGCACATTGAAAAACAAGTTTTTCACTGAGATGGAAGTCCCGTCAGTAGTGGCGATGGGTGTATGCTCCTTCACTTCAGAGCCTTCTATCAGCAGCAAAGTGCCCGTGCTATCCTCGGCCATCTTGGTGCGCAGTTCCACATGGGCAATGGCGGCAATAGAAGCCAAAGCCT
>Ga0310786_10011251_pt1 | contig 11176 bp, 10 predicted proteins | sample AusTroGonzalo_MG_FD_203881 | JGI IMG/M metagenome (GOLD analysis project Ga0310786, IMG submission 203881) | Bovine rumen microbial communities from tropical cattle in Woodstock, Queensland, Australia - Gonzalo_03 (v2) (version 2) | ecosystem: Host-associated > Mammals > Digestive system >...
GAATAGTTCTCGTTTTATCAGCCGAAACCAAAGACTACCCATGACGCGCCCGGTTATTATATCGGAAACTACCCGCCCATACTTGCAATTTGTTGAGACCTCCTTTCTCGTGTTATCACGATATATGTTGAAATCACAAGTAACGATGTCAAAGTCACCTGATTGTGCCACCCGGTACATCTTTTCATAAGCATGAGTATCGACTGTGTCATCCGAGTCACAGTGGATGACGTACTGCCCCGTAGCCATTGATAAACCTTGCATACGCACTTTTGCCTGGCCGCTGTTCTGTGGCATCCGATATATGGTCACTTGTTTTTTTCTTTCCGGGAATTCCTCCATAACCTCGCGCAGTATATCCATCGACCGGTCCGGTGAGCAATCGTCAATAAACAGAAACTCAATATCTCTTAGCGTTTGGCCAAACAATGACCTGACACATCGGGCGATATAAGGCTCGACGTTGTATACGGGGACGATAACAGATATTGCAGGCATATTATTATTCAAACCAGTATTTACTGCGATGTCTTATTCTATCGAGATTCTTTTGACATCGTACGTAGTGATGGAAATAGATCACATTCCCCCTCTGAACAAACGATGGAGGAATGAGATGGCTTTGCGGCGCTCGACGCGGCGAAAGCCCACGAAGCCGATAACAGCGGCGGTGACAAGGAGGGTGATGGAGAATCCTACTACATGTTGCCAGAAACCAGTGAGGGTGACCAACTTGTACAGATAAAGGTACCCTATCATAATGACTGAAATTATCGTTGGACGAAGATATGCATGTCGCAGGAAACTTAGAACCTCGAAGTCGAACTGTAAACGCATCAGGATAAACTGGATGACACGGTTAATCAAATCGGCCAACATAAAGCAAATCAAGATGGTATATGCCGGAGCTCCGTTCTTGAAAAGAATGTAACCCGCAGGCAGGCACAATAGATAAAGTACTGAAATCTCAATCTTATACCATTTAATACGCCCTAATGCATTGATTAATTGTACAAAACCAGCAGAAGTAGTCGCTACGGCCGCAATCAAAAGTGTCCAGCGCGCCATTATGACGGTTTCAGAAGGTATTTTGCTACCTAGCCACAACTTCATAAGGAAATCAAGCTCACTCCAGAGAGGAAAAAAAAGCAACAGGAACAGAATCAGGCATATCCTGCAGGAGCGTCGGGCTAGTTTCGTGGCTATTTGCACCTGCCCAGCTCCGACATTCTGGGCGATTTGGGGAGTGGAAGCAGCATCGAAATTGTTTACAAATTGGCTAACGTAGTTTTGCAGCGTATTTGCGTAGAAAAAAGCGGCGTTGGTGGTGGTGCCAAAGAAGGCGTTGATGAGTAAGTTTGAACCTTGGGAGCGTGCAATCCCAGCCGTGGCGTGCAACATATTGTAGTTGCTGAAGACAAGCATATCCTTGTATGCGGCTCTTTCCCTAACGAACTCCCATTTTACAATCTTTGGCCATCGGCGGGCGCTCATAATATGATAGGCGATGAAGGAGATCCAGGTCGTTACACTCATCATAACGGCATAAATACGGAGACAGTCCGGGCGTGCTCGAAGCAGGAACAGCGTTGCTGTAAGAGACAGTTTGACCAAAGTGTTGATGATGTCTACAATAGCCATCGTGCCGAATCTCTCATGCACGTTGAACAGACTTTGGAATGGCACATTGGCGATACCAAGGCAGGCTACGACAGTAGATACCTGAAACACAAACATAGCATCGGCTTCCTTTCCCGGAGCTACGTTAAGTTTTGTGTGGATATACCAAATGCCAACAGTCTCAAGAAGAAGCAAAATGACCGCAGCTCCGCCCAGATGGATGGTGTGGGAGATGTTGAAAATACGGTTGGGGTTGCCATCGGATTTCCCCATTTCAATGTTCATGAAGCGGACGGTGGTTCCGGTGAGTGCTCCGGTGATGACGCCGACCAATGCTACAGCACTACCTACTGCGCTGTATAGACCAACGTTTGAAGCCCCTAGCACCTGCAACACCAGGCGGCTGGTGATGAGCCCCACAACAATTGTTACGGCCATCCTGATGTATATGATGACCGTGTTTTTGGCGATGCGAATGTCTGAGGATGCTGCCATAATGCAAAGATAGCACAAAAAAGTCATTGGATATCATCTTTCCGAAAGCTGTTTGTCGCTTCTGATGAAAGAGGGATGTGCTAATTGTTCGCTTCTTCATATAATTCCACAAACTGTTTCGCCACATTCTTAATATCATACACTGAGATATCTAATGGGACATCGCGATGTTGGTAATTACCATTCATGAACTCATTGAACACTTGTTGCTCTTGAGAGTCAAAAGCTGATGAGATTGAAATAATTGGTCGTTTGGATAACGTGTAATCAATTAATTTACTGGGCGATTGTACGGTGCCGAAATTCTTGATATTTAAAAGGAAGTCAGCGGCACACAGTTCCCGAAGGAGTTCCTCCCTTGGCAGGTATCCATTGACAGAAATCTTATGACAGAGTTTGCTAGCATAAGGAATTATGATTTGAGGATTTTTAGAGTAAACCTTGAAGCAAAAATCCAAATCAAGGGTGGAAAGATAATTAAGTAATTGACGAGGGTCTCTTAAGTCCTCATAAAAAGTTCCAGCATAGATGAATGTGGGCACTGGATTGGGTTTGTACTCGCGAAGATGTATATTCTCAAAACTAAACCCTTGGGGGATTACCCTTAACTTTTTTTGACTTTCAGGCAGATATGCAACTTTGGCCTGCTCTAACGGAATTGTAATAAAATCGGTCATCCGAGACCACCATTTCTCAAGTCGAATAAAAGACTTGGGAGTCCTGATAAAAGGGCTTCCAGAGAAGGGATCCCCACAATCAGATATCCACACCGGAAAGTCTTTATACTTCATTCTTAACAAACAGACGCCGAAATGCACCCAAAAAGGATGTGAAATAGAGATGACTAGATTGTATTGATTGATATTGCGAATCTTTTTTCTGATTAATAAAGAAACCTCCATTTGTGACCAGAACGGCATATTCGGAATGACATATCCGGAGATTCTATAGAATAAGGTTTTGCGCACATGGCTGTGTCCCACGCTGTCCACCTGGCCCCATTGAGATGGGCCATAGTCTTTAATCGTCAGACAGTATTTCTTTTCCATCTCAGAATAATCATAGTCTCCTAATAACGCATAAACCGTTACATCATGACCAATTCGAGCTAGCTCTTTGGCTAATTCAAAAGTCCTGTTTGAGCGAGGGCTGTTGTATGGCGGAAAAACCCGACCAACAATTAGAATCTTCATATCGATGAATGGTGGCGCGGAAATACAACTAGAAACGCAAATAATGGCTATATATGATATACTCCCTCTAGCGGGCAAATGTTATGACAATCTAAGACTACCTTATTCTTAAGTTTCTCCCAATTTTGCTTAATATGGTTGTGCTTAACCATAATGACGACCATATCCACTTCTTCAAGGAACTGATCAAAGTCCAGTATCTGATTCTTTACAATTCCTTTAGATGTATAAAAAGGATCGTATGATTTCAGTGGCTGCGCCAAATGTCGCTTTTGGATATCAAGCATCTGAAGGGTGGGACTTTCGCGGATGTCGTCAACATTCTCTTTGTAGGTTAATCCATATAAACCGATGCGACTGGTTTCGGTAATATGATGCTCATCCATGATCTCATGTATTCTCTCCAGAACAAAGTCGGGTTGAGAGTCATTTGTTTTCATGCTCTCGTCTATGACTTTTGCCAACTGGGGGTAATCTCCGACAAGGAACCAGGGATCAACGCTGATACAGTGACCTCCGACTCCCGGCCCCGGCTGTAAAATGTTAACCCGGGGGTGCATATTGCAAATCCTGATTATCTCGTAGACATCCAGATTGTCATGCCGGCAGATCCGGCTCAGCTCATTTGCAAAGGCAATGTTTACAGCACGATACGTATTTTCAACGACCTTCGTCATTTCTGCTGTGCGAATGTCTGTCAAAACAATCTCCCCCTGGCAAAAGGAAGCGTAGAATTGCTTAATCATTTCGCCAACTTGTTTATTGTCTGCCCCGATAGTACGGTTGTTATGAAGTAACTCATAGACCATATTGCCCGGGATAATGCGTTCTGGGGCGTGTGCCAAGTTGATGTCCTTCCCAATCTGAAATCCGTTTTTCTCAATCTCCGGTCGTATGAGTCTATCGATTGTCCCAGGACTTACTGTGGATTCGATTACTATCGTTGCTCCTTTTGGGCACACTTTCAGAACATCTTTTACTGCCGCAATGACATGGCAGGCATTAACTTTTTTACTGAATTTATCATAAGGGGTAGGGACGGAAATAATGTAAGTATCCGTCTTCTGATAGGCCGTCGTGAATATGATACCAGCTTTAACCGCTTCTAGAAACAGTGCATCAAGGCCATCTTCTTTGAAAGTGGTCTTCCCTGCGTTTAAAGTATCAACCAGTTCTTTGTTATAATCTGTCCCAATGATTTCTATGCCGTGAGAAGCTAGCATTAAAGCAGTGGGAAGGCCAATATAGCCTAAACCAATTACATTTATCATTGTGTCGTTAGGTTATCCTTAATTGAATTTATACTTCTCAACAGTTTCGCCCTTGAGGATGCGAACAATCCGATAGCAAGCTTCCCCGTCACCATAAGGGTTCGTGGCTTGACTCATCTTTTCGTATGCTACAGCATCATCAAGAAGTGTACTTACTTCGTTTACAATCGTATCGTAGTCTGTTCCCACCAAATGTACCGTTCCGTTCTTAATAGCCTCTGGGCGTTCTGTTGTGTCTCGCATCACGAGCACGGGTTTTCCAAGCCCGGGAGCTTCTTCTTGAATGCCGCCGGAATCTGTCAAGACTATCGTGCTATGATCCATGAGATATACGAATTCTAAGTACTGAAGAGGCTCTATGAAGAAGAAATTATCGTGAACGGTTAAATCGTTACCAAACACTTCATGAATCGGTTTTCGTACATTCGGATTTAAGTGCATTGGATAGACAAAGTCTACAGTTGGATATTTGATACTTAGGTCTTTCATTGCTCTTGCCATACTAATGAAACCGTCACCGAAGTTTTCCCGTCGATGACCTGTAATCAAGACCATTCTCTTCCCATCATCAAGACGGGAAATATCGTATCCGGAAGATTTCAGTGTGAGAATTTGTTTTTCGGCGAGTTCTTTATTGTCCTTTAGTTTACTTACCACCATATGAAGGGCATCAATTACCGTGTTGCCAGTTACAAAGATTCTGTCTTCTGGCACGCCTTCCGCCAAGAGGTTACTTTTGCCAAGAGGAGTAGGCGCAAAATGAATGGAAGCAATTCTGCCGGTTAACTGGCGGTTCATTTCCTCCGGCCAGGGACTGAAGATGTTGTGGGTCCTGAGGCCGGCTTCCACATGACCCACCGGAATCTGCTTGTAAAAGGCCGCCAGCGCTGCTGCCGTGCTGGTGGTCGTATCTCCGTGGACAAGGACAATGTCCGGGGTGCAGGCTTCCAGGACGGGCTTCATGCCCGTCAGGACCCGGCTGGTAATATCGTACAGGTCCTGTCCAGGAAGCATGATGTCCAGATCAAAATCAGGCTTGATGTCAAAAAGGTCCAAGACCTGGTCCAGCATGGAACGGTGCTGGCCGGTTACGCATACAAGGGTGCGAAAATCTTCCGGGCAACCCTGCAGTGCCTTAACAAGCGGAGCCATCTTTATGGCCTCCGGACGGGTCCCGAAAACAAGCAGTACAGTCTTCATTTCCAAGGCTTTGGGAAAATCTTCAGTTTAAGGCGCCTTACCTTCTGGTAGAATTCTTCCCCGAAGAGACGAATCATCCACTTGCGACTCAAGGAGACAGGCGTCCTTGGCGCCCAGCTACCCATAAAAAGGTGGATAGTGGCCGTGTTGGAAGTTATCTCCACCTTCCTTGTCCTGGGATTGATGGGGCAGAAATACTCTTTAGGATATATAGTGACAAGCCCGGGGAATTCCTGAAGACTATTGTTCCTGATCAGGCCTTTGCCCAGCATATACTGGGTAATGGTCGAAACATTGGTGGTGAGGTCTGGCGTTCCGTCAGCGCTAATGAAATGACGGTTATTATAATAGTCTAAGTTCTCTTTGACCCATAGGCTGCCTTTTTCGGCGCCCATAATACCGGTGGGGACATTCTTCTCATCCTCAAAACCGGAAAATGCCGGATGAGAAAGGAAAGGGTCTAACGGTTTAAGAACCTCTACATCAGTGTCCATGTAGACGCCGCCTTCGTTATACAGTGCATATAGACGGACGACGTCTGTAACGAAAGCGAACTTGCGAAACTTGTAGGCCTCTTCTGTATAGGAGAAGAGGGATAAATCGAAATTGTCTTCGTTCCACAGATTGATCTGGTACTCTGGAAGATACTTCTGCCACGAGGCTATGCATTTCTTTGCAAGCGGGGGCATTTCTCCTCTACCGAACCAGCAGTAATGAATGATTTTGGGTATCATAATCGTCTTTGCAACATACAAAGTTAATAAAAAACGACAGAAAATGTGTATCTTTGCAGTTGGCATGACAAAAGCTTTTTCCATCATCGTTCCGGCCTATAACGTCGCACCGTACTTGGATCGGTGTTTAGAATCGTGTTTGCAACAGGACTTGCCTGAGGAAGAGTACGAGATTATTGTGGTGAACGATGGATCCAACGATAATACTTTAGAAATCGCGCAAGCGTTCGCCGCAATCCATTCGTCAGTAAAGGTATTGTCCCAAGAGAACAAAGGGCTCAGTGAAGCACGGAATGCCGGTTTATCATTGGCCCAAGGCGATTATGTGTGGTTTGTTGATTCGGACGACACCATCGCGCCCAATTGTCTTAATGCTTTGTACAGACAGGCTGATAGTACAAGTGCGGATGTCATTGCCATTTGCATAGCCACTATCAAAGAAGGGGTGGCAACGCCGCGTATGTATTACAATTACGGTATGGTGAACACCATCCTTTCCGGCCCTCAAATGCTCCGACGTGGCATGCTCAAGGCTGCCTGTGCTCAGTTTTTCATTTGTAAGAGATCTTTTTTAGAAGAGTACAGATTCCGTTTCCTCCCTGGTGTATACCATGAAGACGAGGAGTGGACTCCTCGCGTTTTATACAATGCAAGGCGAATTACCTTTACGGACGCGATTTGCTATAACATATATTATCGCACCGGCTCTATTATTCTGTGCGACAGATATCTCTAAATCTATGTAATAAGCTACTTCGAAGGAGCTTTGTCGTCGGGAATGGACTCTATTGTAAAGAAGGTCTTGTGTTTGAAGATAATCTATGGGCTTTCTATTTGATTAAATATTTAAAGAAAGCGGCCTGTTTGGAAGATGTGACCTATCATCAAAAGAAAAGACCAAAGTCTATCACAACGGGTTCAGGCGAAAGCTTGAGGATTAGGAGTTTAATAACTATTTATTGCGATATTTTTTCTAACTTGACTCCAGAATTTGCAAGAGAGGAGTACGAGTTCTTTACGAAGGAGATTATTGATTCTTACTTTATCTTCGTTCGTTTAGTGCCAGATTTTCATGACGTGATGCTGAAGTGCCGGGAATTGGCACGCGCCTATGGGACCTGGAGGCTTAGAGTTAGGCTGGCTATTATCTCTTTTTTAGGGAGATTTAAACACGGAGACGTGGCCTGGGAAATAGTTCGCAGGATTACCCATCAGCGCCTGGTGTTAGTGGATATCGGCCTGCACGAGCCAGAGTTGAAGGATTAATATTCTTTTCCGAAATTCCCTTGCTGGATATGATTTGCCATTTCGCGTGCCGGAAGGGTTAAGGTATCGTACGCCCGCGAGATTATAGTGTGCATGTATGGTAATAATGTATATGTGAAAATGTTCGTATCTTTGCTAAATAATTAGCAATATGAATACATGTGGCTTTATCAGATAAACTCAAGAAGTCCATTGGGGCTGAAAGTGGCCGAGACATATAAGAAATGAGGCTTATCATGGAAAAGGGTTTGGCGGTTTGCTCCAATATGATACATTTACATTGGGTGGTCTACGAGAATGCAGCGCCGCCATTCGGGGGAAGACGGCCTTTGATGATGTCCATATAATTCATATTCTATATATTTTTAGTTGTTTAATTGTCAGTTTCATTGTGCCTTCAGTCAGTGTCATAATTCCGGTTTTTGACGTTGAACCGTATATCTCTCGGTGCGCTCGGTCCTTATTTGGCCAGACGCTTCGGGATGTAGAGTTTATTTTTATTGACGATTGTACGCCGGATCGTTCGATAGAGGTGTTGCTTGACGTGTTGGACGATTATCCCGAGAGGAAAGATCAAGTTGTTATATATAAGATGCCCCAAAATAGTGGCCAAGCTCGGGTGAGAATGCAGGGCATTTCTCTGGCTAAGGGGGAGTATGTGATTCATTGCGACAGCGATGATGAGGTCGCGCTGGATGCCTACGAAAAAATGTATTTGAAGGCATTGAAGGAGCATCTTGATGTGGTCGCTTGTGATTTCTACCTCGAACAGGAAGGTTCACGCGTAAAGCGTTCTTTATATGCGCCGATAGGAAAAGAGGTGGATGCTATCCTTAGTGGAAAAGTGATGGGATCGTTGTGGTGCCGACTGTTCAAGAGGTCCCTTTTAAAAGGCATCGTCCCTCCCGTAGGAAACATGACTGAGGATGTGGTCATAACAGTTCAAGCGTTGCAAAGAGCCCAAAGTATCGGCTATTTGAGTGAAGCTTTGTACCATTATCATCTGCGTGGGACTTCCATCTCCAAGAGTTCTGGCAAAGAGGCGGATTTGATCCGCTGGAAAAGTTTCTATGCCAATTCGCAGCTAGTGGTTGATGTTTTGAAACTGCCAGCACGTCACGCGCCGTTGGTTTTTTTTAAGTATCGTACCCGCTATTATTTGCAAAGGTATGTCCATCTTCCAGATTGTTACCGGTTATGGAGAAATACGTTTCCTGAGATAGATCGCTACTTCCTCTTTACTCCCGAGATTCCTCTTATGGAAAAGCTCTGGTTTGTGTTAATCCATCTTCACCTTTATCATCCCTGGAAAGTGATGACGGGAAAGGCTTAATTGTATGATACCTAAAGTTATTCATTATTGCTGGTTTGGTCGCGGGGAGAAGCCCGCAAAGGTGCGTTATTGCATGGCTTCCTGGAAGAAGGTTCTTCCTGACTGGACGTTCATGGAATGGAATGAGGATAATTTTGATATGTCTCCCTGGCCCTATGCCGCGGAGGCATATCAGAATGGGAAATATGCTTTTGTTTCGGATGTGGCCCGTCTCTATGCCCTTTATACAGAAGGGGGGGTGTATTTGGACACTGACGTAGAGCTCTTGAAGCCTCTGGAACCATTTCTTGGCCATATTGCTTTTGGGGGCTATGAGAGAGGAACAGATTTAACCACCGGACTCATAGGAGCAGAAAAAGGGAGCATTTGGGTTAAAGAATTCCTGGATTTATATGAGGGCTTACATTTTGTTCAAACCGATGGGAGTATGGATTTGATGACCAATGTGCGCCGAATCACAGATTACATGACTTCTGTTCACGGCTTTAGGCAGGACGATACTTTTCAGGTTTTTGACGGGCTTATTACCATTTATCCCGCTCAGTATTTTTCCCCGCTGGATCCACTTACTCGAAAGGTGAGAAGAACATCCGAGACCGTCGCCATACATCACTATATCGCCAGTTGGGAGCCGCAAACACCGGTTTTATGGTTCCGAAAGTTAGTTATGCGAACAATGGGTGTGGGGGCGTATGACAGAATCAGAGCGTTCAAACTTAAATTATTCCCCAAGCCATGGTAGCCATGAAAAAAGTGCTCGTCATAATAGTTACGTACAACAGCATGCGCTGGCTGGAGCGATGTTTGGGCTCTATCCCTGCATGGGCAGATGCGTATGTTTGGGACAACGATTCGACGGACGGAAGTGCGGCTTTTGTGGAAGCAAATTACCCCAAGGTAAAGCTAATTAGAAGCGCTGAAAATTTAGGATTTTCACGGCCAAATAATTTGGGCATGCAATGGGCTGTTGACCATGGATACGACTATGTCTATCTCTTGAACTCGGACGCCTGGCTGGAAGCTGGCGCGCTGGAAAAGCTTGTTGCGGCTTCTGAATCCCATCCTGAATACGGCGTTTTGAGCCCTCTTCAGATGACCGACGGCTATAAAGAGCTTGATAAGCAGTTTGCGAAGAGATGCCCGGTCGTCGCCGGGCATGACGTGTATGAAGTGGAGCGGGTTATGGCGGCCCATTGGCTCATGCCTGTGGACGTAATCAAGAGAATCGGCCTGTTTGCGGAAGATCTTTTTCCGCATTGGGGACAGGATGATGAGTGGTGCCAGCGTTTGCATTTTTTCGGCCTGAAAGTTGGCGTTATCCCTGAGGCTAGGGGAGTGCATGACAGGGCATATAGGAAAGAACCTGTGGAAACACTCGTGAAGCGAAATTACTATACGGGCTCGCTGGTTCGTTTGTGCAACCCGGCGCGACCGATTTTTTCAACTTTTTTATATATCATTCTTTTCACTTTTGTGAAGGCGATTAAGTATCGTAGCGTGCTACCGTTCAAGTACTTCCGCCAACTGATGCAGGACTTTCCTCGGGTTCGCGCGCATCGCTCTCTCGTGCGCACGCGAGCACAAAACGCGTAATTATTTTGTTATATCCCCAATTCTGCGTATATTTGTATGTTTATTTACGAATTACGCAAAATGGCTTTAGCAGATATACTCAAGAAAGTCTTCGGCTCTAAAAGTGACCGGGACATGAAAGAAGTCAGGCCAATCCTGGACAAGGTATTGGCCGTTTACCCTGAAATTGACGCACTTACGGCCGACGGCCTGCGTGAGCGCAGTGCCGCCATCCGCCAAAAGATAGCCCTGGTGGAGAAACCGTTTGAGGACCGCATCGCGGAAATCAAACTGGAACTGGAGAAAGACATCCCCGTGGAGGACAAGGTGGCCCTGGCTACCGAAAGCGATAAGCTGGTGAAGGAAGAGGACGAGGCCATTGAGAAAGTGCTCATGGAAGTTCTGCCTGAGGCCTTTGCCATTGTGAAGTCCACGGCCCGCCGCTTTGCCCAGAATGAGAGTTTGGAAGTTACCGCTACGGAATTCGACAAG
>Ga0310786_10011252_pt1 | contig 11174 bp, 8 predicted proteins | sample AusTroGonzalo_MG_FD_203881 | JGI IMG/M metagenome (GOLD analysis project Ga0310786, IMG submission 203881) | Bovine rumen microbial communities from tropical cattle in Woodstock, Queensland, Australia - Gonzalo_03 (v2) (version 2) | ecosystem: Host-associated > Mammals > Digestive system >...
CGCTTGAGTTCAAAGATGCGGCGTACGGCAGCGCTGTTGGAGGCATCGCATCCTATACCCCAGATAGTATCCGTGGGATAGAGGATTATGCCACCATTTCGCATCACCTCTACAGCCTTTTTCACATCCTCGATATACTCTTTCATCAGAACTCGCTTGTAAAGTGGAACTTGATATGCTTAAAGTCAATCTGGGCCATCTGCAGTACGTAGCCGCTGTCAGCCAGGAACACGTCACGGCCCTCCATATCGGTAGCCATGAACTGATATTTGCGTTTCTTGAACGCCTCCAGTTCAGCCTCATCGTCGCTCTCTATCCAGCAGGCCTTGTACAGGCTTGCAGGTTCCCAGCGGCACAAAGCATTGTACTCATGCTCCAGACGGTACTGGATAACCTCAAACTGAAGCTGACCGACTGTGCCGATAAGCTTGCGGCCGTTGAACTGGTTGATGAACATCTGGGCCACACCCTCACCCATCAGCTGGTCAATACCCTTGGCAAGCTGCTTGGCGCGCATGGGATCGGCGTTCTCTATATACTTAAACATCTCGGGCGAGAAACTGGGCAGACCCTTGAAATGAAGTTTTTCACCCTGAGTGAGAGTATCACCTATCTTGAAGTTTCCGGTATCGGGAAGTCCGATGATATCGCCCGGCCACGCCTCCTCGATGGTGCTCTTGCGCTGCGCCATGAACTGGGTGGGTGACGAGAAACGGAAAGTCTTGTCCAACCTTACATGATAGTAAGGCTCGTTACGCTGGAACTTACCCGAGCAGACCTTGCAGAATGCTACCGATGAGCGGTGATTGGGGTCGATATTGGCCGTAATCTTGAAGATGAATCCGGTGAACTTGTTGTCCTCGGGTTCCACCATACGCTCCAGCGCCTGTGTGGGACGCGGACTGGGTGCAATCTGCACAAAACAGTTGAGCAGTTCCTGCACGCCGAAGTTGTTCAGAGCCGAGCCGAAGAATACCGGTGCAAGCTCACCGCTCAGATACTGGCTGCGGTCAAACGGCTCGTAAACACCGTCTATCAGTTCCAGGTCAGAACGCAGCTTGGCTGCCTCGCGCTCACCTACATGAGCCTCAAGGTCGGCGCTGTTTATATCGACCTCAACCTTCTCGGTCACCTTCTGCTTATCTGGGGTGAAAAGGTCAAGTTTCTGCTCATATATGTTGTACACTCCCTTGAAACGGGCGCCCTTCTCAATAGGCCAGCTCAGGGGGCGTACGTGAATCTGGAGTTCCTCCTCAAGCTCGTCAAGCAGGTCAAATGGATCATTACCCTCACGGTCCAGCTTGTTGACGAACACAATCACCGGAGTCTTGCGCATACGGCACACCTCCATGAGACGGCGCGTCTGCAGCTCAACGCCCTTGGCGCTGTCAATCACGATGATTACACTGTCAACGGCTGTCAGCGTACGGAACGTATCCTCGGCAAAATCCTGGTGACCCGGTGTATCCAGAATATTTATCTTGTAACCTTCATAATCAAACTCCATTACCGATGTGGTAACCGAGATTCCACGCTGTTTCTCAATGTCCATCCAGTCCGATGTGGCTGTCTTGCGGATCTTGTTGGACTTGACGGCGCCGGCAACCTGTATCTGGCCGCCGAACAGCAGGAACTTCTCGGTAAGTGTTGTCTTACCGGCATCAGGGTGCGATACAATCGCAAATGTTCTTCGTCTGTTTATCTCTTCAATCATAATTACTCAATATCAAGTGTGCCTTCCTTATCCTCACGGTATAATACTGCCAGCTTTCCAATGAAAGCCGATACTGCCTTCACGGCCTGTGCCGTCTGTGCGCTCACCTCCTTACCCTGTACACGGAGCAGCCATACCCCGTAGAGCATATTGAAACAGTCACGCAACTCGGCATTCTCCGTGCTGTGGTTCTTGGCGCGGAACTCGACGATAAACGGGAGAGCCTTGTAGTACAGGTCCCTGTACTCAGGCTGCTTGTGTGAGTTGAGCAGACGGGTATGCAGATCCTCAAGCAATATGAGAACATTCTCATTGATCTGGAGATGACCGCTCTCAGTCTTGCCCTCGGTACGCATCATCTCAATCAGGTCATCATACCACTGTTTCCACTCACGGCACTCATCATCGCTGCGTCCGCTCACCTTGATGACGGCATCATAAAGACGGTCACTGTCAAGTCCGGCAGCACGTATCATATCCTCCACCTGCCACATATAGAGCAGGTATTCGGCTATATTCTTCTCTCTAAGTTCTTTCTGAACAAACATCTTACAGTTTCAATAGTATTGAAGTACACCACGCTACCGCGGCCACTATCAGTATGGTTCCCAGAACCCTGTTGATTATCCAGAGTCCGCGCAAATCAAAACGGTTGCGCAACTTGTTGATCAGGGTTGAAATGGTCAGCCACCAGCAAACGTCGCCCAAAAGGACAAACAGGTATGTCTGCATCTTGACCGCAGTATCGAAATCATCGACCGGCAGCGAGAAGAACGCAAACAGTCCCATGTAGAAAAAGACCACCAAAGGATTCACAATGGCCACCGCGAAACCCGTAGCCATAATCTGCCACAGGGAATCCTTTTTGACCTTTACCTCCTTCGATGCCGCAAGGGGATTGTTCCTTACGGTCGTGATGCCGAATATGAGCAACAGCGCACATCCCAACAGTTTAACCGCCAATGCTATCGTAGGATCCTCCAGATAACCCAGAACCAACGACAGACACATCATGGTAACCATAATGTATATGGCATCACTTATTGACACTCCAAGGCCGGTAAGAAATCCTTTCCACCGGCCCTTGTTAAGTGTTCTCTGTATGACAAGCACCCCCGACGGTCCTGTCGGGGCTGCTGCCAGAAATCCTATAGCCATGCCTTTGAGGATAAGCTCAAAGGCCGAAATATCAATCATCAAGTTTTGCGCGTTTCTTTCCGAATGCAAAGTTAAGACCTAAACTGAAATTAAGACCAAAATCATGCAAAGGAATGAACTGCGGATTGAAATCTGCCTTCAGACGGTCAACTGCTACGAAGAAATTCACACCTCCGGGATGCAGGTTGAGAAGGAATCCCATCGATGAACCCATGGTCGTGAACGATGCGTTTCCGCTCAGGTCAAACCATCCGCAGGGTGAAAGGGTAAGTGATGTACGTGACTCGGCATAAGGCCAAAGACCTGTACGGTAAGTAAGCAACTCACCGAATGATATCCATTTGGCGAAAGGCAGAGCATACTCGGCACCTGCCCTGAAGGTCGCATTAAGAAGGACCTTCTCCTTCTGGTCTGTGGTTCCGGTCTGGTACATCTGGACCATATCATTGAAATCATCCTTGATCTGATCCATTGTCTCATCCTCGTTGTCACCGCTTACGTCATAGTTATTGAATCCCTCGAACTCCACATACTCGTTATTGTTGGTGGCAAAAGTATTCATGTTGGCCCAGCCGATGAATCCGAGGTCCGTAATGGCGGCCGATACCTTAAGACCGTCAACGATATCCTTGAAGTCATATTCGGCACCCAGGTCTACAGCAAAACCATGGCTCTGGGGAACCTTGAAGTTGAATCCTTCGATACCGTCAAATGTCTGATTTTCGGGATCCAGTTTGTACTCGGCACCGGGCACGGAAGCCTTGATGGTACCGTTTGACTTGACAAGCCACTCATCCTCATGCAGTTTGGCATCAATCTCATTGACTGTGATATCGGCATAAGCGATACCCTCCAGGAACTTAAGGCCTAAACCTATAGTGAGATGATCTCCGATCTTATGTGAATGGGTAAGTGATGCCTCCAAATAGGAGATTGTATTGATATTGATATTCTCAATCAGATAATCGCCCTGTGCAAAGCTGGCCTTCATGAAGCCGAACAGTTCCTTGGGAAGATTGATCTGCTCGTTATTCCTGAGTTTGAGGTTGAATGTGGTGAAACCGTTCTTTCCGCCCACACCCAAAGCAAGAATATCCATATTAAGTCCTACATTGAACTGAGCTGCCTTAGGCATAGCATCCAGGAATGTCTTGGCGTCTATGTCAGGACTCATGAATGTAGTCAGCATGCCGGGTTTGGATGTTGACTCGAAAAGGAAGTTTGCCAGACCCACTGAACTGGATGCATCGACCTGAATGTTACTCAAGGCAGGAATTGCCATGAATACGGGACGTTCGGGAGCGAATGCCGGGTTCAGCTGGTAACGCTGGTTCATGCCCTCAAGGAAATATCCGGAACTTGCACTCTGTGCAGATGCAGCGACAGTCATAAGCAGCATTGAAACTGCTACGAATGATTTCTTGAATATTTGCTTTTTCATAACGTGTATCTGTTTAGAGTGTTAATGCTTATCTTTCTTGTCCTTGTCACTATCCTTAGCCACATCGGTAAGGTCAACCTTAAGTCCCTGCGGGAACTTGAGACGCAGTTTCTTTACCAACAGCCACTGGCCCTTGCGGATACTGAAACCGTCTTCGGCCGATTCGCAGGCAGCCGTGAATACGATAGACTCAATTTTTTCAAGTCCGTCTCTCTTGACATCCACATCAAGAACCATCGGAGCCTTGGTGATTGTATCACTGCCGGCCTGAATTGAGAATGAACCTATAGTGACATCGGTCAGCTCCCTCCAATTCTTGTCATATGCCTTGGCTGTGAGTCTGACACCAAGAGGAATGGTGCTCTCCACGTCACCGATCAGCTGAATCTGGACTGCCTCGATCTTATCGGCCACATCCTCCATATCCTTGCCCAGTTCCTTGATGGTATCCGAATACTCAAGATACAGGTTGTCGAACATCAGAGGAATGGAAACATTGTAATCACCGGATACGGAGAGTTCACGTGTCAGGTCAACGTAATGGTTGACTGACTGGTCAACATCTGCAGTGAGATCGAATACGATCTTGTCAGGTATGGTAGACATAAGATCTGAAAGGCGGCTCATGCGAATGTAGATGGTGTCATCTGAAGAAGTTACCTTTCTCTTATTCTTGTAGATAACCAGTGTGGTAGTGCGACTCTCGGCTGTTGTATCACACTTGGCAAGATGGATGACTCCGTCGTCAGGAGTTATGTTCCGAGCGATGTATTCGCCCTTGGAATCCAAAGATGAGAGCCTCAGGTCTATATCAATCGGAACGGTAACCGTGCTTGTAAGGTTGATGGTAAGCTGAGGATCACTCAATGAAAGAGTGTTATTCTCATTCTGGAGGAAATCCGCATCGCCCAGGTCAAGGGATACCTCCTCATGAACAGGATCAATCTTGGGATTGACCTTACCGTAAACCGATTTAACCTCAATTGTGCTGAAGCTTACCTCGGGAGATACACGGATGACATCGAGCTCATCGGTCTTGATCTTCTGGTTGTTTACGGTAACCGTTCCGCTTATACGGACTTTCTGGTTGTCGAGCACCAGATTGCCGTTTTCAAGCCACAGAGGCTCGTCAAACTCCATTCCGGTAATTGTCAGACCTGAAACGGAGAATCCGTCGTCTGAATGAAGTTCCTCATCCAGGACGCCGTTTATAACGAGACTGTTGCCCCTGACGTTGATACGTGTATCGGCACCGTTATAAGCCAGCTTTATGAAATCCGGGAACTCAACCGTGAACTTTGAGAATGTAAGTTCAGTGACGGTCTGGGGAACGCCCTGGAAGAGCAGTTTCATAACTGCACCTGCCGGTTCTGTCAGATCAATGCGCTTGACCATGACCAAAGTCTCGTCCACATGCTCATTGATTGATATCTCGGTTGAATCCTTGAACACTGTTTTCATCTCACCGGTTTCAATCTCAGCATCTTCAACTACGAACTTACCCCAGAATGCAACCTCCAGTTTCTTGTTCATGTGGTTGAGAGAATCGATGGCAGCCAGGTCGACATTATCATTTCCGTCCACTACGACCTTACCTGTGTAAGAAACCTCTGTAGACAATTCGATGGAATGTGTCTGCTCATCAACCACCTGGTTGACCGCAAGCTCCTTAACCTTGAGAGCCACGGTATGGCCGATTGCCTTGGTGGCATCAAGAGACAGCCTGCTGGCGGTTTTCCATGTACCGGCATCCTGGCCATCCTCATTCTTGCAGTAATTTACGTCAAAGGTAAACTTGGCCGGGAACCTGAGATCAATCTCGCTGACACCGTTCTTGAGGGTGAACGGATCCATGTTAAGATCTGAAACCGAGAGATACAGCATGCTCTGCTCAGAGTCAAACGTGATGACATCAACCCTGCTTATACCTTCAAGATTCGCAACAACGCAACTTGAAGTGATGTCCTTCTCTTCAACATCCATTTCACGACTTACAGTCTCGGCCTCTATGTCGGCCATCTTAAGGCTTGCTTCCAGGTCAACTCCGACCTCAAATGTAGTAGGATTGTCACCTGTCACTCCGTTGACTGTCAGTTCCAGATTGTACTGGATGCTCTCGTGATAATCAATCTCATTCTCATACTGAGGATCAGAGAAATCAGCGTACTTGACATAGAATGTGATAGGCAGATGGTTATCTGAACCCAATGCGCCTAACGACTGGGTTGTCATGGAAATACTGAAAACATTTCCGGTGACACTTACACATTCAGCCGGGATATAGGCATTCAGGTCAGCATCTTTGGCAAGAACGAAGTTGCCGGGGAAAGAGATGACCAGAGATGACACCTTCACATCAGGATTTGTCAGGGCCTTGTAGATACCATCCAGATTTACATCCAGAGTGAGTTTCTGGCCGTCCTTGGAACCCTTTGTCGGACCGAACCACAATTTGTTCAGCTTCTTGACATCTTCAGGGAACTCATAAGTGAAATTACATCCCATGGCCTGCGGATTGATGGTTATGCCTATGGAAGGAATAGCCATGCCGTGACCGGCCGGTACGTTATAAGGACCTACCACCGTATCTCTCTTGAATGAAGGCAGGTTCATGTCGGACAGGTCTATTGACGGGATATCCAAAGTCGTAGAACTTTCTCTCCTGTCAATATTGACATCATTGACCTCAGGATTTGCGAACTCCGTCTCAAGAGGATCGATATGAGGAGGCTCAATATCAATCTTCACGGGATCGATGCCGACGTCAATCTTGCTTATGGAATCCTTCATGGTGAATCCGAAAAGGCCACCGTCCAGAGTATCCAAAAGTGACTCGTCGCCATCCACCTTGATGAGTGAATCAAGATAGATAGTATCCAGACTACCGAGAGGAATAAAAAGACCTCCGGGGCCGATCTGCATATCAAGACTGATTTCCTTGTTAAGGTCAAGTTCATCAGTAAAGTTAAGGCAGGAGCCAAGGCAGAATGCCGCTATAATGCCGCATAGAGCCAATGATCTTTTGCTTTTCTTCATAAACTGTTATTGGTTTTGTTGGTTTTTGTTTGATACAAACTGATTGATAATTGGACAAAGATACGAAATAAAGGGTACACACGCGCGTGCATACCTTGAAAAATATAAAAATTGTGAAAAATTACTCTTCTCTGCCGTTTTTGGAATCACGGCGTACTGTGACGCGGATGCCGGACAGGCGGCGCTCCTTCTTTTCCATCACCTTGAGTATCAGGTCTTTGCAGACGAGTTCCTCATCCTTCTTGGGGAAATCGCCCTTGAGTTCCAGAAGGAACCCGGCCAGAGTATCGGCCTCACCCACATACTGGGCGTAATCATCCTCGTCAAGTCCGACAATCCTGAAGAAGTCAGACAGCAGGGTCTTGCCCTCAAAGACATATGTGTCAGGACCGGTCTTGCGGTAGTTTACGGAGTCATCGTCAAACTCGTCGTTGATTTCTCCAAGTATCTCCTCGATGACATCCTCAAGGGTAACCAGACCCGATGTCCCTCCGAATTCATCGACCACAATAGCCATGTGGATACGGCCTGTCTGGAAGTCATGCAGCAGGTCATCGATCTTACGGGTCTCAGGCACGAAGAATGCGGGACGTATAAGCGACTGCCAACGGAAACCGTCACCTTTCTCAAGGTATGGCAGAAGGTCCTTTATGTAAAGAATTCCCTTAATATTGTCCGATGTGCCCGAGTAGACGGGAACACGTGAATAGAAGTTCTCCCTGATACACTTGATAACCTCGCCGTAGCCGGCTTTTATATCCAGCATTATCATGTCGATTCGGGATGTCATTATATCCACGACAGTTTCATCGCCGAAACGTATGACGCCCTCCAGCAACTGGTGCTCATCCTGTATGTCCTCCGAATCCGTCAACTCCAGGGCATGCTCCAGCTGATCGACCGAAATGTTGATATTTTTCTTAGACTGAATCCTATCGGACAAAACCTTTGAACGCATCAGAAGCGACGATACCGGACGCAGAATGACGGTCAATACCGAAAGCAGTCCGGTAGCCCTGAGACTGAACGAAAGGGAGTTGTGTGCCGAATACAGTTTAGGTATTATCTCTCCGAACAGAAGCAGAATGAATGTCAGTATCACCGTGAGTACCAGGAATTCAACCCATGCAACGCTGAACACCAGCATCTGGGAGAAAGCCAGGTCAAGAAGAAGTATTATCGCGACGTTTACCAGGTTGTTGGCCGTGAGAATCGTCGCAAGCAGGCGCTCTGAATCGGAAAGCAGTGACGACGCCCTGCGGCAACGCGGGGAATCATCCTCGGAAATATGCTTGAGTTCTTCGGGGGACAGTGAGAAGAACGATGTCTCGGAAGCCGAGACGAAACCCGAGAGAACCAAAAGAAGCAGGGCCGTCACCATTGCGATGACGGACCCCGCTGTCGGAATATTGAAACCTATCGTTTCTATAAGGCTTGCGATTTAAGTTAGAAAGGCATTCCGTTGTCTCCGGGTTCCGGAGTGGCGGGTGCCTGAGGCTGCTGTGTGCCATCCGCCTTCTGCTGAGGACGGGTGAGCATTTCCATGGAATCAACAAAAATCTCAGTGACATAACGCTTCACGCCGTTCTGGTCATCGTAACTGCGGTTACGGATGTTGCCCTCAACGTAGAGCTTGTCACCCTTATGAACGTATTTTTCAACGGTCTCGGCCAAACCTCTCCAGAATACGAGGTTGTGCCATTCAGTACGGTCAGGCACCTGAGTGCCGTTCTGAGCAGTGTAGCCACGTTCAGTCGTGGCCAGGGTAAGGTTAGCTACACAAACATGGTTGTCCAGATATCTTACATCCGGATCCTTACCCACATTACCAATCAAAATTACTTTGTTAACTGACATAATAATTAGGTATTAATATTTCAATGCAAATATACTAAAGTTTTTTTTAGAACAAATTAGGATTAAATGTTTTCTGAATCAGCAAAAACAACTACATTTGCAACTCGAAAACAAAAAAGCGACATTTTAGACTTAAATAATTGAAAATATGACAAAAGCAGAAGTTGTTAGCGAGATCGCCAAGAAGACAGGTATTGACAAGACCGACGTTCTTGCTTGCGTAGAGGGTTTCATGGAAGTGGTAAAGGATTCTCTCGAGAACGATGAGAACGTTTACCTGAGAGGTTTCGGAAGCTTCATCACCAAGAAGAGAGCTGCCAAGGCTGCACGCGATATCCTTAAGAACACCACTATCACTGTTCCCGAGCACAAGATTCCCGCTTTCAAGCCGGCCAAGACTTTCGCCCTTGCTGTAAGAAAGTAATAGTTAACTAAATAAATATCACAGTTATGCCTAGCGGTAAAAAGAAAAAAAGACATAAGATGTCTACGCACAAGCGTAAAAAGAGACTGAGAAAGAACAGACATAAGAGCAAGTAAGCTCCGTCTGTGAAAACGATTCTCAAAGAACAAACTTGCCGCAAAATTGTTTTCGTCAGGTTTGTTCTTTGCTTTATAACGAAGTAATATACTAAAAATACGATGACAAGCGAACTGACAGTAAACGTCCAGCCCGACAGTATTCAGATAGCCATTACGGAGGATCACAACCTTGTTGAGTATCAGAAGGATGCCCAGGAGGTGACCTTTGCGGTAGGCAATCTCTATCTGGGACGTGTCAAGAAGCTCATGCCCGGACTCAACGCCTGCTTCGTGGATGTAGGGTCCGAGAAAGAGGCCTTCCTGCACTATCAGGACCTGGGCCCTCAGTTCATGTCATTGAAGAAATACATCAAACAGGTAAGGGCCAACCGCAAGAAACTTGCACCTTTCGCAAAGGCTCAGGCCGTACAGTTTGATGAAAAGCTGGGCAACATAAGCACTGCGCTTGAACAGGGCGACGAGATTATCGTCCAGGTTACCAAGGAGCCGATATCCACAAAGGGTCCCCGCCTGACCGGAGAGATATCCTTTGCAGGACGTTTCCTGGTACTTATCCCGTTCGGTGACAAGGTTTCGGTCTCATCCAAGATCAAGTCAAACGAGGAACGTGCCCGACTCAAGCAGCTTATCCACAGCATCAAGCCCAAAAACTGCGGCGTAATAGTACGTACGGTTGCCGAAGGCAAGCGCGTAGCTGAACTTGACAACGAACTCTCCATCCTTTACCAGCGCTGGGAGGACTGCCTGACCAGAGCCATGAAGGTCGAGAAGGCTCCCGAACTCATATTCGAGGAGACCAGCCGCACAATAGCCATATTGCGCGACATGCTGAACTCGTCATACGAGTCAATCCACGTAAATGACGAGAAGACCTACCAGGAGATACGTGACTATATTTCGCTGATTGATCCCGAGAAAACCAAGATTGTCAAGCTCTACAAAGGCGAACTGCCCATATTTGACAATTTTGCGATAACCAAGCAGATAAAGTCATCATTCGGACGCATCGTATCGTACAAGAGCGGCGCTTACCTTGTGATAGAGCATACGGAGGCGCTTCATGTAGTCGACGTAAACAGCGGTCACCGCGTAAAGGCAGGCACACAGGAGGAGAACGCGCTGGAGGTGAATCTGGGTGCGGCCGATGAACTGGCACGTCAGTTGCGTCTGCGCGATATGGGCGGAATCATTGTGGTCGATTTCATTGACATGGCACTGGCCGAAGACCGTCAGAAGCTCTACGAGCGCATGTGCCAGAACATGGAACGCGACCGCGCCAAGCACAACATCCTGCCACTTAGCAAATTCGGTCTGATGCAGATAACCCGTCAGAGGGTTCGTCCGGTAATGGACGTTCCGGTTGACGAGACCTGCCCCACCTGTTTCGGAACAGGCACCATCAGGCCCTCTATCCTGTTCACCGAC
>Ga0310786_10011253_pt1 | contig 11173 bp, 10 predicted proteins | sample AusTroGonzalo_MG_FD_203881 | JGI IMG/M metagenome (GOLD analysis project Ga0310786, IMG submission 203881) | Bovine rumen microbial communities from tropical cattle in Woodstock, Queensland, Australia - Gonzalo_03 (v2) (version 2) | ecosystem: Host-associated > Mammals > Digestive system >...
CCCCTCCCTCCGCGGCGTCCCGAAACCCGTCGACATCGACGAAATCTGGACCCTCAAACCCCGCACCCTTCTCGACCGCCTCCGCCTCGGCTCCCGCCTCCTCGACCTCGAACCCTACGTCGACAACTCCTTTGTTTTCAGGGAACACCCGCACTCCGGCCGCCGCGAAATCATCGCCCGCCACAGCGGCATCAAAGGCTGGCTTCACATCCACTGCCCCACCGTCGCCTACACCACGGCCATGGCGTGGAAAAACTCGCCTCCCGCCTCAAGACCCTCTGCGGTGCCCCGCCAAATGTCCCCCTCGAATGGCTTTTGCCCGACGCACCGGAAATCTCGACTCTCACCACCGACCCGGCCCTCGCCGACGCCATCACCGCCGCCCGCCGCCGCCTCGACGGATTTTTGGCCGAAGGGAAGACCTTTTCCGGGCTCCAGAAGCTTGCCGAAAAGCGGATGAACATCATCAGATTTCCATCGAAAAAGCTTGAAAATTCCTTAATCTTGAATCATGGGGGGCCAAAATCCGAAATGGACCGACTGGCCACCGAATTCCGCACCCGCGGAGCGGCTTTGCTGGCCGCTTTGAAGCAGCTTCCGTCCTCTCCCGACCGCCAAAAACTCCTCCACCACCTCGCCCTCCTCCAAAAATCCCCGCCCCTGCGCCGCTGATTCCCCCCTCAGCGGTTTTTGGCCGTCGAACCGATTTGCCAAGCATTGGCAAAAATGGCCCGCTTTTGCCAAAGATTGGCAAACGTTCCGGCAGGTGTTATTCTGTCTTCAAAATGTCTTCTTCCGCTCCAATCGCGCCTTTCCATCCGCCCACGGCGGAGGGCATCGCCGCCGTGGCCGCCGTCCTCCGAGCCGGACGCCTCGCCATCATCCCAACCGACACAGTCTACGGTCTCGCCGCCCGCGCCGATTCCCCCGGCGCCATGACCCGCCTCTACGCCGCCAAGGCCCGCGACCCCGCCAAACCCGTCGCACTCCTCGTCGACGGCGTCGAAGCCGTCCGCGCCGCCGGCGCCCGCCTCTCCCCCGCCGCCCTCGCCCTCGCCGACGCCTTCTGGCCCGGCGCCCTCACCCTCGTCCTCCCCGCCGCTACGCCCGGTCTCTGGGAAGGCTTCCGCGTCCCCGACCACGAAGCCGCCCGCGCCCTCATCCGCGCCGTCGCCGCCCCCCTCGCCGTCTCCAGCGCCAACATCAGCAACCATCCTCCCGCCTGCGATGCCGCCACCGCGTGGCAGGCCCTCGCCCCGCACCCCGAAGCCGTCCTCGACGCCGGACCCGTTCCCGGAGCCCGTCCCAGCACCGTCGTCCGCGTCGAGACAGATCGCCTCGTCGTCCTCCGCCAAGGCCCCATTTCCCCGGCCCGTCTCGCCGCTACCGCCCGCCTTCCCGCCGTTCTGGACGGTGCCGTTCGTTCCTGCTGAAATCCCTTTCTTTGCTGTTGACGCCCACGCGGGAAAAAGGCATTGTGGCGACAGCTTGGGCTAGTGTGGACCCGGCTGTTTACTCCAGGAGATTCCCGATGAAAAAACTGATTATGCTCTTCTTGGTCGTGGCATTGGCCTGCATTCCGGTTCTTGCCCAGGAAGAAGCCGCTTCGCAGGGCGGCGTCCAATACGGCCAGCTCGCCCAGCTGCTCGTCAAGGCCCTCGGCCTCGCCAGGTTCCTTCCCGCCGTCCCGACGGATGCCGAATGCTTCCAGATTCTCGCCCAGAACGGCATCGCCCCCGCCTCCGGCTGGAACAACGACGGCATCGTCACGAAAGGCGACACCGCCCGCGTCCTCGTCCAGGCCTTGGGTCTCTCCGACGAAGTCGAAAACCCCGAAGATCCCAACAGCTGGATTGCCACCCTCGAAGCCAACAACATCACCCTCGACCGCATCAGCACTTCCGTCGCCCAGGCGGAACTCCTCCCCGATGGCATCACCCAGAGCTACGACGGCACCACCGATCCCCTCCTCACCCACGAAGAACCCGGCAGCCCCGCGGATTCCTTCCTCCCCGGCGACCTCTCTCCCGTCTCCATCGACGCCGGCAACGTCAGCTCCCCCACCCCCAAGCCTACGCCGACTCCCACCCCGACCCCCACGCCCATCCCCACCCCCACCCCCAAGCCCCGCCCCACGCCGACTCCCCACTGAAGTCGTTTGATTTCCCGAACTCCGTCCGAAACCCCTTAACAAAAGGCATCCCATGAAACTCTTCCGCATTTCCGTCGCCGCCCTTCTGGCCCTTCTCATGGTTGGTTCCGCCTACGCGGACACCGCTCGCGCCCTCCACCTCTCCAATCGCGTCCGTTTCGAATATGACAACAACGTCTTCCAGACCGATGGCGACGAGAAGAACAGCTTCAACTTCTACGAAGCCCTCGAGATTTCCCTCAACCTCAATCTCGAAACCACCTACCTCGGCATCAACTACCGCCCCAGCTTCGTCTGGTACTCCGGCCGCGATTCCGGCACCACCGACTTCTTGAACGACCTCGACGCCAACTTCAGCCAGAAGTTCGGCCCCGTCGTCACCCTCGGCATCAGCGAAAAACTCCGCGCCGGCCAGCTCCCCGCCGTCGAAGACGACGACTACCAGGTCCGCAGCGACGACGACAACATCTACAACTCCGTCCTCGCCACCCTCGCCATCCAGATGCTCCCCGCCACCCGCCTCGACCTCTCCGGCCGCCACGTCCTCCTCAAATATGGCGAAGACGCCCACGACAACGACAACTACCGCATTCTCGTCGGCGGCATCTCCCTCCGCCAGGTGCTCGGCAGCCTGACCACCGTCTCCATCGACGGCCGCTACTCCGACACCGCCTACAACGACGCAGAAGACCAGTTCAAACGCGACTCCGACACCATCTACATCGGCCTCGGCCTCGAACAGACCTTCAACCCGAAACTCCTCGGCAATGTCCGCGTCGGCGTTTCCCGCCGCGACTACGATCTCTCCGATTACGACGACAGCACCGACCCCTACGCCGACCTCTCCGTCTCCATCCTCCCCTCCCCCGCCACCCGCCTGACCGCCAACCTCGGCTACTCCATCGCCGAATCCAGCGCCGGCAACTACCTCTCCGAAAACCGCCTCAACACCTCCCTCCACTTCTCCCACGACTGCACCGCCAAGATCACCCTCAACGCCTCCGTCGGCTACGCCTTCAGCAAGTACGACGCCGACTACCAGCTCCGTACCCTCGACGGTGCCAACCTCGGCAATCAGGACGCCAACCGCTTCTACGCCACCGCCCTCCTCGCTTTCCAGGTCCTCCGCAACAACTGGCTCGAATTCGGCTGGCAGTTCGTCAAGCTCGACAGCGACGTCGAAGCCTCCTACGACCGCCACCGCCTCAACCTCGGTTGGCGCATTCAGCTTTTCTAAACTGAAAGCGTGTGCTAGAAAGGCGGACGGTTTCCAACGCCCGCCTTTCTTTTTATCCCGGAACGGCCCTCGCCGCCCCCGGTCGGCCCCGCCGGAAACCGCCTGAACAGGAATCCCCATTATGGCAGCAGAGACCCAAGAACAAGCCCTCCACTTCCTCGACTACTGGCGCGTCGTCCGCGACCGCAAGGACGTCATCCTCGCCATCGCCCTCTTCACCATCGTCATCGGCACCCTCTGCACCGTGATGACGCCCAAGAAATACCGCGCCACCACCCAGATCCAGATTTCCGAAGACGCCATGGACGTCGACCCCTTCTTCCGGGCCCAGAACAATTCCTCCGGCTACAACCCCTTCTTCCTCCTCACCCAGGAAAAGATCATCCGTTCCCGCCGCGTCCTCCTCGAAGTCATCCGCATCCTCAACCTCCAGCGCGCTTGGGGCATCGAGCTCAACGACGACCAGTCCCCCCTCTCCACGGAAACGACCCTCGAAATCCTCCAGCGCTCCATCCGCGTCGAACAGGACCGCGACACGCTCCTGATGAACATTTCCGCCACCACCCAGGACGCCCAGCGCAGCGCCGACATCGCCAACACCATCGCCTCCGAATACCGCCGCTGGCGCTACTCCGAACAGCGCCGCATCATCCAGCAGGGCATCGACGCCCTCGGCAACGAACTCCGCAAGCAGCAGGAACGCGTCGAAGAAGCCGAAAACGAACTCGAGCGCATCCGCAAGGAAATGGGCATCTCCATCCTCGGCGGCACCGGCCTCTCCTCCCTCCAGGGCAACCGCATCGAGGCCACCCGCCTCAACGCCCTCGAAGCCCAGCGCAGCGCCGCCCGCGTCGACATGCTCGTCCGCAAGAGCCGCATGGACCAGCTCGCCAACCTCGAAGGGGAAGAGCTGATGGAAGCCGCCGCCTACATCGTCCCCGACCCCACCCTCTCCCGCGTCCGCTCCCAGCTCCTCGACGCCCAAGTCCAGCTCGAACTCATGCTCAAGAACGGCGTCCTCGGCCCCGAACACCCCGACGTCAAACGCGTCCAGGCCGCCGTTGACGAACTCCAGAGCCAGATCGACAGCCTCCTCTCCGGCCTCAAGAAGGGCCTCCAGGCCGACTACGAAACCGCCAAGACCCAATACGAAACCCTCGACGAGGAACTCGCCAACTTCAAGGAAGAGGACATCGAGGAAATCGCCGAAAAAATGCTCCCCTTCCTCCGTGCCGAACGCAACGCCCAGATCCAGCGCGACATCCTGACCGCCCTCCGCGCCCGCGTCACCCAGACCGGCATCGAGGTCGAAGTCCCCCGCACCTCCGTCCGCGTCATCGAGGAAGCCACCCCGCCCGACCGCCCCTCCAGCCCGCTCGTCTTCCTCAACATCTTCCTCTCTGTCATCCTCGGCTTCCTCGCCGGCATCGGCATCGCCTTCTTCATCGAATACCTCGACGTCTCCATCAAGACCGTCGACGAAGTCGAAAAATTCCTCGGCCTCTCCGTCCTCGCCGTCATCCCCCAGCAGATGCGCCCCCTCTCCGAGGAAGGCACCAGCGCCGGCCAGGGCGAAAGCTACCGCGCCCTCCGCACCGCCCTCTTCCTCGCCGCCCGCGAAAAAGGCTACAAGACCTTCTCCATCATTTCCGGCGGCGTCGGCGAAGGCAAGTCCACCACCCTATTCAACCTCGCCTACGTCTGCGCCGAACAGGGCCAGAAGATCCTCCTCATCGACTCCGACCTCCGCCGACCCGTCCAGCACAAGATGGTCGGCATTTCCAACCGCAAGGGTCTCGTCAACGTCCTCACCGGCGAAGCCAAGCCCGAGGAAGTCATCGTCGAGACCAGCGTCCCGAACCTCTCCATGATTCCTTCCGGCCGCCTCCGCCGCGGACTCCTCGGCGTAATGAACGCCACCCGCATCCACGAACTCATCGCCGCCCTCAAGGACAAGTACGACTACATCTTCTTCGACTCCCCGCCCGTCCTCGGCGTCACCGACGCCTCCATCCTCGCCAGCGAAGTCGATGGCGTCCTCCTCGTCGTCCAATACCGCAAATACCCCAAGAACATCTCCCTCCGCGCCAAGCACATGCTCTCCGCCGCCGGCGCCAACCTCCTCGGCGTCGTGCTCAACAACATCAACATCCTCCGCGACGATTACTACTACTACTACCACTACTCCGCCAAGAAGTACTACGGCCGCATCAAGCAACAGGACGACGACGACGGCGAGGAACCCAACAAAGGAAAAGCCTGATGAAACGTTTGATTCCCATGCTCTTCTCCTGCGCCGCGCTCGCGCTCCTCTGCGCCTGCGCCAGCGAAAACATCTACGAACGCGGTGCCCGCATCGCCCGTGAAGCCGCCACCGCCAAGCGCGACGTGAACGCCGCCGCCGAAAAAGCCGCCGCTGCCCCCGCCGCCCGCCCGCTCGCACCCACCGCCATCGCTGCCCAAAAGCCCGCCGCCGAACGCCTCGCGCCCCGCCCCGTGGCCCAAAAAACCGCCACCTCGCGTCCCCCCGTCCAGGTCATCCGGAACCCCGCGGCCCAAAAACCAGTCCAGACCCCCAAACCCGTCGCGCCGAAGCCCGCACCCGCCCCGCAGCCCAAGCCCGCCCCGGCTCCCGCACCGGAACCGGAACCCGAGCCCGAGCCAGTTCCCGCCCCCGCGCCCGAACCCGAGCCCGCCCCCGTTCCGCCCCCCGTCCAAGTGATGGCCCCGCAACCCGCCCCCGAACCCGTCCCCGCCCCGCAGGCCGAACCCGCGCCCTCCGTGCGCCCCGCTTCCGCCGGCACCGATCCCGCCGCCTACGTCCTGAAGGCCAACGATGTCGTCCAGGTCATGCTCCGCGGCATTCCCCAGGCCGAGCAAATCGAAGACCAGATCGACACCGACGGCGACATCACCCTCCCCCTCATCAACGAAGTCCACGCCGCCGGCCTCACCGCCACCGAACTCGAACGCCTCATCCGCCAGCGCTACATCGACGCGAAAATCTACCAGAACGTCACCGTCAACGTCGTCATCCCCGCCCGCTTCTACTACATGCAGGGCGAAATCCGCTCCCCCGGCCGCTACCAGCTGATGCAGGCCACCCGCCTCTCCCAGGCCATCGCCGGCGCCGGCGGCTACACCGAATTCGCCGCCAAGAGCGCGGTCGTCCGCCGGAACGGCGCCATCTTCCGCGAAATCGGCAACACCCGCCGCCTCGACCGCTATCCCGAGGACGACATCCTCCTCGAACCCGACGACATCGTCATCATCGACCGCTCGTTCTGGTGATTCTCCGGAAATCCTCCCCCTCACCACCGCACCCCCGACGCCCCCCGTCGGGGGTTTCGCATATCCCCCCCATTCCCCTCCCGCACCACACCACCCCCAAGTGCGGACTTTGAAATGCAGCATCCGCATCCGGCCGCGCCCCCGCCGTGGGACGCAAAAACTCCCCGCCCGCCCCCTCTTTCCCCATGCTCTCCCGATTCCACCTCCGCCTCCCAAGGGGAGGGGCAACGTCCCCGTTGCCCGCAAACAACGGAATGCCCCGCCTCCGAAAGGGAGGGCCCGGCTCCGTCCGGGCCGCTCTACCCCCGCGCGCCGAAAAGCGCGGTCCCCACGCGGATGAACGTCGCCCCCTCCTCGATGGCCACGGGAAAATCGTGCGTCATTCCCATCGAAAGCTCTTCCAAGCCGTAAAGGTCGCGCAACTCGCGCAACCGCCGGAAATGGGGGCGCGCCTCCTCCGGGTCTTCCGCCACCGGCGGCACCGTCATCAGCCCGCGCAACACCAGATGCGGACACCGGTTCGCCGCCTCCACCAGCGCCCCCAGCTCCTCCGGCTTGCACCCGCTTTTCGCCGCCTCCCCCGACACGTTCACCTCCAGCAGGATGTTCAAATCCTTCCCCGCGTCCGCCGCGTGGCGTTCCAGCGTCCCGACCAGCTTGACGCTGTCCACCGAATGGATCCAGTCGAACAACCGCACGGCCGCCGCCGCCTTGTTCCCCTGCAGGTGCCCGATCAGATGCCATTCCAGCCGGTCCGGACAGGCCGGAATCTTCGCCGCCGCCTCCTGCACCCGGTTTTCCCCGAACAACCGTTGCCCTTCCTCCGCCGCCGCCCTCACGGCCGACGCCGAATACGTCTTGCTCACGGCCACCAGCCGCACGTCGTCCGGATTCCGCCCCGCCCGGCGGCAAGCCTCCGCCATCCGCCGCCGGATGTCCGCGAAATTCGCCGCCAGCGCATCCGCGCCCGGCCCTGGGGAAAGTATGAACGCCATCTGTTTCTCCTTGTTCTTCAGCCCCGCTTCGGCCCCCGCCGCCACAACGTGATTTCGGCCATCACCGAAAGCGCGATTTCCGGCGGCTCGACCGCCCCGATGTCCAAGCCGATCGGCCCGTGGATGCGCGCCGCGTCCTCCGCCGGAATCCCCTCTGCCTCCGCCAGCGTCCGCGCCCGCACCCCCTGCATCCGCCGCGACCCCAGAAGCCCCACGTAGCCGCACCCCGCCCGCAACGCCGCCGCCAGCGCCGGAATGTCCAGCTTCTCGTCGTGCGCCAGTACCGCCACCGCGTCGCGGGGTCCGATTCCCAGTTCCGCGAACGCCTCTTCCGGCCACGCATGCACCACTTCCGCCCCCGGATACCGCTCCGCCCGCGCGTACTGCCGCCGGGGGTCCGCCAGCGCCACCCGCCACCCCAGCTCCCCCGCCAACCGGCACAGCGCTTCCGCGATGGGTCCCGCCCCCACGACAACCACCCGCGGCGCCGGCTCCATCACCTCCACGAACACCCGCGGCCCGTCCGCCTGCGCCATCAGCCCCGTCACGGCGGGATTCCGCCCGATACCGGGGAAAAGCCCACCCGGAAGCCCCAGCGTCGCAAACTCCACCTCCCCGGCGAACACCTGCCTTTCCCCGTCGCGCAGCGGCGTGCACAGCGCCCCCCGCTCCCCGCTCCCCAACGCCCGCACCGCCTTCCACGCCGCCGACGCCGCGTCGTGCCGCCGCAACCAGACGTCGATTTCTCCGCCGCATGTCAGCCCCACCTCCAGCAACCCTCCCGTCGCCCGCCCGTAGTGCACCAACTGCTCCGGCACCGACGGATCCGCCAGCATCTCCTTCAGCCGTTCGCGCAAATCGCTTTCCACGCACCCCATCGAAACCGCCCCCACCGCCTCCCCCTCCGCGTTCACAGCCAGCCGCGCCCCCGGCTGGCGCGGCGACGAATGTTGCGTCCGCACCAAAATGGCTTCCGCCGACGCGATTCCCGCCGCGTCCCACGCCGCGATGCTGTCCGCCACGTCACGCATCGCCCGGCCTGAACCCCGCGAAAATGGCGAAGCGGAAGTTGCGCCACGGTGCCTCCACGTCGCAATACCCGATTTCTTCCAGCCACCTGAGCTGCGTCTCCAGCGGCGCGCACAAATCGTTCGCCTCCCGCGCCGCCAGTTCCCGCATCTCCTCCTCGGAACACCCCGCGCTTCGGCAGAACGCATGGTGGTCCTCCACCCCGATTTTCTCCCACCGCGCCGACCGCCCCGCGATTTCCTCCGCGTTCAGGAACAGCCCGCCCGGTGCCAGCACGCCGAAAATCCGCCCGTACAGATCCCGTTTCTCCGGATCCGTCAGATGGTGCAGCGCGATGGCGGACACCACCGCGTCGTACGACCCCTCCGGCAACGCCTCGGAGAAGGCTTGCACGTGCAGCGGCGGACGCTTCCCCAGCCGAAACACCGCCCGTTCCAGCATTCCCGCCGAACCGTCCAGCAACTCCAGCCGCACCCCCGGCACCCGCCGCGCGATGGCTTCCGAAAAGATGCCCGTTCCCGCCCCCAGCTCCAGCACCCGCGGCGATTCCCCCCCCGGCGACAGCTCCGCCACCAACGCCGCCGCCGTCCCGTAGAACTCGTCGAAATGCGGCACGATTCTTCTGCGTGCGAGGTCGTACGTCTCGGGATCCCAAAGCGGCTTCATGTCCCTATCCTGCCACCTTCCGCCCCCCGCCGCAAACCGAAACCGCTTCCATATTTCAAGATTAATGAAAATACTTGATTTTCGTTGAAATATTTAGCATATTTCCCTACATGAAATCCCGCATTTTCTATCCTCCGAAGCGCCGGAAATCTCCCCGCCGCCGCCACATCCCGGCCTGTAGCGAAATCTCGACGCCCCTCTGCCCCCTCCCCGCATCCCTTCGCGCCTCCATCGAACTCTTCGACCTCCTCGTCACCCCCCTCGAAGCCCTCTACCTCTTCACCTGCCGCTCCGTACGCCAGCTCGCCCGCGACCTTCTCCGCCGCACCCGCATGAAGGAGCTCCGCCCCACCCCCTCCCTCCGCGGAACTCCGAAACCCGCCGACATCGACGAAATCTGGGCCATCAAACCCCGCACCCTCCTCGACCGCCTCCGCCTCGGCTCCCGCCTCCTCGACCTCGAACCCGCCGTCGACAACTCCTTTGTTTTCAGGGAATACCCGCATTCCGGCCGCCGCGAAATCATCGCCCGCCACAGCGGCATCAAAGGCTGGCTCCAAGACCACTGCCCCACCGTCGCCTACACCACGGCCATGGCGTGGAAAAAACTCGCCTCGCGCCTCAAGACCCTCTGCGGCGCCCCGGCGAACGTCCCCCTCGAGTGGCTTTTGCCCGACGCCCCCGAAATCTCGACTCTCACCTCCGCCCCGACCCTCGGCGACGCCATCTTGGCCGCCCGACGCCGCCTCAATGGATTTCTGGCCGAAGGAAAGACCATTTCCGGACTCCAAAAGCTGGCCGAAAAGCAGATGAACATCATCAGATTTCCATCGAAAAAGCTTGAAAATTCCTTATTCTTGAAACATGGGGGGCCAAAATCCGAAATGGACCGCTTGGCTGCTGAATTCCGAACCCGAGGAACGGCTTTGCTGGCCGCTTTGAAGCGACTTCCGCCCTCGTCCGAGCGTCAAAAACTTCTCCGCCACCTCGCCCTCCTCCAAAAATCCCCGCCCCTGCGCCGCTGATTTCCCCCTCAGCGGTTTTTGGCCGTCGAACCGATTTGCCAAGCATTGGCAAAAATGGCCCGTTTTCACTGCCATCCCATAGAATGCGGAATCACGCCGGGGATGTGAAAAAAGCCCAGTGATTTCGTGTGCTTTTGGCGGCAACGGAAAAACGCGTGTTTTTGTCGGGGGCTCCGGCGCGAAGATTTTGCCTCGTTTTCGTCCCTTTTCGCCCCGTGCTATCCCATGGCCGCCAGCCATTTCTTCTCGAATCCCTTCAGAATCGGCGTTTCCTCCCGCCGGACCGCGTCCGGCGGGGGTGGTGCTGTCCCATGGGCCGCCAGAAGCCCCATCAGATCCGTCCGTTCCCACAGCGCCGCCTTTACCACCCCTGCGAACCGCGTGTAGCTCCCCCGCCACCTGCTCTGCCACGCCAGAAACCGCAACAGCAGGTGCGCCAGGAGCGCCGTCCACATCTGCCACTTCACCGCGTTCTCGTTCTCCCCGTAGAAGTCCCTCAGCTGCAACGTCTGCTTGAGTTCCTTGAACAGCGTCTCCACCCCCCAGCGCGCCTTGTACAGCTCCGCAATCGTTGTCGCCGCCCACTCGAAGTTGTTCGTCAGGAACACCAGCTTGCGCATCTTCCCGTCCACTTCCACCCGCGCGCGGATCCGCCGCAGCTTCCCCGAATACTTCTTGTTCGACTCCTTGCCCGTCAGCACGACGCGTTCGTCGGAGAGGATGCCGGCGGGAAGCTTCTTTCCGGGCTTGCCCTTCACCACCCCGTAGCGCATGGGGT
>Ga0310786_10011254_pt1 | contig 11173 bp, 7 predicted proteins | sample AusTroGonzalo_MG_FD_203881 | JGI IMG/M metagenome (GOLD analysis project Ga0310786, IMG submission 203881) | Bovine rumen microbial communities from tropical cattle in Woodstock, Queensland, Australia - Gonzalo_03 (v2) (version 2) | ecosystem: Host-associated > Mammals > Digestive system >...
CCCTGCAGATCGAAAAAGGCTTCGAGGGTGTTCTCGTGATAGTCCAGCAGTTTCCCCTCGAGGAGCGGCGTGGCGCAGTACATGCCGAAGTAGTTCTGACTCCAGCAGCCCTGCCACTTGCCCCCTTCGACCAGCAGCTGCAATTTGTCGTCGGCCAGCCGGGGCAGCCCGCCGAAAAAGGCCGCCGCCGTATCGTTGAGGAGCGCGGCGAAGGACTCGCTCCCCGCCCCCGAACATTCGCAAAACTTTTCTTTCATTTCCGCATCTCCGCTTCGGGCTCCTCCCGGATCCCCATCTTTTCGATGAGGCAGTTCAAGCTCTTGTCGTGCTGGGCCTGGCTGATGGCCCCGGTGGCGAGGAAGGTCGCCAGCAGCTCCTTCTGACGGCGGAAGAGTTCGCGTTTCTTTTCCGCCGGAGAGAGGGCCGCCCACTGGGCGGAAACGCTTCGCCTTTCAGGGGGGAGAGCACTTGCGGTCTCTTTCATGATCCACGATTCCGGGTTCGATTTTTCAGTTGCACGGGTTGAACATTTCTCCGCATAATATACTCCGTTTTCCGCCGAAAGTCAAGAAAAACCGTCACCGGCGGCAAATTTGCCCTTTCCGGCGGACCGCCGTCCTCCCCTTGCAAAATCCCCGCCCAGGGTGTAAATTATGGATACGCCCCGTTCGGGCGGGGATTTTTTTGCAGGGAAAAGGGAGGAGATCGCGGATGAAGAAGTACTTTTTGCTGTTGTTTACGGTGTTTTTTGGCGTCCTCGCGGCGCGGGAGCCTCCGCCGCTGGCGAACGTGACCGACTACCGCGTCCGGGCCAACTGGGTCCGGTGCGACGCGGAAAAGAAGGCGGGGGCCTTCGACGTGTTCTACGTCTATCCCGTCCTCTTCGCGGACAAAAACCGCCCCCTGATGGAGTGGAGGAACGATCCGAAACTCCAGGCCAAGACCACGGGATTCGTCAATGCCCAGACGGGGATCTTCGGCCCCGGGGTCCGGGTCTTCGCCCCCTACGTGCGGCAGCTGGAGTACGGGAGGTGCATCGGCCTCATGGGCCCCGGCGAGGACTGGCGGAAAACTCCGGCGCTGTTCCAGGGAGCTGCGGACACGGTTGCGGCCTTCCGGCACTACCTCAAACACTTCAACGGCGGGCGGCCTTATATCCTCTTCGGCCACAGTCAGGGCTCCATCGACCTCTACCGGATGATGCTCCTCGTGCCCGAAGTCACCGTTTCCAAAGGCTTTGTCGCGGCCTACCTGATCGGTCTGCCCCGCCTGAACCGGCGGGAGATCGCCGCCGACTTCGCCCGGCGGGGGATCACCCCTGCTTCCGACGCTTCGGGCGTCGGCGTCATCGTCGGCTGGAATACCCAGGCCCCCGGCGCGGCCAATCCCCGCTTCACGGGGAAGGAAACCTTCTGCATCAATCCCCTCAACTGGCGCACCGACGGGAAACCCGCCGGGAAGGCGGAAAACGTCTGCGCCTTCTTTTACGACTACCGGACGAAAAAGGGGAAGGCCGTTCCCAACTTCTGCGGCGCCCGGATCGACCCCGTCCGGGGGGCGCTCCTCGTCGATCTGCCCGTGAACGGGCAGTATGACGCCAAAGGCTTCATGGGCAAGGGGGTGTTCCACATGAACGACGTCTGGTTTTTCGCCGGGAATCTCCGGGACAACGCCTTCCTGCGGGTGAAGACATGGTGGAATGCCCCGAAGGGGAAATGACGCGCCCTTCGGAAGAAACGTTTTTTTGCCGGACGGGCTTGATTTTCCTTCATTCCGGGATTATCTTTAGGCTGCGGCACGGGAAAAAGCCCCGGGCCGCGGGAACAACTCAGGAGCAGAGATGAAAAAGATCAGTTTTTACGGAAAGGAACTCCCCGTTTTCAAGAGTTCTTTGCACATCCACAGCACCGTTTCCGACGGGAGCTTTTCCCCCGACGAGGTGATAAAGCTCTACGCGGAAGCGGGCTACGACGTCCTCGCCTTCACCGACCACTACAAGACCAATCCGGTCTCGACCTATGACGGCCGGGGCATGACGCTCATTTCCGGCGCGGAAATCCACCCCGTGGGCCCCCGGAACGTGTCGTGGCATCTGCTGGCGCTGGGGATCCCCGAGGATTTCCCCTGCACTTACCCCACGGGGCAGGCGGCGGTGGACGCGGTCAAGGCCGCGGGCGGGATCATCTTCTGCGCTCATCCGGGGGGCGTCTTCACTTCGCGCGAGATCCTCGACCTGCTGCGCGGCGTGGACGGCATCGAGGTCGCCAACACCAACGAACGCTTCACCGGGTTCGAAAGTTCCGAATTCTGCTGGAAGGAGCTCATCGCCCAGGGGTTCCCCTGTCCCGCCCTCGCCGTGGACGACATGCACACCCGGTGCGACCTCTTCCGGAATAGGACCATGATCGCCGCTCCGGACAAGAGCCCCGCGTCTTTGCTCGCCGCGCTGAAGTCGGGCAGCTTCTACGACACCCAGGGGCCGGAGTTCACCCGCATCGCATGGCACGACGGGGTCTTCGAAGCGGAGTTCACCGAGGTGGTCGAGGTGTTTCTTTTCGGCTTCCCCGGCATGGAGATCGTGGGCACGCCGGGCTATCCCACCCCCGAGACCGATCCCCGCCTGACGAGCGTGAAATTCGCCCCGGGGAAGAGTTTCCGGGGCACTCTCCGCTGCCGCATCCGGGACGCGCAGAACCGCTGTGCCTGGACCATGCCCATAACGTTCTGAAGTTTCCCGGGGGGCCGTACGGTGAACGCTTCTTCCCCCGGCAGCCTGCCGGAACTCCTTTTCGCGCGGCGGGTCTGCTACTCCCCCTGCTACTCCCGGAACTGGCACGCCATCCCGGAGCACCAGATCTTCCACATCTTCCGGGGGAGCATGACCCTGGAGCTCGCCTCGGGGATGTGCTGCGAGGGCCGGGCGGGGGATACGCTCTTTCTGCCCGCGAAGGTCCGGCATCTGGACAAATTCGCCGGACCCGAGGGGCCCGAACTGCTCCATCTGCGCTTTTTCTGGCAGGGGCCGGAAAACTTCTTCGCCGCGCCGCCGGACTTCATCCGCCGCTTCCCGGCGGCGGTCCGGGCGGACATCGCCGCTCAGTTCCATCTTCTCCACCTGCCCGGGGACCGGATGGACGGCGGCTTCGATTCGCCTTTGCAGAAACAGCGCATCACCATGCAGCTGGGGGTCATCCTGACCATCTGTATAGAAAATCTCGTTTCTCCGCCGGAGCATTTTCGCGACCGGGGCGAAATGCGTTTCCGCGACGCGCTCCGCTTCATGGACGACCAGCTGGAGTGTCCCCTGACCCTCGACAGCGTGGCCGCCCATCTGCACGTGAGCCCCCGGACCCTGGCCCGGGTCTTCCGCCGCTACGGCGGGATCCCCTTCCACCGCCGCCTTCTCGCCCTCCGTCTGGAACGGGCCCGGCAGCTGCTGGAAGAGGGGGAGCTGCCCCTCGCGGAAGTCGCTTCGAGCGCGGGCTTTTCCGACGCGGGATACTTCGGAAAAGTCTTCAAGAAACACTTCGGCGTCGCCCCGGGCAAATTTTGCTGAACCCGGGCCGATATGGCGCGATTTTGCCTTAAATGGCCCGTTTTTACCATAGCGGGCGGTTTGCTTTTCTCACTTTCAGGGGGTACATTATCAACAGTCAAGACGTGATCCGAAGTCGATTTCGCAAAGGAGGACCCCGAATGAAAAAGAGTTTCTGTTTCCTGCTTCTTGCCGCCGCGCTCCTGCTGCCGGGAGCCGCGGACTTCCGCCCCGCCGCCCGCTCGCCCCGGAACATCCGGATCGGGAAGACCGTACATCATGTGCTGACGCCGGGGAACTTCGAGGTCGTCCGCGGCGAACCGCGCAGCGGCACGGCCAACTTCGCCGCCGATGAATTGGCCCGGTATCTGGGGGAGTCGTTGAAGTGCAAGGTCCCCGTCACAAGCAAGCCCTCGGGGAAGCGGATCGCCCTCATCGTGGGCTCCGCCGACAAAAGCGAAACGGGGAAACTCGACCGGGACGGCTTCATCATCCGCTCGCAGGGGAACTCCATTCTCATTGCGGGGCATGATGAGGGGGGAGATCCCGCCAAATATGCCCGGGCCCACGCCAAGGGGACTCTTTTCGGCGTCTACGACTTTCTGGAGCGCTTCGCCGGGGTCCGTTTCTACTTCCCCGGCGAGTTCGGCGTGGTGGTGCCTTCCGCACGGAAGATCGAGATCCCCGAAGTGAACATCGTCGACCGGCCCGACATGCAGTTCCGCTCGCTTTACCTCAATCAGGACCGTCCCCAGATGGAAGGGCAGGAGTTCGTCTACGAAGGCATTTCCGAAGCGGACATGCGGCGGCTCCTCGCCCTGCGCACCCGTTCCGGGACCATGTTCCTGCCCAACTGCCACGGTCTGGCCCGTCTGGGCTACGTCCAGCGCTTCGGCAAGAGCCACCCCGAATACTTCGCCTTGAAGCCCGACGGCACCCGGTACAACCGGGCCGACAAGACCGGTTTCGCCGGTTCCAACGAGAACGGCCAGCTCTGCTTTTCCAGCGCCGTCAAGGAGGAGATCTATCTGGACGCCGTCGCCGTCCTGACGGGGCAGCCCGCCTCCAGCCGCAACGTTATCATGCCCAACGGCAAGTGCTACTGGTCGGGGATGTTCCGGGCGCCCTACTTCAACATCATGCCCAACGACAGCATGCCCTCCTGCGCCTGCGATTCGTGCCGCCCCAAGCTGAACAAGGGCGACAAGGCCCGCTCCGAATTCTACTGGGATTTCTTCATCGACGTGGCGGAGCGTCTCCAGAAGAACAGGATCCCCGGCTTCGTCACCACCATGGCCTACCATCCCTACCATTTGATCCCCGACAGGCCGATCCCTTCCAACATGATCGTCATGCTGGCTCTTCCCGGCGCGTGGCGTGAGGGGGCTCCCGATCAGGAGCAATATGACGCCCGCGTCCGGGCGTGGGTGAAGAAGCTGGGCGCGAAGACCTATCTCTGGACCTATGCCAACAAACAGCACATGCCCTGGGTCCCCAACTTCGCTCCCCGGGCCGTGGGCAAGTACTACGCGCGGCAGGCGCCCTGCATCTTCGGCACCTTCTTCGAGGGGGAAAGCGACATCTGGCTCTACTCCTATCTGAACTACTACGTCCTGAGCCGGGTGCTGTGGGATTCCGCAACCGACGTGGACGCCGTCGTGGAGGAGCATTATCAAAAAATGTTCGGCCCGGCGGCTCCGGAAATGAAGGAGTTCTTCGACACCATCGAAAACAAGTGGATGAAGCAGGTGGTGGGCAACGTGGTGGAAACGAGCGTGGGGCCCATCGTGGTCAGGCCGCCCGAATACAGGATGTGGGGCGAGATCTTCTCGCCCGCCTTCTTCGCCCGGGCCCGGAAACTTTTCGCCGACGCGGAAAAGAGGGCCGCGAAAGAGCCGCAAACTCTGGCCCGGATCCGCTTCTTCCGCAGGAACTATCTGGCCAACATGGAGGAGGGCGCCCGGCGCTTCGCCGCCAAGAGCGACGAACGGACCGCGTGGCATGCGGTGATCCCGGAAATTTCCGCCGCCGAAAAACCCGTGATCGACGGCAAAGTCACCGAAAAAGCGTGGTTCAAGGTCCCGCCCATCTACCTCGTCCCCCGGCTGGATCAGAAAAACGAGGTGAAGACCCTCGTCCGCTGCTGCCGGGACAAGGATAATCTCTATTTCGCCTTCATTTGCGAGGAGCCCTTCACCGCGGACCTTTCCGTCGCCGACCGGAAGCGGGACGACCGCAGGCTCTGGGAGGACAATTCCGTGGAAATACTCCTCGACACCGACGGCCGCCGCCGGTTCCACCAGCAGTTCATGATCAACTCCAACGGCGTGGTCACGGATCTGATCAACCGCCACCGGAAGGCCGACTACACCTGGAACTGTCCCGCCGAGGTCCGGACCGCCGTGACGCCGGGGAAGGAATGGTGCGCCGAGGTGCGGATCCCCCTCAAAGGTCTCGCTCCCATGACGCGGAAGGATCATATCAACGCCAACTTCACCCGGATCCGCATGCTCAGGAAACGCAAGGTCGGCACATTGCTCTACACCTGGTGCCGGGTCGCCGAGGATCACCGGACGGAGGAGTTCGGCGTCCTGTACCTGGACCCGAAGGAGCGGAAAAATCTCCTTGCGGACGGGGATTTCGGGGCGAAACTCACCCGGAACGGAACCTATCTCGGGCGCTGGGTGGACGGCCGGGGGCTTCAGCGCGACACCGACTACTGGAAGACCGCCGGGGCCTCGCTCCGCTTCGATGAAAAACACGCCGGAGCGCGTCAGTGGTTCAAGGGGCTCAGGCCCGACACGGAGTACGAGCTCAGTTTCTACGTGAAACTGGACAAGGTGGAGTCCAACGGCACCGGTCCCCGGGGCGGGCTCTACGCGCGGATCAACGACTCGGGCAAGGGCGCCCATTACTTGCCCAAGATCCCCCTGACGGGGACGCTCCCGTGGACGAGACAGAGTTTCCGGTTCCGCACTTCCAAGGGGAATCTGACTCCTGACAACACCATCGACTTCAACTTCTACCGGGTCAAGGGGCAGGCGTGGATCGACCATGTGGAGATCCGCGAAGTCGAAAAGAAAGGGGAGAGCGCCAAATGAAAAGCATCGCCGCAGTTCGGGCCGTCGGGGTGTGCCTGCTGCTTCTGAGCGGCCTCGCCGCCGGGGCGGGAGCCCCCTTTTCGGTCACCCCCGTTTCGCCCCGGAGCGTCACCGTTTCCGCCGGAGCCCAACTGCCCCTGATCCGGCAGGGGAAGCCCCTCTTCCGAGTCTATGTGCCGCCCGAGGCCCCCGCTTCCGTCAGTAAGGCTGCTTCCGAATTCGCTCAGCTTCTGAGCGAAATTTCCGGCGGGGCGCAGGTCACTGCGGAAAGCCGGATCCCGGCGGGATTTTCAGGACCGTGCTTCTGCATCGGCGACGGGGCCCTTGCCGCCGAACTCAAGATCGACCTCCGGGCGTTGGACCGGGACGGCTTCGTCATCAAGACGGCGGGAGGGAAAAAGATCCTCATCGCGGGGAGCGATGCCGTCTTGCCCGGTTCGGGCAACGGGACGCGCTTCGGCTGTTACGAGTTTCTGGAGCGCTTCGCAGGTGTCCGCTTCTACTTCCCCGGCCCCCTCGGGACCGTGGTCCCCGTGAAAAAGGAGTGGCGTTTGCCGCAGATCGCGGTCTTCGACCGGCCGGACTCCCTTTTCCGGGTCATCTACTGGCCCGCCCCCGGGGGCGCGAAACCCGGCTGGTACGATCCCCGGACCGAAAGTCGGTGGCGCGGGGAGCTGGCGCTCCATGAAAAGCACCTCCGTCTTTCCACTCTGGCCCTGCCCAACTGTCACGGGCTGGCCCAGCTGGGATACGTCCAGCGCTTCGCGAAAAGCCATCCGGAGTACTTCGCCCTCAAGAACGACGGCAGCCGCTGTGACGGTTCCGTCGTCAGCGTCCCCAGCGATGCTTCGGGGCACCTCTGCTTCAGTTCCGGCATCATGGAGGAGATTTTTCAGGACGCCAAGGCGGTCCTCACGGGGCAGCCCGCCTCCAGCCGCAGCGTGATCCTCCGCGACGGTTCCTGCCGCTGGATCCATCACAACCGCAACTTTTTCAATTTGATGCCCAACGACTCCATGGCCCGCTGCCGGTGCGCGAAGTGCGCGCCTTATTTCGAGGGGCTTTCCGCCGGGGGCGGGTACAGCGAAAAGGCGGCGGATTTCCTCTGGACCCGACTGCTCACCATTCCCAAGCGGCTGAAGCGTGAGGGCGTGCCCGGCTTCGTCACCATGATGGCTTATGACCTCAACCGCTTCCCGCCCAAGGAGAAGATGCCCGAAAACGTCCTCATTCAGGTGGCGACCACGGGGCCCTGGCTGGAGGGCCGCCCCGAGCAGAAGAAGGACGACGAGCTTATCGCCGCTTGGGTCAAAACCATGGGGAACAGCAAGATCTACATGTGGAACTACCCCACCAAGTGCACCGTGAAGGAGCTGCCTCTCATCCCCAATCACACGCCGGAATCCATCGGCGCCTACTACCGGCGGATGTTCCCTTACAGCTTCGGGACCATGCTCAACGCCTCTTCGGACTACTGGTTTTTCGGACATCTGAATTTCTACGTCTTTTCCAAGGTCATGTGGGACCACGACACCGACGTCAAGGCGCTGCTCGACGAATATTTTACCACGATGTTCGGCAAGGGCGCGCCTTTCATGGCGCAGATTTCGCGGATACTGGAACGACACTGGATCGACGACATCTGCGGCAACAAGGTGGAGACCTCCTACGGACCCGTCACCTATCCCCCCTCGGAACTTAAACTCTGGACGCAAATCTTTTCCGCTGCCGAAGTCGACCGGATAGAGGGGCTTTTTTCACAGGCTGAAAAGGCCGCTTCCGGTGACAAAAAAGCCCTTGAACGCATCCGGCTTTGGAAGAGGGCGATGTGGGGGCCCACTGCCGAAGGCCGCCGCCGCTGGTTCGGCGACCGGCGGGCCGTCGAAGAGTGGACCGCGCCCATGATCTCCCTCAAACCCGGGGAAAAGCTCACTTGGGCGGGCATCCCCAAGGTCGCGCTGTTCCCCATCAAGGGGGGCCCCGCCGAGGTGCAGACCTTCGTGCAGATGCGCTGTGACGACAAATATCTTTACTTCCGGTTCGACTGCCGGGAACCCTTTACCGGCCTGATGGCCGCGTCGCCGCGAAAGTTCGAAGACCGGAACGTCTGGCGCGACAACAGCGTGGAGATCCACATCGACACGGAAGGGAAGAGAAAAACCGAGTACCAGATCATCGTCAACAGCTGCGGCTCCGTGGGGGACTTGCGGAACACCCCCGCCAAGCTGGGCGAAGAGTGGGACTGGAACTCCGGAGCGGAAGCCGGAATCACGATCACGCCCGGGAAGGGCTGGGTTGCGGACGTGAAAGTTCCGCGGTCCGGCATGGCTCCCGTTTCGAACGGGAAATTCCACATCAACTTCAGCCGTCACCGGGCGCTCAAAGGAAAGAACGTGATCCCCTACTACTGCTGGAGCCCCTTCGCCAAAACCTTCGCCGATCTGGCGAATTTCGGGACGGGGCTCATCGATCCGGGAGAAAGCAAAAATCTTTTCAGCGACCCCGATTTCGCCGAAACGGGCTTGAGAGGGGCGAAGAACCCCCGGTGGTACGGGGCCCTTCCCGAAAGGGATGAAAAAATCTTCCGGACGGCGGGCGTCTCCATGAGATTCAGCGGCAAACACAGCGAGCTCGTCCACCGGGTCCCCCTGAAGCCCGGCACGCGCTACCGCCTGAGCTTCTGGCTGAAGATGGACCGCATCTCTCTGCTCCCCGGCACCCGGGTCACCGACGGAGGATTTTACCTGCGGATCGACGAAGGGGGCAAGGCCCACTACTTCCCCCATCCCGCCTATCTGGGGAGCCTTCCGTGGCGGCGTCTGGAACACACCTGGAAAACGGGGGACGCGATAGGCAAATCCTACCGGCCCTACATCCACTTCACGCTGCGCAAATGCAGCGGCACGGCGTGGGTCGATCACGTCGAACTTACGGAACTTGCTCAATGACAGGATATTTTATTCACCTCACCAAATGTAGCAACTCAAAACAAAGGACCCGAAAATGAAAAGAAGCTCTCTCCGTTTCCCGCATCCTTTCACGCTGATCGAACTTCTGGTGGTCATCGCCATCATCGCGATACTTGCCAGTATGCTGCTGCCCGCCTTGCAGCAGGCCCGGGAGCGGGCCCGGACCATTTCCTGCGTCAACACCCTCGGACAGATGGGGCGGGTCGGCTCCATGTATGTGGCGGCCTACGACGGCTATTTGCCCAGCGCCCAGAACGTTTCCCAGTGGAACTACTGGCGGCGGCAGTATTCCCCATTCCGGCTCATGAACGAGATGTGGAACGGCACACCGGATCTGATCAGTGAAGCCCTGACGGGCTGGGGACGCCCCAACAAGACTTCGGAGTGGTTCAAGGGCAAATTCGTCTGCCCTTCCATGAAAGTCGAGGAGACCGCCGCCGACTGCGCCCGGGTTTTCACCGGAAGCGCCAGCACCAAAGCCGCCACCGAGACCGCCGTTATGAGCTACGGGGTGAACTTCAGATCGATGAACCTTTCCGTCAGCCGTTCCTATCGTCCTCCGAAACTTGCCATGGTGAGAAAGCCTTCCATGCTGATCTGGCTGGCCGACGGCTTCGGCACCGGAAACATCGGTTACCAGTGTCACCCCAGTCAGGCGGTTTATGACCAGATGATCCCGGCGCGGCACAACAACGGGGCGAATTTCCTTCACGCCGACGGCCATGTCAGCTACTTCGGCGTCAGCGCCTATCCCTCGAGCCTGATCTCCGGTCTGTGGGACGGCCCCTACTGGAATCCGAATACGATGAAATGAGAACCATGAAAAAAGAGACTCCTTATGGATTCCGCGCCCGGATGCGGGAATATTACTTCCGGCCCTGCCGGGCCCCGGAAGCGCATATTCGCCCGGGTGAAGTCGAGATCACGGCGAAGTGGAGCGTAAAAGCCGCCGATCCGGCGGAGCCGCTCCTCGCCCGGGCCCTGGCCGACCTGAGCCGTTTCTTCAAGACGGCTCTGGCCTGCCCCCTTTCCGGCGCGGGCGAAGGGCCGGCGATCCTCATTTCCGCCGGGGACGCGGTCGGGGAGCGGCCCTCGTGCCGGTTCGACGTAAGCGGAGAAAGGATCACCGTCACGGGGAACAATCCCCGGGGGGCCCTCTACGGCGTCGTCCACCTCGAAGATCTGATGCGGCTTCGGGGCGGTTCTTTTCTTCCCGCGGGGAGTTTCACCTACACCCCTCTCGCCCGGATGCGGAGCACCCACTCGGGCTCCGGGCTGGACGACTTCCCCGACTGGCAGCTGGAGTGCATCCTCCACGCCGGGTTCACCGCCATCGACCTTTTCGTCAAGGGGATCGACGAGACCACTCAGGGCCATTACGACATCGGCGACCTCATCGACCGGGCGGCGGGGTACGGGCTGGACGTGGTGCTCTACAATTACCAGACCTGCTACGTGCACCCCGACGATGCGGACTCCGACGCGGCCTTCGACCGGGTCTTCGGGAGTCTGTTCCGGGCCTACCCCCGCGCGGCGGCCCTCTCCCTCTGCGGGGAGTCCCTCGAATT
>Ga0310786_10011255_pt1 | contig 11172 bp, 10 predicted proteins | sample AusTroGonzalo_MG_FD_203881 | JGI IMG/M metagenome (GOLD analysis project Ga0310786, IMG submission 203881) | Bovine rumen microbial communities from tropical cattle in Woodstock, Queensland, Australia - Gonzalo_03 (v2) (version 2) | ecosystem: Host-associated > Mammals > Digestive system >...
GTAAAAAAACGGGTCCCCGCTGGGACCCAACCTTTGTTAACCTTAAATCTAATACTATGAAAAACACACTGCAAAGATACGATTATAATCGTTCCCTTCCAAGCTTTTCCACAAAAAAGTCATCGTATTTAACGTTTTTTAGCCAACAAAACCTCTTTTTTGCCTAATTCAAGCTAAAAAACCACCGCCTGTCCGTCATAAGCCATTTGGATATCTGTTGGCAACTTCTGATTCACCACCTCATGTCGTCCAATATCGTGACAGGAATGTATTAGATAAGTCTGCTTCGCCCCCACCCTTTTTGCGAATACGATGGCATCGTCCACCAGCTGGTGCGCATGATGAGGTTTATCAAAACGCAGCGCATTCACCACCAGCAACTCCGTTCCCTCTAAATATGCCATCTCGCATTCATCCATCGTCTTCATATCCGTGATATAGGCCAGTTTACCGATGCGATAGCCCAAGATGGGCAGCTTACCATGCATCACTACAAAAGGCATAATCTCGCAATCACCTATATGAAGAGATTCATGGGGCAGTATTTCGTGAAGTCCGATGGCGGGTACACCAGGATAGCGGTTCTCTGCAAAGCAATAAGGTAACATCTCCAGCATCGACTGACAGGCCGTGGGATCTGCATACACATTGATTTCACCAAACTGACAATAGGGTCGGATATCGTCCATACCACCCATATGGTCATAGTGTGCATGGGTAATCAGAATGCCATCTATCCTACGGAAGGGCTGTGGCAGAATCTGCTGACGGAAGTCAGGACCACAATCGATAAGCAGACGGGTTGTATCCGTTTCCACTAATGCTGAGCAACGGGTACGTTTGTCCTTGGGGTCTGTACTCTGGCAGACCTCACATTGGCATCCGATTACCGGTACGCCACACGATGTTCCCGTTCCCAAAAACGTCAGCCTCATTACTATTCACTAAATAATGTTCACCTCCGGATAGATCTCAATGCCAAACTTTGCCTTGACATCAGCACGGACAGTTTCGCAGAGCGTCATAATTTCTTCACCAGTCGCACCACCACGATTAACGAGCACCAACGCCTGTTTATCGTGAACACCAGCACGACCTAAGGATTTCCCTTTCCATCCACATTGGTCAATCATCCAGCCAGCAGGTATCTTGACATGGTCACCATCCACCTCATAATGAGGCATACCCTCATATTGCTTCGCCAACGCCTCATATTTTCCGCGACTCACGATGGGATTCATAAAGAAACTGCCAGCATTGCCTATCACCTTCGGATCAGGCAATTTCTCTTTCCTGATCTCAATGATTGTCTCACGAAGTTGCAGGGCGGTAGGCTTAAAAATGCCTCTCCGCTCCAACTCCATACGGATATTACCATAATCGAGACGGGGCTTAAACTCGGTAGAAAGACGATACGTTACGTGGGTAATCAGATACTTGTTCTTCCAGTCTTGTTTAAAACGACTCTGACGATAGGCATACCAACAGTCCTCAGCCAAGATCTCGACTACCTGGCCTGTCTGAATCTCTACAGCCTCAATACTCAGGATAAAGTCTTTCGCCTCGACGCCATAGGCCCCGATATTCTGAACGGCTGATGCTCCGACATCTCCAGGTATCAGCGAGAGATTCTCCAAACCATAGAGACCAGCCTTCAGCGAAGCCTCGACAATCTCGTCAAACACTTCACCGCTGCCGCATATCAACCTGTCTCCATCGAGATAAAAGCCCAAGATGTCTGAACGCACCACAATGCCTTCATAATCCTTCCTCAACAGCAGATTGCTGCCACCACCTATTATTATATAAGGTGTAGCACTTTTACACAGAATCTTTGCGATTGCCTGCGCTTCATCTACACTCTCATACTCCATAAATCGGCTACACTTGGCATCAATACCAAATGTATTATGTGTTTTAAGACTATAATCCTGGAGATCCCTCACCGTTTACCTCTAATTTCTAAGTTGTCATTTTCATCAGCAACCAGCGCTCACCCACTTTCCTGAAACGTAGTTCCAGTTCCATACCGTTGGAGATACCACGCAAGATGAAGATCTTGTCATTGCCTTCGGGTGTCGGCTCGCCGTAAATGATGTTATATAGAGTCTTCGACGGCAACTGTGGTGCGAAAGCCTCCCATGTATCAGGTGTAATCAAACCTTCCATCATATTGAAGTCGTCGTCAGGATCGGGTCCCACGAACTTCACCATCGAATTAAGGCTCTTTACCTGAAAAGCCTTATCCGACACGAAGCGCTGATAAAAAGCAAGAAACGATGCGTTGATATTATCCTTGATATTTGTCTCCCTGATTTCACGCAACATCCACGCCCCACGAATCCGGTTGAACACATAATCCTTCACCTGGTCCTTCTTCAGTAGGATACGCTCCACAATAGCCTGATTGATTGATGTATCCTTCGCCAGCTGCATCTGCTCGTCGTTGTCAAAGAGTAGCGTATAATAACCCTGACGCATGAAGAAACGTTCCATCTGCCACTTATTTTTTTCTATCTGCTCGTCCTTATCGGCCTTATGCACAGTCAGGGGAAAGATAATACGCGCTTTCTGCACCTTCTTGTTGGCGGCAAAGTTAAAGAAGAAGTCATCGAAAAACTCGTCCATGGCTTTTGGTGTTGGGGTTTCCACAAGCAACTGCTCCAGCGTGTCCAGCGGCACGGAGTCGACACTATCAGCTACAGAGTCCGTCAACGGCTCTTCCACCCGCTGTGCCTGCTTTCCCGTACAAGAGAACATCAGTAACACACATGCGAAAAACGCACCAAAAACCTTTCTCATCTACACAATGTAGTAATCGTCTTTCTCGGATTCTCTCAAAATCTGGGGCAAAATTACTTAAAAAATTAGACATAAATACATAAAAACACAATTTTTTGTTCATTTGTCTAAAAAAATAAGTACCTTTGCACGCAAAATTGCAATTTTTACACAAATATGATACTTGATAAGATAGACGAACTCCTGAAAGAAGTGCAGGAATTAAGCGCTAAGAACGCCGAAGAAGTGGAACAACTCCGACTGAAATATCTCAGTAAGAAAGGTGAGATTACCGCCCTGATGAACGACTTCCGTAATGTAGCTGCCGACCAGAAGAAGACCGTCGGTATGAAGATTAACGAACTGAAGACACTCGCCACCGAGCGTATCAACCAGTTGCGTGAGGCGTGTGAGACGCAGGAAAGTGGCGACGAAACCATCGACCTGACACGTACACCCTATCCCATCCAGCTCGGCACACGCCATCCGCTGACGATTGTCACTAACGAAATCATCGATATCTTCTCACGTATGGGTTTTGTTCTTGCTGATGGTCCTGAGGTAGAAGACGACCTCCACGTGTTCACAAAGATGAACTTTGCCGCCGATCATCCCGCACGCGACATGCAGGATACCTTCTTCGTATCCCAACATCCCGATGAGGTCACGAAGAACATTCTTCTCCGCTCGCACACCTCTTCTGTACAGGCTCGTGTCATGGAGCGCATGCACGACGAAAACGGAAAACTAACGGCGCCCATCCGTGTCATCTGTCCAGGTCGTGTCTATCGCAACGAGGCCATCACCGCTCGCGCACATTGCTTCTTCCATCAGGTGGAAGGACTCTATATCGACAAAAACGTTTCGTTCACCGACCTCAAGCAGGTGTTACTCTCCTTTGCTAAGGAGATGTTCGGTGCCGACACCAAGATCCGTCTGCGTCCCTCTTATTTCCCCTTTACGGAGCCCTCTGCAGAGATGGACATCTCGTGTTTCATTTGTGGTGGTGAAGGATGCGGATTCTGCAAGCACACCGGTTGGGTGGAAATTCTCGGCTGCGGCATGGTCGACCCCAACGTGCTCGAACTCTGCGGTATCGACTCCAAGGAATATACCGGCTACGCCTTCGGCATGGGTGTCGAGCGCATAACCAATTTGAAATATCGCGTCTCGGATCTTCGTATGTTCTCCGAGAACGACACTCGCTTCCTCGAGGAATTTGAAGCAGCAAACTAAACAAATAAAAAGCCGAAAGATTTCATTGAAATCTATTCATAACTGAACGCCATGTAAGAATGCGGTTTCAGCGAAACAGCAAACTTCGTGGCGTTCTTTTTATGCCAGCCTACCCAATACTCTTCCAATTTACCTTCAATGGTCATGTTGTCCTCAAGATTTTTGAAACGTTTGAATTTTTCTGGCTCACAAACCAGCTTGACTTCAACAGGCTCATCATTGAAGTTTTCGACAATCAGTGTGTGGTTATCGTACAGGAAGAGGCTTACTTTGGCAGGGCCATCGAGATAAAAGTCCAAGTCCTGGCTCATCACCCGACGAATCTCAGTCAAAGCCGCTGCAGGATAATCATAGAGTTGCCCCATATCATCGGGGATTGTCAACACATAAAGATAAGCATCCGTGTACTTTGCCTTGTGGAGAATGGGAAAACCGGAAACACCGCCTGTCAGCGGACGCCCTGCACTAATTACTTCCCAACTATCGTTCGTCTGATAACGCACCTGAGGAATCAGAATGTCACGACCGCTTTGACCATATCTACCAAAATCGTTCACCATTGCTTTCAGGTCTGAGCAGCGCAGTTCGCACACCTCAGCAATTTTCTCTGGAATAGCCTTCAGAAGTCCGCTGGTGATGATAACATCTCTCCCGTTTTGCAATTGCTCTTTCATTTTCGCCATAATATCTTTATCGCCTGCAGCCTCTTCCGTCAGCAATATGATTTTCTGATCGTTAGCAAAGGTTGAAAACATATCCATCGGCAGACCAATCATCCCCAAATAGTTTTGCAGGAAATCCTCACCAAGTGCGTGGAAGGGTTTATACGATTTGATACCGATGGGATTTCCCAACTTACCTACTAAATTATCCGCCTTACGCAAGGTGACATCAGCAATGCGGGCCATCGTGGTAGGTGTCACTGTTTTACCATTTCGTACAAATGGTGCCCTCATCTCGTCATAGTTCCAACTGGTGCCTGTGCCTTGCCAAGGTGCACGGAGTTCGTCTCGAAGAGCGACATCAAGCAATTGATGATAGGCAAAGAGCATCACGTCGCGTGCCTTAGCAATGGCTGTCAGATGAAGCTGTTCGGCATAACGATCCATACTCATCTGAATACCTCCGGCATCCACCCATCCACCTCCGTTATAACCTGGACGCAGATTCTCAAAGTAGCGAATAATATTGTAACTGAGATAGTTCTGCAAATGCTGGGCACTGGCAGGATCTCTTGTTTCCGTACCCGTCCAGATACCGTCAAAGAGGTTAGGTCCATCCTCTAAATTGAAGCCAAGTCCCTGAAAATGATCATACCAATTGGGATATTTAATAATGACCTTCACCTTTGGATTCACTGTCTTTGCAGGTCCTAAAACAAGGTTCTTGGCAGCATCGTTCATCAACTTCAGGCGATACTCAGTCCAGGTCATTTGGCCTTTGGCTGCTACCTCCACAGGACTTTTGCAACTAGTAAAGAAGAAATCGTCAAGCAAGAACTCATCGAAATGTCGGGCTGTCGTCTCAGCTATTTTCTGAACCATCTTCCGATGCTCAGGATCAGAGTAGCAGAAGGTTTCAAACTCATTGCTCTCGTTGATAGTATAGGTAATACCACCAGCCACCTCAATACCCTGTTTCAGAAAAAACTTTTTTGCTTTTTCTATCGTCGCGTCATCCACAATCAGCAGATCGCGATGTGTCTCTAAATAAATCTTGTCCACATCCAACTGACTGGAAATGGTAGACCATGAAGACTCAAGCCACTGGGTATCCTTCATTTTCTGTACCTCAGCGGCACGCACATAGACAGAAACCTTGAAATGATTGTGTTTGGCCCCTACGTATGACGGCAGCATCAAACAAGCCATCAAACAAAGCCCAATTCTGAATAAAAAGTTTTTAGTCATTTTGTTTTTATGTTTAATCGTTTATTATCATTACATTTTTTCAAAGCTGCTCGTACTCAGCAGGGGATTATTCATAATCATCGATGACAGCATTGATGAAGTCCATCATAGGCTTGGCAGCACGGAACATCGGGACAATCTCGTCAAGCCAACGGTCACCCTGATAGAAGTCGTCGGGCACCTGATGCCAGCAGCAATAGTCTTTCTGTCGTAGATAGTCAAGGTACTCCCAGTCGCGGGGGAAACCGGAGGGGCAAGTCTTCAGCCGTTCAAGTCCGAAGCCTTGCGGCTGGTCCCAACTCGATACGTCGGTAGGTGCAGGGAAACTGCTGGAGACAGGACCACCAAAGAAACGAAGAAATTCAGGGCTGTTGACACAACTGAGCCATTCGTCAGTATTCGCCATAATTTCGTTGCGGCATGAGGTAAGGATATTGGTGGGTAGCCAATAATTGCCACACGCCACCATACAATGGCCAGGCTCCAGATGGATATAATAGCCACCATGCAGTGCCTTCTTACCGTGAGCCGCAACATATGCGCCAAGGTGGTTCTTGTAGGGCGATTTGTCATTGGAGAAACGGGTGTCGCGATAGAAGCGGTAGGTACAATCCTTCACCGTCAAGTGGGCAATCGACTCATCAAACGAAGCGATGTGCAAGATGGCCTGTTGTACCCCCTGTTCAAAATCGGCTCGGATTGCGTCGTACTCCTGCTTATGCTCAAGAAACCAAGGACGGTTGTTGTTCGCCGTCAACTGGCGTAGGAACTTCAAAATTCGTTTAGCATCCATATGCATCAAAGTTTATTCTTTTTGTACCTCACGGGCTCGGAGGATACGGACGTCATCAATGGGACGATCGTAGTCGTCGGTCTGGACCTGCTGAATACGGTCGACAACATCGAGACCCTCGGTTACTTCGCCAAACACGGTGTACTGGCCGTCAAGGTGAGGCACACCTCCCACCTTGCGATAGAGGTCTAATAGTTCGGGCGTCATAATGACACGATGGTCTGTCTGTGCTTCAACCTTATCGCCAATCTGATAGAGCTGTTGTGTAGCATAAGTCTTACCCCAGACGATATAGAACTGGCAACCGCTGGAACGGCGCTCAGGATTCTCGCTGTCGCCCTCGCGTGCCATCGCCAAAACCCCACGCTGATGGGGATGCAGCAGATGGCCTTCGCTGTCGAAGAACTCAGCCTCGACAGTATAGTCAGTACTCCCCTCACCTAACGTAACGCCCGGTTCTGCCTTTTTGCTGTCGGGATCGCCACCCTGAATCATAAAATTCTTGATGACACGGTGGAAGAGTAGCGAGTCGTAGAATTCCTCGTTAACAAGTTTCAGGAAGTTGTCGCGATGCTTGGGGGTGTCGTCGTAGAGTGTCAACAGGATGTTGCCTGCAGTAGTCTCGAGCATCACCTGACGGCTCTGCGCCATCGTGGGAAGAACGGCAATAAACAGGATCGCCAGTAAAGAAAGTCTAAACTGTTTCATTTTTCCTTAGCTGTTACAACGGTGACAATATAAGCACTGAGCAGGACGAGGATACCAGCCACGGGTTTGTCCCACGTGAGCACATCCTGTCCAAGCCAGATGGCCACAAACGAGGCGATTACGGGCTGGAGATTGGTATAAATACTGACCGTAGTGGCCTGCAGATACTTCATGGCGAAGGGGATAAGGAAGTAGCCGAGGGCAGTGGCGCAGACGACGATGAAGGCCATCTCGAGCACGCCGTCCCAACCGCATTCCCAGGTATAGAGGGGATTCATGGAGAGTTCAGGCAAGGCGATGGGTACAGTGACGATAGCGGAGATGAGGAACACGTACTTCATCTGCGTGACGGGCGAGTATTTCGACGCCACATTACGCGTGATGATCAGGTAGACGGCCCATGTGAGCACACTTAGAATGGCAAGCGTAATGCCGATGAGGTCGTTCTTACCAGAGCCCAGCGACTGACTCATCAGCACCATCAACACAGCACCTGCGATACCCAGCAACACACCCAGCGATTTCATTGGGGTGATCTTCTCACCGATGGTCAGCGCAGCGCAGATCATCACGGCTACGGGCGTCAGTGTGGCAATCAGCGAGAAATACACAGGACTGGTGAAATCGAGGGCCCAGGCCGTCAGTGTTTGGGAGATAACGAAGCCCAGAAGTCCACCTAAAAGGATGGTAATGAGGTCTTTGCGCTCGACTTTCTCCTGGGGAAGAAAGGCGGCAATAATCCAAAAGAGGATGCAAGCGCCGAGGGAACGTGTGGCCATATAACCCATGGGCGTCACCCACTTGTCGAGCAGCAATTTGGTTACGGGAACGCCAAGGCCGAAGATAGTGTTGGCGAAGAAGATGGCGCTGTGCGCCTGAAGTTTTTTATTCATATTTCTTGTATAATTTGAGTCGTTCTTTGAGTGACATCTTAGCATAGCGACGCCATTCAGTAGCAGGACCCTTCAAATAGTCGAGGTCATGCATGCGGGCATAGGCTTCCATCTCGAAGGGATTCAGCAGATAGGCCGCATGCTTCATTTTGCGATTCATTCCCAAGGCTCGCAACCAATACCATATATATAATAGGTAGAAGCGAATCCACGAATCGCCACACGACTGGGCCTGGCGCAAGTGGATCATCTCATGGTTCTTGAGCGATGAGAAGCCCCTGTTAAACGTATCGGCCAGTTCCTGCGTGGGGGCGAGGATCTTACCGAAGAAGGTCAGACCCTCATAGCCTTTGGGGAGCCAAAAGGAGTTTACCACAGCGGGCATATCAGCAATCTTGCTGGGTCGTACAGCCCGCCACATGATGGGTATCACACGTAGCATCATCCACATAACGACCGCAAAGGTACAAAAAAAAGTAAAAAGGTAAAAAAGTAAAAAGGTAAAAGATGTTATTTCTCTTTTTTTTCGTAACTTTGTCGCCAAATATGCATATTTATGGACGAGATACAGAGAATCGAGCAACTGCGCAAGGAACTGCACGAGCATAACTACCGCTATTACGTGCTGAACCAGCCAACTATTGGTGATCAGGAATTTGACTTCCTAATGCACGAGCTGCAGGACCTAGAAGCGAAGCATCCCGAGATAGCCGATCCCAATTCACCGACACAGCGTGTGGGAAGCGACCTGAATGCTGAGTTTACCCAGGTGGCGCACAAATACCCGATGCTCTCATTGGCCAACACTTACAACGAACAGGATGTGGCCGACTGGTATGAGAGTGTGAAAAAGGGCTTGGCTGGCGAGGATTTCGAGGTATGTTGCGAAATGAAATACGACGGACTCTCGATTTCGCTGACCTATGTAGATGGTAAACTGACACAAGCTGTAACTCGCGGTGATGGTGTACACGGTGACGATGTGACTGCGAATGTAAAAACGATACGGAGCATTCCACTGGTATTATCCGGAGCATCCGGAAACACCGAAAAATCCAAACAGTCTGGTAATCTTTTCGCTATCCCAGCTTACCCTCATGAGTTCGAGATTCGTGGCGAGATATTGATGCCGTGGGTCGTGTTTGAACGGCTGAACAAGGAGCGTGAGGCGGCAGAGGAGCCCTTGTTTGCCAATCCGAGAAATGCGGCGAGTGGTACGCTGAAGAGCCAGAAGTCGAGTCTTGTGGCTTCGCGTCAGCTCGATGCCTATCTGTATTATCTTTTAGGCGAGGAACTGCCTGCGGAAGGACACTTCGAGAATCTGGAAGTGGCCCGAGAATGGGGCTTCAAGATCTCGGAGGGCATGAAGAAGGTGAAGACCTTGCAGGAGATTTATGACTTCATCAACTACTGGGATGCGGCACGTAAGAATCTGCCTGTAGCTACTGATGGCATCGTGCTGAAAGTCAATTCATTGCGTCAGCAACGCGCCTTGGGCTTTACAGCCAAGAGTCCGCGCTGGGCCATCGCCTATAAGTTCAAGGCTGAGCGTGTGTGTACCCGATTGAATGAGGTGACCTATCAAGTAGGTCGTACGGGTGCCATCACTCCTGTGGCCAATATGGATCCTGTGCAATTGGCTGGCACCACCGTGAAGCGTGCCACACTGAACAACGAGGACTTCATCAAGAGTTTCGACCTGCATATCGGCGACTATGTATTTGTGGAGAAGGGCGGTGAAATAATTCCGAAAATCGTTGGTGTCGACATCGACCAAAGGCCCATCATTGCTCAGCCAGTACAGTTTATCAAACGCTGTCCGGAATGTGGCACTCCACTGGTACGCTACGAGGGCGAGGCGGCATGGTATTGTCCCAACGATACAGGTTGTCCGCCACAGATCAAGGGCCGTATTGAGCACTTCATCGCACGCAAGGCGATGAACATCGACTCCTTAGGGCCTGAGACCATCGACGACTACTACCGTCAGGGACTAATTAAGAACGTTGCCGATCTCTATAAAATTGAGGTGCAGCAGATTAACGGCGACGGCTCGCGCACAAAGTCAGCACAGAGGATTGTAAACGGAATCACAGCCTCGAAGGAAGTACCTTTTGAACGGGTGGTTTTCGCCCTTGGCATCCGTTTTGTGGGCGAGACCTCAGCAAAGTTGCTGGCACGTCATTTCAAAAATATCGATGCCCTAATGAATGCCGGACTCGAGGAAATACAGGAAATCGAAGGCATTGGTGAGGTGATGGCAAAGAGCATCATCACCTACTTCCACGATGAGAAGAACCGCGAGATTGTGGAGCGTCTGCGTGGCTATGGTCTGCAGATGGAACTCTCGGAGGCTCAGACGGCAAACCTATCAGACAAGTTTGCTGGGCAGAGCATCGTGATCAGCGGTGTGTTCAGCCATCACAGTCGTGACGAGTACAAGGCCATCATCGAACAGAACGGCGGTAAAAATGTGGGTAGCATATCGAATAAGACCTCATTTATCCTCGCAGGTGAGAACATGGGACCCTCGAAGTTACAGAAGGCAGAAAAACTCGGCATCAAGATTATGAGTGAAGATGAATTCTTACAATTAATTGAAGATTGAGATGAAACGACTCCTGACAATCCTATTCACTCTTCACTGTTCACTATTCACTGTGTACGGCCAATACACGACCAGCGATGATGTCATCTATAAGGGTGCCCTCGATGAGCGTTGCATCGATTTGATGGGCGTGCCCCTCGAAGGTCCCGACTCTGTATTCTTGCCTGCGCTTAAAAGTATCGGGTTGGAGCAATTCACTCCTGAGGATCCCGATCCTGGCGACTACTATTTCCATGGGGAATT
>Ga0310786_10011256_pt1 | contig 11171 bp, 3 predicted proteins | sample AusTroGonzalo_MG_FD_203881 | JGI IMG/M metagenome (GOLD analysis project Ga0310786, IMG submission 203881) | Bovine rumen microbial communities from tropical cattle in Woodstock, Queensland, Australia - Gonzalo_03 (v2) (version 2) | ecosystem: Host-associated > Mammals > Digestive system >...
GCGGATTCGGAGAATGCCGACCTGTATTCCTCGGAACCTATCCAGTTGGAGTATCTGTCCAATCCGCATGCGGTGATGACGCTTCCTTCCAGGATCAATCCTCAGAACGGAAAGTACGAGCAGACGCTCCTTCCCTATATCAACAGGGAGAAGCGGGCCGCTGACATCCTTCCTTCGGAAGACACTGTCGAGCATAATACCGGCGCCCTCCTTCCTTGGAAAGAATACTCCGATCTCAGGGGAATTCCCTGCGCCTTCAAGGAGGACTGGCTGCAGCTGCCCGGCATCGACGAGACGGACGACGATAACGACATGTATCTGTTCATCGGGGAACTCTATCAGGAGTACACTCCGAGAGAGGACACGCGTTATGGCGGGATAACCGAATCCGACATAGCCAACAACCGGTTCATCACCGCAGGCCCCCAGTTCCTGACCGAGGACATGCAGGAGAATCATACCTTCGATATCATCGGCAACCAGGGAGACACTTACTTCCAGAGATGGGACTGCCTGAAGACGAAGCCCTTCTCTTCCGGTTCCGTGAACAACGTCATCGACATCACCTCCGTGATGCTCGAGACTCACGTGAACATCGACGGACGTACTGACCTGCAGAGAGGCATCGATCAGATAGCGTCCATCGACACGGAGAAGTTCGGACAGATAAACCGGGTCTACTCCCAGCCGAACAACTATCGTATCGAACGCGACCTGGACGACGACGCGAACACTGACGCTTACAAGGCGTCCATCACCTGGACCCTGCCGAAGGAAGATCTCGCGGATGTTGACGAATGGACTCACGTGACCCTCGCGTCGAGTCTTAATCTCGATGGCGACAAGGGCCCGTGCACCGCGATTCGCCGGTTCCAGAACAGCCTCATAGCGTTCCAGGACAGAGGCATCTCCGAGATTCTGTTCAACTCGAGGACACAGCTCACGACGACTAACGGCGTGCCGGTGGAGATCGCCAACTCCGGAAGAGTCGACGGAAAGAGATACATCACCAACCACTTCGGATGTACTAACAAGTGGTCCATTGTGGAAGGCAAGAACGGTCTCTACTTCGTGGACAACATCAACAAGGCCTTCTGTTCCTTCGGCGGCAACGGAATCTCTTCCCTTTCGACGAAGCTCGGCTTTGACGCGTGGTTCCGGGAGATCAACACCCTGAAGTCCTGGGAACCGGTTCACTTCCCGAACATCCGTTCCTTCTATGACAAGGTAAGCGCGGAAGTCTATCTCGTGAAGGGTTCCGACGATGACATGGCCTGTCTCGTCTACAATGAGAACCTCGATTCCTTCACGAGCTTCTACGACTATGGATACGTGCCGATGATGGCGAATGTCCGTGACCGTTTCCTGTCTTACAGGGACGGAAGGATGTGGCTTCAGAACGAAGGCCTGTACTGCAATTTCTTCGGAAGACAGCATGACTTCTGGATGCAGTATCGCGTCACGCCCAATCCGTATTCCGACAAGATATGGACGAATGTCGACTATCGTGCGGACTTCTACGATGTCCTCGACGAGAACGGAGACGCTGTGGTGCCGGAGTCCGTACTTCTCAACGGAGATTCCTACGGTGGACAGACTGACACTTACAAGGAGAACGAGACCTTCGATATCATGCGGATGTGGGACGAGTACCAGACTACCGGCGACGTCGATCTCAGCAAGAATACCAGCGAGCTGGATCCTGTGAGAAAGAAGTTCCGTATCTGGAGAGTGGTGGTTCCCCGGGCCCTCAGGAAGGACGATCCTTCGAAGAGAACTCTGGACCGCATAAGGAATCCCTGGGTCAATGTCCTGTTCCGGAAGCATGTCTTCCAGGACAAGGCCAGCGACCTCATGCAGCTTCACGATTTGACAGTGACTTATTTCGAGTGATATGGATAAGACGGGACTCAGAAAATATCTCGCGGAGAACTACGGAACGTACGGAGCCAACCAATGGTATGGTCCGTCCTATCGTGACCAGTATCGTAACGCCGGTGTCGGACTGGATGCTCTCAACAGGCTCGGAGAAGACGAAGTCGATTCCGGGCTTCGCAAGGAATACGAATCCATGTTCAAGAGTCAGCAGGGTTCCGCCGTTGCCGGTGGTGTTCTCGCAGGTCTTAACGGATTGACGAGCATAGTAGGAACCGCAGTCGATCTTGCAGGCAACAATGATACTCAGTGGTACGACGACCAGGTGAATCAGATGCGCGGGATAGGGAAGATGAACTATGATTCGTACGATCAGATCGTCACCGACTACGGGCTTCTTAACCGTCAGCCGCACATCACGTATCAGGATATCCGGGGAAAGACCGACATGCAGAAGCTCGCCGGTATCGGTTCTGCCACTCTCTCCGGGGCGGCTACCGGACTGCAGATAGGCGGTCCCTGGGGAGCGGCAATCGGTGGAGCAGTTGGTTTCCTGGGAGGGGCAGCCGGTTCGGTAATGGGAGACATAGACGCTGAGAACGGGCTGAAGGCGAAGAAGAATGATGCGTATATCTCTACCGACATCGCCCAGGCCAATCTGGGTGAGGGCACGGAGAGGTTCACGGGATACAAGTTCAGGTCTGGTATAGGCACTGCAAGGAAGGACGGAGGTCCTATCAAGAGACAGCAGACCATCGCGGAGTTCGCCGACCAGATAATGAAAAGGCAGAGAGCCAGTGACAGGACTCACTCCGCAGGTCTTGTGCACAAGAAGGTGGAAGGCGGTACGATGTTCAGGATAAAAGTGAAATAATATATGGGAAAGTTTGATACTCACGGCGGTTACTTCGCGCCGAAAGATTATTTCAGGGTCAATACAGGAGGCTCTCACGAGGAGAATCCTAACGGAGGCGTGCAGGTAGGTGTCGATCCTCAGGGCGCTCCTAACCTCCTCGAGGAGAACGAGCCGGTGTACAAGGACTATGTCTACTCTGACAACATACGTGCTGACGTACAGTTCCTTGAGGAGAACAACCTCCCTCTCAAGTATGCCGGCAAGCTCTATTCCGAGATAGCTGACGACTTCGTCGAGGAGGCGGAGAACAGGCCTAATGACTTCATCTCCAACAACGGACTGAACGCAATGCTTCTCCGTCTCGCTGACGCACAGGAAGCTCAGAAGGCTGCGGAACAGCAGGCGGAACTGGAGAAGGAACTGGCAAATCTCTCTCCGGAAGAACTTGATCAGTTGGAAGCAATGCTCGCGCAGGAAGGACAGCAGGAACAGATGCCGGAAGAACAGATGTCTCCTGAGATGATGGGTCCGGCGGAACAGATTCCTCAGGAGACTGTGCCTCAGCAGATGCCCATGGGCATGCCGATGATGGCTCGGGGCGGACTCTTGAGAGTTTTTGATGGCGGTTCTCCTGGAAAAGTTATTCCTGATCCGGATGAAACGCATTCTGCCAGAGTCGTTCTTTCTACTCCCGGAGGCGCCTTTGGGGGCGGAAGCAGACCCGAAATACTTTTGTCCGGCGGAAATGAACGGCAGGGGTATACAGAAGGTCTTGAAAACTTGCTTGAAGCAAGCCCTAACAATTCCCTTCTGATGCTTGGGGCGAAAGGCGCATTAAAAGCGTATAATGACTGGAAAGAAAACAGTGCTGTCGGAAGATTTGTCGATTCTATGATTCCGACGGATGCGACTCAGGCTTTCTCTATTCCGGCGCTCAGAGGAGTGAAAGGAGCTAAAGCAGCAAGAGCATTAGGTTCTGATGTCGCAAACATTACTGGGAGGATTGCAGACTACGAAAAGGAGGCAAAGGCAGCTGCCGAAGAGCTGGCTAATCTGAAGAAACAACTCGAGGCTTTAAAGAAGGGCGGTCCCGGTGCTAAAGACGTTATTCTGTCGAACATAGAGAAAGCTAAAGAAAGAGCTCGTCTTGCGAAACAGGAGATTTCTCACTTGAAAAGTCAGTTACCTAAAGGAGCATCTACTGCTGCAGCAGCACCGGCGGAGACGGTTGCAGAACAGACTGCACAAGCAGCTGAACAGGTTGTGAATAAGCGTGGTCCTGTCGGTCATGCCTGGAGAACGCTGATAGATCCCACCTATGTAGGGCGTCAGATTTGGAAGTCCACGCCGAATTCCGGCTGGCGTTATCCTGCCACCGTTGCTGGAGGAATTGTCGGAGGAATTCCTGCTACTGGATTCTGGACAGGTCTGGGCAAGGGCGCAGAGAGTTTGATCGATGCCTATTCAACTCCTGAAGGAGTGAGTTCCGAAGGGCTTACTCCTTACACGGGCTATTATTCCGATCAGCAGCCGGAGGAGTACGACTTTAACGATGAGCCTACAGGAGCAATAAAAGCTTATGGCGGAAGAATCAACAGATTTCCCGGAGGTGGATTTATCCCTTATCAACGTGATATAAACGGATATGACTTCGAAGCCGAAGAGTTCTATAAGAACTTTCTTGACTACATGCTCAATAACAGGGATTCTGAAGACTCTGCAAAGTGGAGACAGTATATCCAGGATGAGATAAAGAGAAGTAACAGCAGCTATACTCTTAAAGATTTTGATGACTGGTATCGTCTGGCTACTGACAAGAAGGTAGGTCCCGTTCATCAGGCCACGGCTCTTGCTGCGCAGGAATATGCCCGCAGGCTGGCGGAATCTGCAGGACAGCCTGATGATACCAGGGTAACTTATGTCAGGACTGCGAACCCTGATTCCGGGTATTGGCGTCCTGGGGGACTGAGCTTCACCGGCATCCGTGATTTTTCCGCGGTTGCTGAGCCGCAGGCTGATGTAGCTGCACTGTCTGCGGAGACTGCTTCCAGTCCTTCTGCTCAAAATTTGTTCCCTTCAAGGGCGACGTTGTCCGGCTTGAATCGAGGAATGATGTATGACTGGATGTCGTCCAATCCTACCGGTTTGATGTATCGGCCTCGTCAAAAGGCTGAGCCTACTCTTTTCCCTGGCGATCATGACTTCGGCGTCACTCGTGATCTTCCTGCTCCTGTGGAAGGGAATAAGACTTCTGTAAGTTCGTCTACAGGATACATTCCTCTTCCTACTGCAGGAAGATACGCGAAGGCTCTTGGCGCAGCTGCTATGGGCCTGTACGATCTGGCTCAACAGCCTTATCAATATCAGTTCCCGAATATCTATCCTCAACAGCCTTGGGGAACGGTGAACTATCAGCCGCTGGTGTACAATCCTATGGATTGGGCCATTCCTTATCACGCTCTTTCCGGTCAGACAAATGCGTCTCTCCGTACTTTGAGAGGAACTGGTCCTTCCCAGGGCGCGAATGTCATTGGCCTTGACAACGTGTCTACCCAGAATCTTGGCACGGGAATGGGGCAGGTCTGGCAGCAGAACAACGCCCACAGGAACGAGGTGATTGCAGGTAACAATCAGACGGAAGGTAATCGTGCGGCGTTTGATTATGGAGTGTCCAAGGATAGAGCGTCGTTCCGTGACCAGGCTGCGCGGATGAACTTCCAGAAGGAACTCTATCGTCAGAGGTTCAACCAGGAAGAGGAAACCGCAAAGTATGCGGCTCTTAGTAATCAGATCAATGCCGGTCTTGATGCACTGGCAGGAATCGGTACTGAGAATTTCAGGATGAATCAGGCGAATACCAATACCGCTTTGATGGGTTATCAGGTATTGCCTGATGGTCGAGGCGGATACAAACTCGTATCGACTGGTAAGTGTGGAGGTACTCTTCTTAAGAAATACAAGAAATAGATATGGCGAAGTATTTGGTTACGAGCGGCACTTCGTTTACGCCGTTCACATACGAGGAACTTTCTGCTCCGCTTCGTGAGATGGCGGAGGCCCATACTAATACACAGGAAGCGTATGACAAGTTGAGTATGGAGACTTCCGCATTAGGAAGATACATCACTGACAATCCTGGCGACGCAACCGCTAAAAGTCTTTATGATTCGTATCTGTCGAAGTTGAACTCCTTCCAAGAGAACCTTTGGAATAACGGCTTCAACACTTCTACGAGGCGAGACCTGTCAGTTGCACGTGCCAGTTATGCCAGTGACATAGCCAGACTACAGGCGGCTATCAAGGCAAGACAGGAACGCAGTAAGGAATACTGGGACGCCCGTCATAAGAATCCGGATCTTGTTACTGGAGAAGATCCCGGGCTCTCTGGTCTGGATGCTTATCTGAATGACGACACTTACGGGCAGAACTATTTCACGTATAGTGGTCAGCAATTCATGAAGGAAGTCGGGGCCGATGCAAAAGCTCGCGCTTCTGAAATGCTTCGTGATCCTCAGATAGTGAAGGATCCGAATGCTGTCGGATATCTCACCCGGATTACGCAGGAAGGCTTTACCAACGGCGAAGTTGACGCTGCGGGATTCGCCGTGAAGGCTGCGATGAACGGAGATCCTTCCTTGCTTCAGGCACTGGATCCTGCTTCTGCAATTCTTGCCAATGTCCTTACCCGTCATCTGGAATCCACGGGTGCTGCCGGGAAGATCAGTCCGTCAGAGATGAACCGTCTTCTCGACTATGGCATAAACGGTCTGTCAGAGGCTGTCGGAAGTCGTAAGGACACTTCGCTCGAGGACAAGGTCTGGGCTATGAATGCCGAACTGGAGATGGCTCGTCAGAAGGCGGACATCAACGTCGACGAGTATCGCCGTAAGAAGGCTATCGACAATCCCCAGCCGGAGGATCCCGGCGACGAAAGGGGATATGAGACCAATGCAGCCTACCAGCGTCTTTTGTCCAAGACGGCTCAGAAGACTGCGAAGGACATGAACAAGGAATTCAAGCACGGAAGTTATACAGACGATGCCGGAGAGGACAAGCCTGTTCCTATCCGTCTTCCTAACAACGGACTGATGGTTGCGGAGAATTCGCAGGACGCCTCGAAAAAGATATACTATAACGACGCACGCAATCGTATCCTCGAGGAAATGGGACTTGATGTCGCTCTTCCTGGATACAAACTTTTCCGTACGAAGAAGGGTAAGCAGTTCAGCAAGGATGGGCGTTTCATGACTGATGATCTGTCCAGGGAAGACGAAGAGCGTCTTGGCCTTCCGAGAGGGGCAGTAGCCGTGAAGGAATATGTCAACGGAAAGTGGGTTCTTAACGACGGATACACTCTCGGATTCAATCGCGGCAGGGAGGATTATGAGGCTTTCATACGGAAGACAAAGGAACTCAATCCAGAGTTGAAACTTAAGGACCTTACCGTGTCGCCTGAACAGGAGCAGAAACTTCGTAAGAAGTACAACATTCCTGATGAGGTTCCTTTCGAGGACCTCGAGACCGCTATCGAGAGAAAGGAGGTCGATCAGCTCACGGTTGCTCCTCAACTCGTCGGAACCGGCATGGAATACGATGACGCTCGTCAGCGTTATGCTCGGCTTATCGATGACTTCTATGCAGGTCTAAGCGGCGGAAACGGAATGGGAAAGTCCTCTGTAGGGGCATTCTATCGTGTCGGAGAAGGAGGATACAACTATTCTCCGAACGGTGAGACGGATAAGGGTACCGTCTTCAGGTTGACGAAAGACGGTCATGTAGATCCGAATTGCATTTCCAGTATCTACATGCTTCCTCAGGATGTCGATACCGATCCGAATCCGAACAAGCGTGACTCCAAGGTTCGTATCCGCGTTCTGGACCAGAAAGGTAACGGAAAGGATTGGGTCATCAGTGCCAAGATGCTCGGACCTGATGTCGCTAGCACGCTGAACAGCGATGCCTTCGTCGCTTCTATGCAACATCTGATGGCTCCTGTATCGTATCCGGTTGATATCTTTGCCGGTTCCGACACGGAATCTGCGATTTGGTCCGTCGGCACCTTGAATGTTCTCGGAAACAGGTATCCTATCTACGGAGACGACTATCCTACTGCAAAGGACATTCTTCGCAATGATCAGTTGTATAATCGGTACCTTTCTGCCGTCAACACTTACGTTCAGGATATCCTCACGATTCCTCTCGACAGAGCGACGCTTGGCGTGAGAAGGCATCCTGGCTATTCTTCCGATAAAGCATCCGTACCTAATCTTTCTCGATAATGGCAGACATGATGACAACCTCTGAGTTGAGGGAATTGAATAAGGAGAGGCAGACTGGACAGCCGACTGAAGATAATCCTCCTCTTAAGATAAAGAATCATGGTTATGGTTCTATAGGGAACGCTGTCATACAGGAACTGCAGTCAGGTAACATTGACAACGGAACTCGTTCTTATACCAAAGAAGCTGTCGAGGAAGGATGGGGTGATTCCAGGTATGATAAGAACAACTGGTATGCTCCCGGAATGGACCTGGAACAGTCGCGAGCTCTTCAGCAGTCTGGTTTCGCGAAGATTGGTAACGGTCTGATAAAGGGAGGTATAACCGCTGCGGCAACGGCGGCAAACACTGTGCTGGGTACTGCCCTGGGACTCGGTAAGTTCTTTTGGGAATACATGCCCGCTACAGTCGGTCTTGATCCCGAAAAGGCTCCCGATTTCATGGAGTCTCTTGATGCCGCAGTAAATAACAACATATCAAAGTGGACCACCGATCTTCAGCGTAAGAGCGAGGAGTGGTTTCCTAACTATCGCACCGAAGCGGAGCGTTCTGAACAGTATCAGAAGGAATGGTACAAGCACATGGGTACCGCTAACTTCATCGGTGATTCCTTCCTGAAGAATTTCGGTTTTACCGTTGGCGCCATGGGCGGTGGTATGGTTTGGAGCAAGATTCTTGGTAACTCCATGAGTAAGAAACTTGCCAGCGACATCCTGAAGGGTTCCATCATAGCCGCGGAAGGAGATGCGGAGGCCAACGCGACTCTGCAGAGGGTAGCTCAGGCAGTTCGTACCGGAACGGTTGAGGCTGTCGACGCCAATAAACTGGCAGTCAGCATCCAGGAAGCCGCCAAGAGGATCAATAAGGCAGATGCCCTTCTTCAGATCTATGGCGCTACGATCGGCGCCATGGGCGAAGGAAACATGGAAGGCCTGATGGCAAAGCAGGAGTTTTTGGATGACTATCTTCAGGATGTCAATGAAAGATTCATCCAGAATTACAAAGACGCAGAGCAGGAAGTCCTTCAGGAGGGGATGGAAAAAGGAAATGCCTGGGTATCCTATGTTCCTTATGTGGACGAGAATGGTCAGGTGAAGACTCGACCGGTTCTTTCCCAGGCAGGTAAGATGCAAGTGGAGGAAAGGCGTAACGATCTCATGAAGGATCTTGAGGCGGATCGTCAACAGGCCCAAGTAGAAGGCGACAGACTTGCGTCTACTACTTTTCTGTTGAACCTTCCTATACTTACTACTTCCAACTTGATTCAGTTTGGTCGTATGTTCTCAGGAGGATGGAAGACGTCGAGGGCTAATGCCGCGAAAGTAAGGGGAACTCTTGCCAAAACGGCTGGCACCGAATTGGATAACGCAGGATATAAAGCTCCGTCGTTTGCCGCTGAATACACTGGCGCAGCCGGAAAGATCTGGCAGAACAGCGTATGGAATGCTCTGAAGGTAATGGGCACAGAGTCCTTCGAAGAAATGGCTCAGGGCACGGTATCCAGCGGAGCGAAGAATGTCGCCCAGGCAAACATGGCGTCGTTCAATAATGACGGTTACGATCCGAATTCCATTAACAAGGTTCGCGACTGGTTCGAGAACATGTACGAGGGCGGGGCTGAATATCTTGGGGATATCAAGAACTGGCAGGAGGGTACTTTGGGAGCCCTTACAGGTCTGTTCGGAATTCCTGGAAAAGTCTGGAAGAAAGGTGAGAGGTGGCACGGCGGCATTCCGGGAGCGATCAGCGACGCAAAGGAAAGAGTCAGTGCGTCTGAGACGGCTGCCGCTCAGCTGAATGCCCTGGTCAACTCAAAGGAATTTCAGGACCGTTGGCATGGATACATCCGTCATCTTAAGTACGATGCTAAGATGGAGGATGCTATCAATAAGGACGATCCGTATGCGTGGCACACGGCTAACGATGCTCAGCTCATCAATGACGTCATCATGTTCGCAGACGCCGGTAAGCTGGAAGATCTCGCTCAGATCGTAGACGCGTACGGAACGCTTTCGGATGCCGACGCGGCTTCTATCAAAGAAGCGATGAAGGACAACGACGACGCAGTGACCAATCCCGGTCGCGATCTTCGTAACATGAATCCTGCCGACATAGTATCCCGGGTAAGAGAGCAGGCGAACAACATAAAGGATACTATCAGTCAGTACAAGAACATCTATGATGCTCTGTCTACCAGAGCTCCTGCGGATGCGTCTCCTGAACTTCTCAAGGAACTGGTATTCACTACGATGCTCATCAAGAAGCACGAAGAGCGTTTCATGAAGATGCTCAACGAGACCTTGGTTGCCATCGAACCGGTTCTGAACATTCAGAAGCAGTTCCGGCGTAATGGAGAGGTCATCGAGAATGCCAATGAACAGCAGGAAAGGCTTGCGGAACTGAAAAGCCTGTACGAGAGTATTTTCGGCAAGGTCAATCTTCCTGTACAGATCCCTAAGTACATTGAGGAGGCGACGGAGAAAACTCTTGACGTTCTTGAGGAATATGCTGACGGAATCGGAGACGCCAAGCAGAAAGTTCAGGATATGCGTAAGCTGTCCAAGGAGAGGAAGGAGTATTATCGTAAACTGGTGGCTCTGCAGGGAGAAGCCGCTCAGCGTAAGTTCAATGAGCAGGCGGTTACTCAGGGGCAAGTAGAACAGGAAGCTCTGGACCAGATGGTGGATATAGAACTGGACGGACTCGATACTCCTGAGGCTGTGAAGCAGGCTTATCTGTCGAAGAACGCAAAGGAAAGAATTGACTTCGCGAAGACTCTTGCCTCCGCTGAGTCGAAGAATCCTGCGGTCAAGCGGTTTATGGACATGAAGCGTCGTCACGACGGGTTCAGAGCCTACACCGAGAAGAACGGATTCGATGTGGACAATGTCGCGGTTACTCCTACGATGCTGTTCAGCGCGGTCAACGACCTGCTTCGGTATTCGAATTCCGAACAGGAACTGATGAACATGCCCGATAATGTGTTCATGTCTCTTGACGAGTTCAAGAGAACGTTCAGCGGACTGATTCCTGTGTCCGACGGGGTGTACGATTCGATGCGCCAGGCAATGAGGAATACGATGCAGAAGTATCTCGAGTCAGAGGGACTGACCAGCAGTCGTAATAACCTCAGCAGAAATCCTGTCCAGACTTCTACGCAG
>Ga0310786_10011257_pt1 | contig 11170 bp, 4 predicted proteins | sample AusTroGonzalo_MG_FD_203881 | JGI IMG/M metagenome (GOLD analysis project Ga0310786, IMG submission 203881) | Bovine rumen microbial communities from tropical cattle in Woodstock, Queensland, Australia - Gonzalo_03 (v2) (version 2) | ecosystem: Host-associated > Mammals > Digestive system >...
ACAGAGTTTGTCGTTGTCACTGGCTACTGTGCCGACCAGATACGTGACTTTCTCACTATCCACTATCCACAACTCACCATCCACTTCCTCCACAACGCCGACTACGAGCACAACAACAACATCTATTCGCTCTGGCTGTCGATGCAGATTGTCAGAGGCAAGGAATTCCTGCTGATGGACAGTGATATTCTCTGCGACCCTGCTGCTGTTATAAGCATCGCCTCGGAGCAGGAGGCGGCCCTCGCTGTCAATCGCCATGAGCTTGGGGAAGAGGAGATGAAGGTTGTCGTTGATGAAGAGTGCCGTATCACGGAAATCTCCAAGACCTGCAGACCTGAGGATGCAATGGGAGAGAGTGTTGGCATCGAGCACGTTACGCCAGCCTATAGTCAGGCTCTTGCCGATGAGCTCGACCAGATGATAGAGCAGGAGGGACTGATAGACATTTTCTATGAGCGTGCCTTTGAACGGCTTATTCCCAAGGGACACACCTTCCGTGTGGTGGATACGACTCATTTCTTCTCCTATGAGCTTGACACGCCCGAGGACTTCCACCGTGCCCAGGAGCTGATGCCACAGGAGCTGCTCTGAAGATTAGTAAAGGAAGCCGAGAAGCCAGAGGGGAATCTGATTGTCTTTGCCAACCTCGGTGTTGTAGCGGGCATAGATGGTGTCGGCGGTATAGCGGAACTTATTATGCGCATCGGCATCGCAGATGCGGAACTTCAGACGACCGTCTACGAGGTAGAACGGGTCGTGTCCTGACTGATTCACCTTGTGGTCTTTCCAGAGTGAGTTGACGAAGAAGGTCTCCATGGCCGTCTGTTTCTCCACATGGATGGGGTAGATGGCATAGAGGAGGTTGGAGTTGTGGAGCATAACCTTCGACGGCTTCTTGGGGAAGTTAGTCCCGTATGGATAGATCATGTTAAGCAGGCGTGCGTCGGTGAGGTACTTGATGTAGTTCATGACGGTGGCACGGCTGGTCTCTATGTCCTGAGCAAGTTTGCTGACGTTAGGAGCCTTGGGGCCTTCCTCGGCCAGTTCATAGAACAGCTTCTTGATTTTGGGCAGGTACTTCAGTTCAATCTGCTTGATAAGCAGGATGTCGACCTCGGTCATCATGTTCATCGTCTTCAGCAGGTTCTCCGAGTAGTTGCGGTGCTCCTGGAAGAAAGGATAGAAGCCGTGGTGGATATAGTCCTGGAAATAGCGGCGCGGAGAAACGGAAGGAAGAATCTGCTTGATGATACGTTCATGGTCCTGAAGAATCTCTTCCAGTGAATAGGGCCGGAAGTTGTTTCCCGTCAGCAGGTTCAGGAACTCACGGAAAGAGAAGCCACGCAGGTTGTAGCTCTTGACGATACCGTTCAGCTCGGGGTTCTCCTCTTTCAGTCGCATCACACTGGAACCGGTGAAGACAATCTTCAATCCCGGATAGAGGTCATAGCACTTGCGAAGCTCCTGTGACCAGTCGTCCTGCTTGAAGACCTGGTCAATGAGCAGCACCCGTCCCCCGCGGTGGTAGAACTCACCGGCGAAGTCGGCAATGCCACGTCCCTGGAAATAGAAGTTGTTCATGTTGATGTAGAGACACTGCCTGTCGCCCACTTCAAACTTCTCCTTTGCGTACTGCAGCAGGAATGTCGTCTTCCCGACACCACGTGTTCCTTTGATGCCAATCATACGGTCGCGCCAGTCAATCTCGTCCATCAGAGTACGACGGACAGGCGCATTGACATGTTCTACCAAATAGCGGTGTGTACGGAAAAAAGCCTCCATTCTTATTGACTAATCTTAAAAATATCTCTGCAAAGGTAATGATTTTATTTCAATTTGCAAAGCCGAGATTGCAAAATCTTACAAAAAAGTGCATTTTTTATGGTCAAAGCCATCATTTAGGCATAACAATCATTCGTTTATCCATCGTTTGCTTGATTTTGCGCAGACTGTCTTTATGGTGGATGAGCTGCATATGGACATCGTCAATGAAGATAATCTCCATATCGGGTTGCGCCTGTAGCCAATTATGCAGATTCTGGGGATAGAAAGCCTCGGCATCTTCTTTCTTAAAGTCTTCAACATCTTCAAAGCGAGTAGCCACAAACAACACGCACGCTCCATCGTAATGGTATTGCGGAATGGTGCTGGCGAATGCTATCGTGAAGCGCTTGCGTTTTTCATCTACTTCCTTGGTGATGCCAACGCCTCTCATAACGCCCATCTGTGCCTTAAAGTCGGGACGGTTGGCCATACCGTCAATATTGAAAACACAAGGAGCGCCCAGTTGCAATTCCTTCAGCCGGACAGCCAGTTGTAAGGCCAGATCACCGCCAATACATAGGCCTGTAATGCCGGCAATAGGGCGCTCTTTGAGGATTGGTCTAAGCAGGCGGACATACTCATCGATGAGTGTAGGCGCATCGATGACCTTCTCTGGATAATAGTTCCTGGTTTCAATCACCGACTCCAATACCAAGATGGAGTAGTCGTCCTTCAGCGTATTGTGGAAATCGCTGTAGTTGATTTCGTAATAGCGGTAGCCGCAGATGATGAGCAATAAGGGCTTCTTTGAATCATTGGCATTGGCAAAGTAGCATACACGGTCGTCTTTCTGACGGGATGTCAGTTCGGTATTTGACTGTCCTGAATGCAGGAAAGCGGCGAGCTGTCTGATGGTATGCTGTTGATAGATATCAGCGGGCCTGACTTCATATCCTCTCTGGGAGAACGCGTATGCCAGATTAAGGATGTCGAGAGAATTGACGCCAAGGTCTCTGATAAGGTTGTCGTCGGCACCTATTTGTGAGAAGGGAATGTCGATCACCTTAGACAGCAGCGACTTGCACTTGATTTCCTCTTCAGTATTGAATTCGTTGACATCGGTATGAGATCCTCTGCTCAACTGCAGATGTTGTAATTGCCCATGATCAATCTTGCCGCTGGTATTGACAGGCAGCATGGGGGCAACATACCAGTAATCGGGCAACATATAGGGCGGCAGGTGACTGGAAAGGAATGCCCGCAACTTTCTGGGACTCAACTGCGTATCGTCAGCTCCTACGTAGGCTGCCAATTGCTTGTCGTTTCCCTGATGAAGGACAGTGACTGCACACTGGTGTACTCCAGGATGCTGCATCAGTGTATTCTCGATTTCTGCCAGCTCTATTCTGAAGCCGCGTATCTTGACCTGCTGGTCGTTGCGTCCCATAAACAGAATATCACCATTGGGCATCCGGCAAACCACATCGCCACTATTGTAGAGCAGTTCCCGATTTCCTTGATTGGTAAAAGGAGAAGGGATAAACATCTTGCGATTTAGCTCCTGGCGATTCCAATAGCCTGTCGTCAGCTGTTTCCCTCCCAAATACAGGACACCTCTTACGCCGTCGGGTACTGGATGAAGGTGCTCGTCCAGGACATAGCAATCAACATGTGGCAATGGCTGGCCAATATTCGTATGACAAACCTTCGCATCGTTAAAAACATGGAGTGTCGACACCACCGTGTTCTCGGTAGGTCCATAGGCATTGACTACTGTCGTCGTCTGTTGCCAACGCTCAATAGTTTCTTGCGGACAAGTATCACCACCGGTCACCAGATACTTCAAATCAGCTAATTCTCGATAAGGCAGATAAGTGAGGATAGTTGGAGGAAGTAAGGCGCACGTGATGTGTTGCTTTTGCAGTAACCGCAACAGCGCGTCGGTATCATGGCGCTCCTCATCAGAAGCCATGCATATAGTAGCACCCGATAGCAAAGAAGGGAAAATGCTCCAAACAGAAGCGTCGAACGAGATGCTGCTGAAACACAACTCTACATGCCCTTCACCGTAAGGGAGAAGCTGTTGGCGTGACATTGTCAAACAAAGGAGTGCCTCCTGAGTGATGGGCGTTCCTTTCGGATTGCCTGTAGTTCCAGAGGTATATATCATATACGCATAGTCTGTGGATACCGGGGGGGTCGGCTTTTCATGACACTGCCCAGCCTGTTGCCAATCTATCTTTACCACGACAGCCTCTATTGGGGGGACATCGCAATCGGCAACTATCATAGTCAGAGAACTGTCAGAAACCACATACGACAGGCGTTCCATAGAATAGACAGTATCCATAGGGATATAGGCGTATCCTGATTTTATTACGCCTAACAGCATAGCTATCGTATGAATACTTCTCGGCGTATAGACTCCAACGAACGGAGATGTCGGCAGACCATTCGCATGCTGGAGAATGGTTACTGCCACATAGTCAGACCATTGGTCTAACTGGGAATAACTGATACGTTCCGTTCCATAGATGACGGCAGTCTTCTCAGGATATCGCTTTGCTGTGCACTGAAATTCCCAAATAATCGAGACTCCTGAATGTGGCTGAAGCGGAAGAGCAGAATGAGGGCGAGGCTCCTGACAAGTAAGTGTCAGATGACCAAATTTGACGTTATAATCATCAACAACCTGGCGAAGGATGGAAAGAAAACAGTCGGCTAATATCTTCGGGAAAAAGGAAGGATAAGTAGCATTGGCATAAATGTAACCATAGCCTATAGAGGCTTCCACATCCAATTGCAGGCTACTGGGCATATAAGTGAGAGGGCGCCTATAGAGCGGAACCCGCTCGTCGCTGAATTGCAGGCAAACATTGTTGAGCCCCAAAGGATAGTTGAAAGCGATAGTACCGCCACCGCGAATCACATCAGCTACATGCGTGTCGAGCATTGATATGTGTTGATGTGCACGTGATTGCCGCCGGTCGTTGGTTACTGCACTGACAATATCGCAGAATGGCGTCTCACTGTCTGCACAGACACGCAATATCTGTTCGTTAATGAATACGCCCATTTTTTCCTTCATCTCTGAAGGTCTCATACTGATGGGATAGTTGATGTTGACGCGCGGCAGTTGGAATACTTTCAGCACGGTGACTGCCCACGCAGCAGCCAGCAATCTGAATGGACCAACCTTCTTGTCGGTACACAACTGATGCAATGACTGTTGCAGTTCGCTAAAAGAGAAGTGGAAGGCAGAAATACGTCCAGCAGACAGCGAGGGTGGAAAATATGACCGAACATCATTTGATTCTATGCCATCAACATAATTGTTCCAAAAAGCGATACTTTCCTGTTCGTCTTTTTCGGCACAGGAAGCAACCGTTCCTGCCGAATCGTCAACCCTGTGCACTCTGGGCCTATCACCTGCCGGCAACTGATTGTAGTAGGTGGAAATCTTTGCACAGAACAGTTGCATTGAACTGTCTTCCATCACGATATGGTGGAACAGGAACAGCAAGAGATGACGGCTTTGTCCACGAAGCAGACGGAAAAGGCAAGGGAAGTCTTTCGACAGGTCAAAACGTCTGGAAGAGAACCGCTCTATTTCCTGATCAACGCAATCGTCTTTGAATGTGGAAATCTTAATCGGATAATCATACTGTTCTTCTGTCTGCCAGCATGGCGTCGTGCCCTGCAAAATAACGGTAGAATGAAATTGGGGCGTTTCATCTATCACAAGCTTTATTGCTTCTGCCACACGCAGCAAGTCTACTTTTTCAGGAACGATAAAGGATACCAACACATGATTACCTGAATGTTGTACCATTTCATCGACCCAAAAGGCCTTTTCCGAAGCTGACAAGTTACGATATAGCATTTTTGCAAACCAGTCTTTATAGATTAAACGAGAGCGTAGCCATTGCTACTCTTCCTAACCGTTGATAGGGGAAATGTGTTGTACCACCAACATAATAGGTCTTGTTGAACAGATTCTCAATATCTACCGACACTTGCAGGAAGTTCTTGAAATGGTATTTGAGTCCCATGTCTACCAAAAATCTACCATCAAAATAGAAAGTAGACTCCACAGGATTGTAGCGCTCGCCAATTCTGTTGAAGGTCCTTGAAGAATAAGACACATTGGCCATTGCAGTAAGTGAGTGGTTACCTATGGTGAATAACTGGTCAGAGAGACTTAGATTAGTCATAAATGACGGCACAGCGTAAATGCTTCCCTGTTCAACGTAATAGTCTTCTGACGAAATAACATATTGATAAGTGGAAGATAGCCGGGCGTTGAAGGTATTATTATAGTAAGACAGTACGGCCTCTGCGCCACACATAGTCAGCAAACCAGAGTTGCGGTACTTGGCTGAAGTATGCTCACCGACTTTTTGAGTATTGTTGATAATGTCTGTCAGCCTGTTGTAGAAAAGGTTGACATCATAGGCAAGATGGTTGTTGGCAAGATTTCCCATGAAGTCCAACTGAAGCGCATTCATATATTCAGGCATCAGATTCTCGCCGCCGCTGTAGGTGTTGGTCTTGTTCTGGCGATAGAAATACGGCGCATCGACAAAGGCTCTTGAATATGACAACTTAACGTTGAAGGCTGGTTTTGGCGTATAGATGAAAGCAATACGGGGAGATACCGCATCAATGATCTTGTCGTTTTTCCGATACTTCTTGTCGTATCTGATACCTATGTTTGCTATGATAGTTTTAGACAAATAATGCTTTGCCTGCAGAAAGAACGACAAACTATGTTCTTTGCCAACATCGATGGCATTCAAGGACTCGGGCATAACCAGTTCTACTTGATCATAGTTCTCACCAAGATAGTAGTCTGTATTTGTCAGAGAGAAGGACTCATGTTGTACGCCGAGCATCAGGTCTCCTTTCATGTTGGCGAATTGATAGGGCATACTCAACCTACAAGTGATACCAATAGAACGTTCGTCCCAGTCGGTCTTTTGATACAATCCTTTCTGGATTTCTCTTATTGAAGTGCCATCAGGGTTCTTGGCTGGTGTGCCATCGGTGTTGTATCTCGTAAAGATAATAGAATCCGATAATACCGAATAGTCGGCAAAGTTATACCAGTCACCATTTACTGAAAGGTCAAGATTAATACGTCCCAATTGTTTCTTGTAGCTGAGTTCCATGTGTGTAGCACCAACAGAGAGGCCGGGAGTTTGCCCGTCGATAGAACGATAACGCTCAAAGTCGTATGATTCTCCGTAAAGCGAATACTGGGGGACCTGCTTACTGTACTTCCTGCTTAACATGACACCAAAGTCATTCATTCTCAACTGGGCACCCCAGTCGTATGAAGGCTTACCGTCATAGCGCCCAATAAAAACAGTGCCGTCATGGAGGCTATTGCTAAAGCCTGTTCCTTTGGGGGAGAAAACACTCTTTCCTTCAGAAGTAAAGATGTTTCCCCAGACCAAGACGTCGGTACCAATGAACGTATTACCGAAGAGAACATCTGCTCTATGAGTCTGGTTCTGACCATAGCCGTATTTAACCTTCAGGCCATTGACATCAACACCTTTACGTGTAATGATATTAACCACAGCTGTGAGAGCAACGTTACCATACAAAGAAGAAGCTGGTCCACGCAGGACTTCTATATGGTCAATCTTCTCAGTACTGATAGAATAGTCCAACTTTCCGGTATTCGTGGAACGGGCATTCAACCGATGTCCATTTTCCATGATAAGGATTTTCTCTTGTCCGGAAGTGAAAACACCATGAACGGAAAGATTATCCATTGTTGCGGTGCTCACCTCTGAGAAGCCCGGTACATAGACAGCAAGGATATTATTAATAGTCTTGTTATAACTGAGCCTGTCAATCATCTCCCTTGTAATAATCGTTACCGGAACGGGAGCTTCCTCGATACGCTCAACCTGATTTGATGCAGTTGTAATTCGAGCCGTCTGACCCGACTTCAGACTATTCACCATATCTGACAAACGGGCAGGGTCCTGAAGTGTACTATAGAAGGGATTCTCTGTAAGGAGCTGTCTTATGCAATTTTCTGCCTCATCATTATCATCCAGAGCCAAATGACACAAAGCCATGAGGCGGTATGCGCTCTGTCGAAGCATGCCATCGAAGTGTGGCAGGTTGGTTTGGAGCAAATCAAGCGCCTGGTCTACACGTCCTATCTGATATTCGTTTTCAGCTTTAGAATAGATTTGACGAATGTCACCAGTATCCTGAGCCACGATTACCGAGGCATGCATGAATAGTAGCGCAATATATATAATAAAAAGGTAAAAAGACTTGCTCATCACTTTTCACTTTTTCCTTATTGGTATGATAAACTTAAAACAGGAGCCTTGTCCCTCTTTGGAATCAAAGGACAGACTACCTCCATGTTTGTTTTCTATGATGTCGCGCGTAATGCCCATGCCGAGACCTGTTCCCTGTCCTGCCGGCTTGGTGGTGAAGAAATTGTCGTAGAGTTGTTGTTTGACGGTTTCCGTCATGCCCTCTCCATTGTCGGCAAGAGTGATGACAAGCTGTCCATCGGCCTGTTTCACGCTGACATTGAGTTCTGGATGATACTCCGTTCCAGCAGTAAGCGACTTCTTCCAGACGGCATAACAGGCGTTGTTCATCACATTTAGCACTGCGCGGCTCAAGTCCTGCGGAATAACCATCATCAGGGGCATGCCCTCCTGGTACTCCTCGTGTATGCTGATATTGAAGTTCTTGTTGTTGGCCCGCATGGCGTGGTAAGACAGCCAGACATATTCCTTCACTAACTTGCAAACATCGGTTGGCAGGAACTCATCGTCCTTGCCGCGCGAGACGAGCAGGATGCCGCGGATGATACTGATGGCCCGCTCGCCGTGCTCCAGGATTTTATGCATATTCTCCTTCAGGTCGTCGACAATGTCGTCTACCTCTTCACGGTCGTCGTCAGAGAACTTGTCCCTATTATCCTCGACGATATCCACCAGGTCGTCCAACAGCTTGTCAGACATCTTGCTGAAGTTGATGACGAAGTTCAGGGGGTTCTGAATCTCGTGGGCAATGCCCGCACTCAGCATTCCGAGTGAGGCTAACTTCTCCTGCTTCTGCAGTTGACACTTAAGTTTCTCGACATCCTGTTCCATAGGCTATCCTTTTAATGCGGGCAACGTAATCGTAAACTCGCTGTATTCGTTCTTGACAGATTCTACATGTATGTCTCCCCCGTGGTTCTGCACAATCTCACGGCTCAGGTAGAGGCCAACGCCTGCTGCCTCGCCAGTGGTCTTCGTCGTGAAGAAGGGGTCGAAAATCTTATTGATGATGGTATCCTCGATACCGATGCCATTGTCACGGATGACGATGGTCACCTTGTTACCGTCGGTGTTGGCACTAAGCGTTATCTCTGGTATATAGGCGGCAGCTTTCTGCGCTCTCTTGACGACGGCATAGACGGCATTGCCAAGTAGACTCATCAGCGTCTTGCTCAGTTGGTCGGCATTACCGTTGATGTTGAGGGCATCGTCGGGAATATTGAAGACGGTCTTGATGCCGTAGGCCTTGATGTCGTCGGCATAATAGGTCTGGACCATCTTCTCGTCCTGTCGCAGCACGCTTGTCAGACTCATTGGCACGATGCCGCCACTGCGGTCTTTCAGCATCTCCTCCATGGCCTTCAGTGTGCGGGTGGTGTTCTGGCCATGCTCGCTCACTTTCTGCAGATTGCCGCGCAGCATGTTGAGTACATCCATCGTGTCCTCATAGTTCTCCTGGTCGAAGTTGTCTTTCTCGTCCTCGACGTTGGCCTCTACATCCTTCACCAGACCTTCCGACAACTTCGAGAAATTGTTGATATAGTTCAGGGGGTTCAGGATGCGGTCAATGAGTCCCTGTGTCAGTTTACCGACAGTAGCCATCTTCTCCTGACGAATCAGCTCATGCTGGGCGTTACGGAGGTCGGCGGTACGCTCATCGACGATGCGTTCCAGTTTCTGCTTCTCTAAGCTCAGGCGGTGCAGGCGGTAGCGGAAAAGCCCATAGATAAGCAAGCCCAGCAGCAGAAGATACAGAAAATTCATGTACCACCGCATATAGAAAGGATGAACGATGCTAAAGGCCATCGTTGTCTCTTCGGTCAGCTGACCGTTAGCCAACAGGGCTTGTATAGTAACCGTGTATGAGCCTGGTGACAGGTTGAAGAACTCAGCATCGTGGTCGTCGGCCCACGCACTCCAGTTGGCATTGTTCAGGCGGTATCTGTACAGTGTTTTTCCCACTAACGGCATATAGTCGACAGCAAAGGTAAATCGCAGGTCGTTATCGTCGGTAGCCAACTCAGGCAGCTGTTTCGGCGTTTCGCCATAGCCGCCCCAGAGTATGCTGTCGCCATTCAATATCACCGAGCGGAATAGCAGTTGCGGTTTCGTTGTCAGTGCAGGGTCCACCTTGCTGAGATCAATCACAGTAAGGCCATTGTCGACACCAAGCCAGACCTCGTGCTGACGACAGAACATGGCACGTATCGAATAGTCGCTGACCGGGTAGAGCATGGCGTCGATGTCCGTCAGTCGTTTGTTGTCCTTCCATCGGTACAAGCCCTTACCGTCTCTGTCGGTGAGCCATGTCACGCCACTGTTATCAGCATACGAGAACTGAGGGTAGGGGAAGGGTTTTGTAGCCAAGGCGTTCTGCACGCTCACCTTGCCGCCAAGGGGTACGATTGTGGCGGCATTTTCATCGAATACGCTAATGTTGTAGGGCTTGAATACAATGTCGGTAGCCTTTTTGCTCCACACCTCGCCGTAAAGGTTCTGTAGCCATATTGTCCCCTCGTCGTCCTTGATGATGTTTGTCACCTTTTCCAGCTTGCAATTCAGCTTCCTGCCAGAGCCGTCGCTGTTGATGGTGTAGACGCCGTTCATTTCGCCACAGTATATCAGTCCACCGTCAGTGAGCAGAGCCGTTGTACTCATGCCCGTCAGCTGTGTCAGTGTACCGTTTCCCGTCAGGCGGAAGACACCGTTGGCAGTAGCAGCCAACAAACCGCCGGGCGTGCTGATGAGTTTCCAGCAGGCATGGTTGACGCCCGTCACTTTCTGCAAATGACGATTGGTCAAGCGGTATAGTCCGTTGTTCGTTCCTACATATATCACGCCCTCATGCTCCTCAATCGTGAGCACTTCGCCCGTCAGTCCTTCTTTTGAGGTGAAGTGTGAGAATGCTGAGGGTATGGCAACGGCGAACACACCGTCGTCGGTGGCTCCCCAAAGTATGCCATGACCATCGTAGGCGACGTAGACAACATGGTTGGAGCAGAGGCCGTTTTCCTCGGTCAAGCTGTAGAGCTCGCGCCCTAAGGAGTCGGTAATGATGATGCCTACGTCCTTCTTGACAATGGCCTTCTGGCCGTTTT
>Ga0310786_10011258_pt1 | contig 11170 bp, 7 predicted proteins | sample AusTroGonzalo_MG_FD_203881 | JGI IMG/M metagenome (GOLD analysis project Ga0310786, IMG submission 203881) | Bovine rumen microbial communities from tropical cattle in Woodstock, Queensland, Australia - Gonzalo_03 (v2) (version 2) | ecosystem: Host-associated > Mammals > Digestive system >...
TCCCGCTGTTTACCGCAAAATCACTCTGCGCGACTGAGTCCCTGCCGCCAATGAGAAGCTGCCTGAAAAACTCGTTTCTCTTCGAATTGATCGCAGAGAGGTTCTCTACGTAGAAGAGAGCCGCGAGCCTGAGCGCCTTGGCGGCACCGTCAACGGCATCCTTTCCGCCGTCCGGTAAATCGTTATAGAACCAGAGGTCCCTGCCCTCCGCCCTCACGGCAAAGAACATCCTGCCGTTTGCGGTCACGATCCCGCCGTCGTCGTCCGGTATGTCAAAAGCCGGAGCGTCGGAGGGGAAGACAGACTTGCCGGCGCCGTCGCAGACACCGAAGCCCGGTCCCATCATTTCCGCTATCTTTTCGATAAATTCAATATCGTCGGGTTTTCCGTTCTCAATCATACTCATCCTGCATACCTGAAACTGAGGGCCCCTATAGGGAAGCTCTCGCCCGACGAATAGTAGTCCGAGATGTCTGTCTCGTTTTCTATTCCGTCGGCAACCTTGAAATAAAAAGTGCCGCTGCCGGTGATGCTCTTCGGCAGTTTCACCAGCGTTGCATTGCCGATAACGTTAAACTCAGCCTCTCCCGCCTTTTTCAGGCTGAAGCCGCTTCCGAGTTTCTCAACGCTCAGCTTGTTTCCTTTCTCGCTTCTTCCGATGACATATTCGTAGCCTTCCCAGCCCTTGTCGGCAATCCTTCCGGTTCCTATGAATATGTTCATCCACGAAGTCTCGCCGTTCTCTCTTCTCACGACATCGCCAAGGGTTTCAATCCTGAAATAGTAATTCTCCGAATCCTCAACGATTTTTACCTCAGTGATGAAGTTCCTGACGGCGTCCGTTTTGTATTTGATTTCCGAGCCTGCGCCGGAGCTGTTGCGTCCGCGGTCGGAAATATTGGCGGCAGCAAAGACCGCATGGGCACCTTCCCACCTGCTGTCATCAACACCGATGTCGATTGTGATATCGTCCGCTTTGACCTTGGCGTCACCGAGGGGCACGCTCTTGTAGGCCCTGATGTTTGCCGCGAGCTGAATGTAGAAGTTATCCTGATGGCCGCCCTTCATGGGCTCCGCGTCGCGCGAAAACTCTGTGTTGCAGAGGTCAACCATCATGTATGTGTCGCCGTGGTCAAGCCTGCCGGCAACCCACTCGTTCCATCCCGTCACAAAAACTATCGCAGGGTCCGCCTCGAGCGCCACGTTCCATGTCGACTGGAAGAACTGCCCCTCAGCTGCCTTTTCGGGCTCGTTTTTCTTCGTGAGGACGTTCCAGCCCCTGCCCCAGTTGTCGGCTCCGAAGATAACTGAATCCGACATCGGCGGGCACGGGTGCGACGCCACGGCAACGTTTATGATACCGTTGTGAACCTCAGCGGGGTACGTCCACTCGATCCACGGGAAACCGTTTTCGAGGAAAGGCTCGCTCGGCCACTGGCACTCCCTGAAATGGAAATAGTTTTGAATCTCCTCCGAGAACTCCTCGGGTTTGTACGATTTATCGCCTCTGCCCCTTGCCTCAAGCAGATCGTCCGCATAGTCGATTCTCCCTATAATAAGGGGTTTTCCGTCTATCTTATACCACGCGCTGTCGTACTTGTCGAACTTGTAGTAGTCCTCGTAAAGCTGCTTTATAATTCTGTGGGTGTAGGACGCGGTATAAAAGGCGAGCGTCGGGCACTCGTCCCAGCCTGCCTCTTTGAGCTTCACGACCTCGTTTATGATGCGAAGAGCCACCGTGTCGTAGGTGACCGCATTGGTGACGTCAAAAACGAGGAAATCCACCCCCGCCGCCGAGAGCATCTCAAGGTGCTTCCGTATGACCCACGTATCCGCCGAGTTATAGTAACCGAAAATCGGCTCAGCCCAGAAGTAGGCCGGATTTCCCGCGAACTGATAGTCCTTGTCGAGAAACATCCGCTCAAGCCCGTCCTCTTCCTTCAGCAGTTCCGAAACGTTAACAACCGTGTCAGTTTCGTGCTGTCCGAGCGAGAGAAAGTAGAAAATCCCGACGTCCCTTGACTTGTCCGCCTTGTCGCCGCAGACCGCATCAAACGTCCTTCCGAGCCTGTCTATGCCCACAACCGTGTTCGAAGTCTTCCCGTCCTTATAGTAAACCTCCGCGTCAACGTAATCCGTGCCGACGCCCGGGCTCACTTCCGGAAACTCCGTGTCCGCGGGCGCCTTCTTTTTTGCGCACCCGAACACGCCAATGACGCACGCCGCGGCGATCCCCGCAGCCGCTATTTTTATAACTCTTCTCAAATCAACCGTCATCAGCACTTCGATTTATTCCGCGTCCGCCTCGTATCCGTAGGCCTCAAACTCGTAAATGCTGCAGTAAGGGTACTGCTCGCACTTCTCGCCCTCCGGAAAGCCGGTGACGATCCTTATCATTGTCGCAAACGTAGCCTTCGGGAACACGCCCTCGTCAATAAGAGGTGTCGCCTTCATCATAACGTCGTCGTACTCGTAGACAGTCGTCCAATCCGTTCCGTCCTCGCTCACCTGTATACTGTAAAAGCCCGTGAGCGTCTCCCATATTATGTAAAAATCCCTGAGCTCGTATCTGCCGCCAAGGTCAATAGTAATCTCATGGTGCAGGTTCTTTGCCCAGTTCGGTCTTCCCAGATCAAAACCGCTCCATCTCGTTGTCTCGTCCCCGTCTACAATCGCGGCAGGGTCGCCGACGGTTTCGCTTTTTTCGCTGTAGTCCGCCGTGACGGTCTTTTCGCTGACTGCGTTAACAAGTTTTCTTGCTGCCGGAGTCGCGGTCGGTGCAGGTTCTTCGGTGACGTCAGGGCTTTCCGTTTCGGGTTCCGCCGTCGAGACAGGCGAAGACGTCACACCGGTTTCAGTTTCGCCCTTCCGGCTGCCGGAGGACGCGCCGCACGACGCAAAAAAAGCAGCTGTCGAAATCGCCAATACCAAAAGAATAATCTTCTTCATCCTATCCCCTTCTTCCGGCCGACCCCTGTCCGGCCTGTTTGCGCGGTAAAATTTGTGCACCGTGCACATATTTTACCGCTCCCGCCTTCCATTTTCAAGTATTAAAAGAAAATCAGGGGCATTACGCTAGTTCCCATAAGGGGGATTTTAGTGTAATCGTGGTTTCGGAGAGGACGGACAGTCAAAATGCCCGTCCTTTCCTTTTTTGTTTGTATTTCTCAGCTTATGCGTTCTTTGCTCCGGACTACTTCGGACTAATCTACTGAGAAGATATTTCCTATGAACCTGAAATAGATATCGATCTGCTGAGGCGAGGTTTTGCGGTGCGGAATCTCGCGTTCGTGAATCACGATCTTCGAGATGAACATGCGGAGGATTTCCGGCGTCAGTTCACGAATAACGGTGTACCGCTGAGCTGCGTCAATGAACCTTCTTATGTCCGTCGCTCTTTCTCTCAGCGCACAGATCTCTTTTTCAAGTTCCGGAAGGCGGGCTTCAAGAGAAGTCTTTTCGTCCGTGTATTCGCCTGAAAGGATGCGGAACTGCTCGTCGCTGATACGTCCGAGAACGTTATCCTCGTACAGCCTTTTAAACAGAGCTTTCAGTTCCTGTACACGGCGGATGGCGCCGCTCTGCTCGGCAAGTTTCCGGCTCAGCTCACGGCTGTCGTTTTCTCCGGCCTTTTTGCGGATGTATTCCGCAAACTCACCGGTTTTCGCTCGAGCGTAATACAGAGCGCGGTTGATTTCTTCTGTGACTATCTCGTCAAGCAGAACCTCCCTGATAGCGTGAGGTGAACATTTCTCGTGACCGAGATGCTTGTTGTACCGGCTGCAGTAGAAGTGAAACTTGCTGCTGTCGATATCTCTGCCTCTCTTGAAATAAAGTTTTCCGCCGCAGTCAGCACAGTAGAGAAGCCCGCTGTATTTGTTGATCTCGCCCATCGAGTTCCGGCGCCTTTTTCCTTCGCGTACCTTCTGAACGATCTCCCAGGTCTCCGTATCGATCAGCGCCTCGTGCGTATTTTCGATACGGACCTGTTCTTCTTTCGGGCGCATTCTCTCGCGCTTGTCTTTGAAGGACACGATCTCTGTCCGGAAATTGACCGTATGACCAAGGTATATCTCATTTTCGAGAATCTTGGATACTGTCCTTCCGTTCCAACCGTAGGGATCGCCGGTGTCCGTGATAGTCCCGTACTTGCCGCCGTTCCGGTAGTTGTATTCGCTCGGTTTCAGGATCTGCCGTTCTCTCAGAGCGGTGGCAATGTTTTTCGGACCAATGCCGGACGCGCACATAGCGAAGAGCTCTTTGACAACCGGCGCCGTTTCCTCGTTCACAAGCAGTTTGCACTCCTTGCCGCTGTTTGGATCACGGCGGTAGCCGTAAGGTATAGTTGTGCCGACACGCTGACCCTTTTCTGCTTTTGCCTTCTGCACCGCCCGTATTTTTTTCGAGGTGTCCCTTGCATACCACTCGTTGAACAGATTCTTGAACGGCGCCAGTTCGTTCCCATCCTTGTATTCGGAGTCGTAGTTGGCGTTTATTGCGATATACCGGACTCCGTATCTCGGAAATATGAACTCGGTCAGATTGCCGCATTCGATATAGTTTCTTCCAAGACGGGACAGGTCTTTTGTGATGACGATTCCAACTCTCCAGGCCTCTATCTCTCTCAAAAGCTCCTGAAATCCGGGCCTTTTGTCGAAGATGACGCCGGTGTATCCGTCGTCGATGAACTCGCGTATATTCGGGAATCCGTTGATCTGAGCGTACCTTGTGAGAATATCTCTCTGATTTGCATTGCACTTAACTGTCCATCAATGATTTGATCCTCCATTACGGGAACGGGGAGTAGAGCCGACTGCTGTTCGTATTGACAACCGCCTCCAAACATGATATCATATATACATAAAATTGGGGAAAGGAAAGGTGCTTGATCGTGTTCGATAGCCATACTTTTAGACACATTGGTATAAAGCGCGCTTTTGACCAGTCACCTTCTCTTTATGGAGGTCATCGGCTGAAGTTCGTTTTTTGATGCGAATTACCACTGTGGATTCCACATTCGGGGTGCGCATTTTGTTTTTTGCTTATCGTTTCTAAAAATGAAGGAGGTCATGATGAAAATATCAAGAGTATCAATTATTTCGTTTATTTTGACAATCCTGATTGTAGTGAGTTCTATTCCCGTATCTTCATTTGCAGATGGGGAATGCCATTTTGATGATACATCATCATATCCGGTTTCGCAGAAAAGTGATTACTCCTATGTCGATGACATAGTCTCAGAAAAGATTGCAGAAGAACATGCAGACGAGCTTTCCTGCCGCATAACAGATTACGTCGATAAGGCGCAATTCGAATCTCAGAATTATGCATTCCGTGTTGAGCAGGATGAATCGCTTAACACTTATGTCTTTCAAAAAGAAGACGGAAAACGGGTCGTTTATTTCATGGACGAAAACGTCAAATTCATTGACGATAACGGTGAAGTAAAGGAAAAAAAATTATCTTTGACATCAACCGAGAAAGGTTTTTCGCCGGCCTGCAATGATATTGACATTCTTCTTCCGACAACGATAAAGGAATCCATTCAGTTCAATTACGGCAAATCCTCAATTGCCATTACTCCGTCTGGGGATAATTATGCCGAAGGAAAATCGGACGGGAAATCGGTCTCATATACCGGAGTGTTCGGAGAAAACACAATTCTCAGATATACTCCTATGTTATCCGGCCTTAAGGAGGATATAATCGTAACCGACAAGACTGCTCCTATCGAGTTTTCGTTAATTCTGAAAACGAATGGAGCCTTTGTCTATTCTGATAAAGACGGATTCTATCTAGCAACATTTGAGCAATCGGAGGAAAAAATACGGCTTGGAACTGTCGTAGCCTATGATTCAAAAGGGCATGAATCAATTGGAAATTTACTTGTCAACACAGTAACTGAAGGCAGTGAATATGTTGTTACTGTTTCCATTGATTCAGACTTCTTGGTGAACGAAAGTACAGTTTTCCCGGTTACAATTGATCCGACTTTTATCGTGTCGGACAACACCCACGGATCAAACGCAATTCAGGATGCTCCAATCTTTCAAAATAAGTCATCAATCAACTTTGGTACATTTCTTTATGATCGTGTAGGTACTCCCGATAACAATTATGGTGTTGGTCGCACAGTGGTAAAATTAAGCGGCTTTACAACGGCTACAGAATATACAACCATCACGGCATCACAGATAGACAGTGTTCTGTTTTATGCAAAGGAATCATCAGGAGGTAACACACAGACAATTAACCTTCATCCAATAACGGGCGTGTCCACTTGGACAGAAAATACGGTCACCTGGAATACTATCGGGAGTAGCTTTGATACATCTGTAGATTTCGGCACGACTATGTATAACAGTGAATGGTCATCGTTTGATATTACCAACCTTGTAAAAGGATGGAAAACGGGGGCGTATACCGCCGACTGCGGTTTTATTTTGAAGAATTCAAACGAATCTAACAATAAGTGCTTTGATTCCTGCGAATGCTCAACGACGGGAATTCGACCATATGTTGTTATGACATATGACCCGGGCTACTGTGGCGGCGATAGTTTTAATGATGCGGAAATCATTAATCTTAACACATATCATGCTGTAAATATTGACACGCCAAATGTATTGAAATATTTTAAATTTATACCTTCATCAACTGGATTTTACACATTTGAATGTACTGATAGATTATCTGGAGACCCATGTGGTAGATTGTATAACTCGTCTGAAGAGCAAATTGCGTTTAATGATGATGGTGCTTCAAATTTGAAATTCAGACTAACATATCATTTGATGACCGGAATAACATACTACTTCACAGCAGGTTGTTATGGCACTACCACTGGTATTTACGACTTTAAAATTGTGAAGACCACTACGTCGAGTCATATAATCGCTTCAACACTGTCTGTCGGATCACAGCGTTCAGTTTCGATTAACTTGCCATATAAAGCAAAAATCTATAAGTTTACCCCATCTGTTAGCGAAGAGTATTTGTTTGTAAGTTCTGATAATACAGGAGATCCGAGAATATGGCTTTATGATTCTTCGTTAAATCAGGTGGGTTATAACGATGATGGGGCAGGTGATTATAATTTCAAGCTCTCTTCTACGCTGACTGCTGGACAAACATACTATATAGTTATAAATCAATTCTCCAATTCGGTCGGCACTTGTAAGTCTAATTTATTTGTTAATGCTGATTTGGGACAGATAACAGCCACTGGCCTGTACGCATCAAGTGCTGGAGTAATATATAATTTTATTCCGCAAACATCCGGAACATATTGTATTGAAACCGAGCGCCCAGTTGGAGTAGCTGAGCAAGATACGGTTGCATATTTATTGGATTCAAATTACAATCTGATATCCTCGAATGATAATAAAGATTCCTTTGGAAATAATTACTCTCAGTTAACGGCAACACTAACTGCGGGGCAAAAATACAAAGTAATTATAACAAGTAATGCAGGTAGCTTATCAATTAATTGCTATATTGCAGTTTATAAATCATTGTCGTTATATGGTCCAGTGAGTGGCTATGCCGGATTCGTCAAACAGTTCAAAAAAATTGGTAATTATACCAACTTGTATAATTGCTTGGCATATGCGCTCGGTATCACCAACTATTGGGTATGGCCATGGGGAACGGATTGTCCGTCGCTTTCTCAGGTCGACGATTATATGGTAAGCAATGGTTATACAAGAGTGTCGCAATACCAAAGCAATTGTATAGTGGCATACGGATTAACGAGTTCTCAAATCACCCATTTTTCAAAAGTGGTAGCCGATACTGTTACAGCGAAATGTGGAGGATGGGAATTAATGGAGCACAAAGAATATGATGCATATTTTGCGGAGGGAGATTACGGTTCCCCACAGGCATTCTATGTTAAAGTTCCTTCTGATAGACTAATGGCTGGCCAAAGCACTGAATCAATAATTAATGACAGTCACACTATTATTAATATCGATTCATACTTTTCCAAATTAGATAAGGATGTTGCCCGAGATATAGAAGTTACACTTGATCAATTGGTTATTCGTGATAATATGCTGATTAGTTCATATGATTTAGTTGATAATAGCAATGATAGTTACAACACCATCAAGAATTTCGGAAATGAATCAGTTCCGTATATTTTAAACTATGTTATCAAATCTGATAATAATGGGTTGTTTGAAGCGTTTTTGATTGCATCGGTAGCGAAAATGTTAAATTACAATTCTCTGCCCGGTTGTGTTGAATCCAATAACAAGTATTCATGTGAATATGAAGAATATTCGCCTAAATACTTTGCATATCAAATCTTGGCGACATTTGCAAATAATAGTAACGAGTAAGCAATGAAACAATAGCGTGGGGTGGTAATACTACCCACGCCCCACATTACATATATAATAAATGACATGCCTCCGAGAATTGTACCAGTTGCAAAGTTAGTCGGAATGAATAATAATAAAGACTGACAGGGGGTATGAGAAACGAGTAGAGGGAAAAAGCACACGCCGGAACAGATAATTGTCAAACTAAGGGAAGTCGAGATTCTGTGCGGCAATGGGAAGACGATAGTAGAGGCAGTACGCCAGATCGTAGTGACCGAGCAAACGTATTATCAACTGAGAAAAGAGTACGGAAATATGGATACGCAGCAAGCCAAGCGACTAAAGATACTTGTGGCAGATCTGAGTCTGGATAACGCAATACTAAGGGATGTGAGCTCAAAAAACTGGTAAGCCCACACGAGCGAAAGGCAGCCGTCGCGGAAGTCACAGTAAAATTTAAAGTGAGTGAACGGCGGGCTTGTGTGGTACTGGGAGTCAACAGAACTGTCTGCAGGTATGAACCGACAAAAAGGCCGGATGAAGATACCGTACGCGAAAGAATCATCTGTTTAGCAACAAACTATGGCCGGGCCGGATACAGAATGATCACAAATATGTTGAGAAATGAAGGATATGAAATAAACCATAAACGAGTTGAAAGAATATGACGGGAGGAAGGACTGAAGGTACCCAAGAAGCAAACAAAGAAGAGGCATTTGTTTCTAAACAACGGAAGCTGAGTAAGATTAAGAGCGGAACATAAGAATCATGTATGGAGTTACGATTTTGTATATGACAGGACGGCGGACGGAAAGTCGGTGCGGTGGCTTAACATAATAGACGAGTACACGCACGAATGTCTGTTTTCAAAGCCGAGGAGACATTGGAAATGCTTTGATGTGATAGAAGCATTGTCACAGATAATGACAACCAGAGGATGTCCTGAATACATCAGAAGCGATAACGGTCCTGAATTTATTGCCGAAGAGCTTCGGAAATGGCTCAGCGAAATAGAAGTATCAACCGCATATATCGAGCCGGGATCTCCGTGTGAAAACGGATACTGTGAAAGTTTTAACAGCAGGATGCGAGATGAGTTTTTGAACGGCGAGATATTTGGAAATCTGCGGGAAGCAGAAACACTTACAGACAGATGGGTATATTTCTACAACACAATCAGACCACATTCCAGTTTGCACGGTCGGGCGCCACAGGCTATAGTACCAAAAATGGCAGATACAAACCAGGCGAAATCGGCTTAAGTCCGAAAGCGGCGGTGAATGATTGACAGACATTGGGGCAAAAGATACAATAAGGAGCGAACGGGAAGGCACACAGGGAAGCATGTATGTGTCGTGCAGAAAACTAACATAAGCGCTGGACCTAAAAATGGGGGCAGAAAAATGGCTAATATACTTATTGTTGAAGATGAAAAAGCGATAAACGACCTTGTAAAATTTAATCTTGAATTAGTTGGACATAGTTGTTATCAAGTGTATGACGGTGCAAGAGGGCTCGAAGAAGCCCTAAAGCTTAAATATGATCTAATTATTTTAGATGTAATGCTACCAGATTATTCCGGATTTGAAATCATGGAATATATCGAGGAAACTCCAGTGATTTTTGTTACAGCCAAATCAACGTCTGCAGACAAAATAAAAGGACTTCGTTTGGGCGCAGATGACTATATTACAAAGCCATTTGACATTGTTGAACTTGTGGAGCGCGTTAAGGCTGTGCTCCGCAGGACCAAAGCGGATACAAAAGCGTTTGAGTTTGATGATATACGTATTGAGTTCAATAACCGTAAAGTTTTCAAGGCTGGGTTAGAAGTTGAATTAAAGCCAAGGGAATTTGATCTGCTTGAAGCGCTGATCAACAACCGCAATCTGGCATTGACGCGCGAGAAGCTTTTGAGACTTGCATGGGGGTTTGAGTATGAAGGAGATTCCCGTACAGTTGATGTGCACATTCAAAGAATCCGTCAGAAATTAGGAATTTCGGATAGAATTCAAACTGTGTATAAAACAGGATATAGATTTGAGATATGAGAATAAGATTTTGGCAAAAAACATATATATTCACGTTAGTGATATTTTTGATTTGCTTGAATATCAGCATACTATCGCTAACGCTTTATACTTATCAGAAAAATATTGAGGCTACCGAGACTGCTATTGCAGCAGAACAATACTACATTGCAATATCATTTGAACGTGACTACAGTGTGCTAATGGAATCTAACAAAAATGCTAGTCCGTCGTTGTTAATGCAATCATATGGTGCTCACTACAGCGAGAAAGGTTTATTTATCGCATTTAAAAAGGGCAGTGATGAACTGTATTCAAATTTCAAGAGTCCATATTCTGTTGGTACAGGAACATTGGTTCATACGGATTATGAAGGGAAAAAGTATATCTTGATTTCGGCCATGGTTTGCAATGATGAATTCGAACTAATAATTGCAAAGAATGTGGAATCTCTTGATGCGGAATTTCGTTCCATTATGACCATTTACTCGCTTACCGCATGTGGGATTTCATTGGTTCTTGCAGTAGTATTGTATTTTGTATTGAAAAAACTGTCCGGTCCATTGGAAACATTGCGTAAAACAACCGAAAGAATTGAGACTGGCGATTTTTCTGCAAGAGTAGAAGAACAAGGTAACGATGAATTTACACTTGTTGCCAAAAGTTTTAATTTAATGCTTGATAAGATCAATGAACAGATGGAAGCTCTTGAAAGTGAAGCTGCGTCCAAAGTACTTGAAGCCGAAAGAAAGCAAATGCTTGTAGACAATATGGCTCATGAGCTTCGCACGCCATTGACAAGTATTCACGGAT
>Ga0310786_10011259_pt1 | contig 11169 bp, 8 predicted proteins | sample AusTroGonzalo_MG_FD_203881 | JGI IMG/M metagenome (GOLD analysis project Ga0310786, IMG submission 203881) | Bovine rumen microbial communities from tropical cattle in Woodstock, Queensland, Australia - Gonzalo_03 (v2) (version 2) | ecosystem: Host-associated > Mammals > Digestive system >...
GACGACATAAAATCGATGGCGTTCACCGAACAAAGTTTAATGGGTATGTTGGAACGTTTGGGCGTGAACACCAGGGACAGGGACATTAAATCCAAGAATGTCGCCGCCGTTATGGTTACCGGCGTTCTTCCGCCTTTTGCCAGACAAGGGTCGCGTATCGACGTTACCGTGTCGGCTTTGGGCGACTGTGACAGTCTGCTTGGCGGAACGTTGTTGATTACGCCAATGCTGGGCGCCGACGGCGAGGTTTACGCGATTGCTCAGGGAAACGTCGCCATCGGCGGTTTCAAGGCGTCGGGCCAGGGAGCTACGGTTACCAAAGGCGTTCCCACCAGCGGCAGGATAGTCAACGGAGCTTTGGTGGAACGAGAGGTCGAATTCGATTTTTCCTCGATGAAAAACATTCGTTTTGCTTTGAAAAACGCCGATTTCACCACGGCGGCAAGAATTTCCGACGCGATTAACGCCTATTTGGGAACGCGCACGGCAAAAGCCATAGATCCCGCAACGGTTGAGGTCGTTATTCCCCCGCTGTTTAAAAGCGATATCGTGGGTTTGGTCACCAGTCTGGAACAATTGAAGATCATGCCGGACGACAAAGCCAAAATCGTTATCGACGAGGCATCGGGAACGATAGTCATCGGTCAGAACGTGCGGATATCGTCGGTGGCCATAGCTCAGGGCGGATTGACCATCAGGGTTACGGAAACGCCGCAGGTTTCGCAGCCGCTGCCGTTTTCCGAAACCGGGGAAACGACGGTCGTTCCCCGCACCGATATCCAGGTGGACGAGGAAAAGGACAACAAACTGCATGTTTTGAAACCGTCGGTAACTTTGCAGGAATTGGTGGACGGGTTGAACGCCTTGGGCATCGGTCCGCGCGATTTGATCACGATCCTGCAGGCTATCAAGGCTTCGGGAGCACTGCAGGCCGATATAGAGATATTATAAGGGAGGATGCCATGAACGCGCCTTTGACAATAACGGATAGCGGAATGTACGCCGAAACGCCCCAAGTGAAAAAGGGCGACATAACGAAAATGCGGCAAGCGGCCGAGGATTTTGAAGCTTTCTTTATCTCGCAGATGTATCAGCACATGTTTGCCGGAGTTAAAACCGACGGTATGTTTGGCGGCGGTCACGCTGAAGAGGTATGGAGATCCATGCTGATCGACGAATACGGAAAAATTACCGCCAAAAGCGGCGGCATAGGGATTGCCGACAGTGTCATGCAATTTATGTTAAAGACGCAACAGGTATAAACGGTGGAGGATGTCATGAATACGGAAAAGGAAAATTTAACGCCGAATATGAATATAGGAGGCATGACTTTTGCCGAAAGAGTTTCCGGAGTGTTAAAGGTCATGGAACGGTTGGACGGCATTTTAAGCGAAGAAAACAAGGCGTTGCGACAGAGGAATTTTGAAAAAGTCAAAGAGGTCCGGGACGACAAAAACCGGCTTGCCGAAGCTTACGCCAAAGGTTTCGAGGGACTGATGAAATACAAGGACGCTTTTGTTTCTTTGGACGCCGCGTCAAAGGAGCAGATTAAAAAAGCCAGTTACCGGTTGGACCGTATGATGCGGAAAAACGAGATGCTGTTAAAAGCAGGCATTACGGCGTCAAAAAGAGTTTTGGAAATCATCCGCAATTCGGCGGCTGACGCCGAACAGGAAAATAAAGGTTACTATTCGCGCACGGGCAGAATGGGGGATGACGGACGCTGTCATTCGGCATTCAGCATCAATCAGGAGTTTTAATCGTAAAGCAGGAGCAAAGCCATGGGTTTGGGATCAGCATTACAGGCAGGATTAAGCGGACTTCACGTCGCACAAAGATCCATAGACGTTATTTCGAACAATATCGTCAATTCGAGTTCCGAAGGGTATACGCGGAAGATTGCCCGTCAGGCCACCGTGGTTTTGGGCGGGGTCGGCGTCGGCACCCAATCTTTGCACGCAACGAGAATGATCGACGAGGGAATTAACAAGCAGTTATACAAAGAAGGTGGCAACCTTAAGCTGCTTTCCACGAAAAGCGATTATCTGGGACGGGTCGAAAACCTGTTCGGCAGTCCGGAATCAAACACGTCGCTGGCTCACTCCTTTGCGTCGCTGGCCACGGCTTTTGAAAACTTGGCCTGCGAAGTCAGCTCGTCAACGGCCGCCGTCGCGCAAAGCACGACCGTCAACGCGGTAAAGGCTCTTTTCGGAAAATTGAACAATTTGACCCAGACGATACAAAACCTGCGTTCCGAAGCAGACAATTCCATTAGTTCCGACATCAGCGAGGTCAACAGCATTTTAAGTTCCATAGAAAAGCTGAACACCGAGATCAGGAAATGCAATTCCCTTAACACCGAGGTCGACGATTATCTCGATCAACGCGATGCGGCTTATCAGAGATTGACCGAGCTTATGAACGTGCAGTCTTTCACCCGCAGCAACGGCGAAATGATCATTATGACCGGCGGAGGAGTTACGCTGTTGGATAATAACGCGTCGGTCCTGGTCCATAATCCCGCGTCGGCCCTTAACTCGTTCAATACTTATTCGGGCGGGGACATCGGCGGCATCTATATAGGAGACAAAGACATAACCGGTGATTTCAAGTCGGGCGAGATTGCCGGATTGATAAATATCCGCGACGTCAATATGCCGGAATTGCAAGCCGAGGTTGACGAACTGACGGCAAAGACGGCGGCGGGCCTAAATGAAATCAACAGCCGCGGCGTTCCGTACCCGGCGATGAAAAGCACATATACTTCCGACAAGGTCTTTTTGAACATTAACGGCAATCTGTCGCCACTGGTCAATCCGCACAACGCGCAAACGCCGAACATCAAGATCGCCGACGGAGACGTCAAGATAGTCGTTTTTGACAAGGACGGCAAAGAGGTCGCCAGCACGTCGCTGGTTCAGGATCTGGGGTTTAGCAGCGGCAGCATTTACGACCGTTTGAATTATCCGAACAACGACAGTTTGCTGGCCACGATCCAAAACTGGCTGAGCGGAGATCCGTCGGGACCGGCGCTGATTAACGCCTATGCCACTATCAATGCAGACGGTTATATCGAAATTTCCACCGGCGACAGTTCGTATTCTTTGGCTTTCCGCGACGAGATGTCGACCATAAAAGGCTCGGAAGTCGGCGACGCGACGATAGAAATCGACCTTGACGGCGACGGCGTTTTCGACACGCAGGAAAGCGGGTTCGTCAATTCCCTGGGCTTGAACAACATGGTCACCACGACCACGAACAACTGGATGTATGATTCCAAAGTCATCGCGCCCGGAGCGGTGCTGAACGTCAGCGACGCTTCGAATTTGCCGGTTTTGACTTTTTCGGACGAAAAGAATATCAATTTCGGCAGCATCGTCGTCAATCCCGGCGACACGATTGACAGCATAGCGGCCAGGATCAACGCCGACCCCGCATTGAATCCTCTGCTTACCGCCGAAATCGTGAAAGACGGCAACGGGTATCTGTTAAGAATAGCTCATAAAACCGGCGAAGAACTGGTTATAACCGAACCCACGACGGCGACGGGCACCACAATAATGAAACAGTTGGGACTTGATTATTCGGCGGCAGGGCATTCCGGAACATACAGGCTTAGCGACGATCTGGACAACGATTACATGATGTTGTCAACGGGAAGCATCCAATACAGCTCGGCGTCCGGTTCGTATTACGCGACGGAATCCGACAACACGATCGCCAATCAGTTTGCCGAGTTTTTCAGCAACACGGTGGCTTTTGAAACCGCCGGCGACATCACGGCCGGTAACATGACGCTGGAAAATTACGCGGCGTCGATTGTAAGCCAGGTCGCCAATTGGAACGCGACTTTGGAAAAAGACGTAACTTATCAGGACACCCTTGTCACCACGCTTAGCGACAGGTCGGCCACGGTTTCGGGGGTCAATCTTGACGAAGAATTGTCTAATTTGATGGTCTATCAGATGTCGTACAGCGCCGCCGCCAGGATAGTGACTACGGTTTCGCAGATGATAGACGATTTGGTTAATATGGTGTAAAGGAGTGATTGGTCATGTCGTATACTAGGATTGCTACTCATTCATCGCAAAGCGCGTATATCAACCGTATGATGCTGACGCAAAGCAACGTGTCGAAATACGGGGAAGCTCTTACTTCCGGGTACAAATCGACTACGTACAGCGGAATTCCGACAAAGACGATGAGTCTTGTCAATTTCGAGAACCAGACGTCGAAGATCAACCAGTTTCTGCAGAATAACGGTATCACCGCGACCAAACTGGACACCATGGAACTGTCGATGGAAACGATTTCCGACAAGACGACGGATTTTCGCACGGCGCTTCGGATGCTGTTGGAAACCGATCTGGGCAACATCACCACAACGATGAGCGAAGACACTTTGAACGAGATTGCCAATGTCCAAAGTATGGCTTTCAACACTTTAAAGCAGATCGAAGACGCTTTGAACGTTCAGGTTAACGGCGAGTTCCTGTTTTCCGGAGGCAAAAACCTGACGGCGTCGGTGTCGTCAGAGTTTTCGACTTTAAAAGAATTTCAGGCGTATTACGACGGCGAATTGGTTACTTATCCCGAAAGCCGCGCCGCCAATTTGTCGACCGTGGAAACGGCGGACAACATCACCGGAGGATTTACGCTGACGCAGCATGTGGCAAAGCTGGGTTACGACGATGACGGCAATCCGGTGGCGGTGGCCGGCAGTTTCGTGTTCAGTTACGACGACAACAAGATCACGGCCAATCCGGGAACTTTTTCCGAATTCAGTTCGGGAGGAGTCATTTCATTGACCGGAACTTTGCCGGCGGGTCTTAATGACGGAAATTATTTCGTTTCTTCGGTATCCGAGGACGGATCCACGATAAGGCTGTCCGAGGAAACGCGGTTTAAAGCCCCGCCGATTCCGACATACGCGAACGGAATGAATCCCGACGGCGTCACCCCCGTTAAAATGACGATAGACAACGGCTCCGGCGTGACGACTACGGTCGATTTTTCCGCCAATAACAACAACGTGACTTTCGATTTTGAAAACAATAAAGTGACGGTTGACAATTATCATACGTTCAACGGCATCAAAACCGGAGACAAAGTGACATTTTCGGGCACGGCGTGCGATCCTTACGGGTCGGGAACGGTTTCCAACGACCGCACGTTCACCGTCAAAAAGATTTCCGCCGACGGAAGGGAAATGGAACTGGAGGAAACGATATCCCATCCCAACATTCCCGACGGGCAAATGACGGGCGTTGCCGGCGATTTGACGATAACCCAGGATAATAACATCGGTTACATCGATTCCGTGTTAAACGACGGCGTAACCATCATCAGCATGGAAACGGGATCCAATTATATGGATTTCGACGATAAGACCATTACGGTTAATCCGTCCGATTTGCCGGACTTTTTCAAAAACGTAAAGGCCGGGCAAAGCATCACCGTTTCCGGCAGTACTTCCAACGACGGCACTTATTACGTGACGTCGGTCGATCTTGCCACGGGAAAAATAACGGTCGACGCCACGTTGGTCACCGAAAACTCGAACAACATAAAAGTCGACGCCAAATCGCTTGAACACGGGTTTGTTTCCGAAAACATCCTTGGCGGAGAGACGACCACGGGGACACTGTATTTCAACGCCAACAAAAACCAGATGATCGCCACCAACGCCAATTCCTTTTCCACGTTAAACGCGGGAGACACGATCGTTATTAACGGAACGTCGGCCAATAACGGGGTAAAGATAATCCAATCGGTGTCCGATGACGGCAAAACGATCACGTTCAGCGACGAAACCCCGATCGCCGACGAAGGAACCCCGATCGACCCGCCGTTTAATCATTACACAAAAATAGACAACGGGACGGGAGTTAACATAGGAAAAAGCTATGCCATCGGTTCCACGGTCAATCTGAACAATATTGACAGCAAATACGACGGCGTTTACACGGTCATAGGAGTTGAAAACGACGGCAACCGCCTTATCGTGAAAGCCGACAATTTCCCGAAAGTTCCGTTCACCACGTCATCAGAGACTTTTTTGGCCACCGGCAAGATGTCGATCAATTCGTCGTCCTATTATCAGGGAGACGAGTATGAAACCATCGTGCGCACCGATTTAAACGACGTGATGAATATAGGCATCAACGCCGAGGAAAGCGCCATTGAAAAGGTTATCCGCGCTTTGGGAATCATAGCGCAGGGCAATTTGGTCGACACCAACCGCGATGACGGCATCGACGCCGACCGCACGCTGAACCGCGTCAGCCACGCGCTGGATCTATTGGACGAGGCTTTGGGAACCAAATCGACCGGAGAAAGCACTCTGCTTTCGCTTACTTATAAGATAACCTTAAACCAGACCAATCTTTCCGACATCGTCGATTACCAGAAAAGCACAAAATCGCTGCTTCAGGACAGCATATCGGATATCGAAAACATGGATCCCACCGAGGCGGCGGTAAAATTGCAGGAGCAGGCGCTTATACTGAACTATTCCTATTCGGTTTTAAATACGGTCAATAGTCTGTCTCTGCTGCAGTATCTGTAAAACCGTCATTTCCGATAAAGCGGTAGGGGATTTTTCCGCATAACGCGACGAAATGTTTTTTTACGAGGCAGCGCAGCACAAAATATGGGAAAACAAATGGTAAAAATTTCAATAATATCGCCTTGCCACAACGGAGAAAGGCACCTTCTTCCATATATCGAAGGATTGCTGTCCCAGACATATACCAACGTCGAATATATTTTCGTGAACGACGGTTCGACGGATAAAACGGAAGAGATAATTAATTCCTATGCGGACCGATTTAAAGAAAAAGGTTGGACATTTACATATATCAGACAGGACAAAAGAGGGGGACAGGCAAAAGCCATAAATCAGGGGTTAAAGATTTTTAGTGGCGATTATCTGTGCTGCATAGACAGCGACGACATTATCATGCCGTCATATTTGGAAGAAATGGCAGAATTTCTGGAAAACGACAATGATTGCGGCATCGCTTTTCCGTGGGCGGAGGTCATCGAAGAGACTTCAAATAAACATATACAGTATTTTAAAAGAAATACTCCCTCCCATATAAAAGATTCTCTGTTCGACGATTTCATATTGCAACGCAACCATGACATACTGTACGCATCTTTTATGATCAGAAGCCGCGCGTTTTTGGAAATATATCCGGATCGTCACATATATGAAGGTTTGTCCGGGCAAAACGTCCAGTTAATTCTGCCGATTTTGTATAATTACAAATGCGGATACGTTAATAAGATTTTATATAAAGCCGTCGCAAGAAAAAATTCCGATTCCCACATGGAAAGCGTTCAGGATTTTATTAACAAAACTTATTCCTGGGAAGATATTTATTGCCACGTTATCAAGGTAATACCGAATATGCCGGAATATGAAAAAACGTATTATTTCGCGTTTGTCAAGAATTATTGGCAAGAAGTAAGAAAAAACCGTTTATTGCCGCCGAAAAGAAATAAGCTATTTTCGGTGCATGATGAATTTAAAAACGGAGTGAAACGCAAGGTATTCACAATTTTAGGCGTTAAATTGAAGTTCAAGATCAAAAATTAACGGAATCATCCTTTTTTGATTGTTTTAAGGATAATTCCGCTAACGAATTAGGTTTTCGATTATCGTCGGTTTGAGGTTATCCGTTTACGGAAGACGGCGCGTCTTTTTACTTATCGGATTTTATCGGATAGGTCAATTTAGGCTCGTCCTTGTATTGATCCGCATATTTTTTGATGTTGTCTACGACGATATGTCTAAGAAAATTTTCTTCCAAATCGGTGTTGATCACGTTTTCGAAATCTTTGCTTTTAACGAAAGAGCGGCATGACGGCGACATTTTGGAAACGGCGAAAAACAGACGGTTCTTTTTCAAGATGTTTTGCTCGTTGACTTGCAGGATATCGTATGTCTTGTAACGGGCCGTTTCGGCGCGGGCCGAGTAAATGTTGGTCAGAATGTAATCCGCTTCTCCGGATAAAAGCATGGTGAACATGTCTCTGAACGTGTTTTCGGACGGTTCGATTATTTTTATATTGTCGCTTTTTTCCATATCGACGCCGATGGTTTGAAAAATCCATTGGGCGTTTTCGTTTTTGCTGATAATTCCTTTGTATTTTTTCAAATAGTCGATGGATTGTATCTTGGTTTTTTCATCGCCTTTTCGGGTTATCGTTATCATGTGCAAAGTCAGATACGACGGATAAACGTATTCCATTCCCAGACTGGGATCGGGGTCATAGAAAGCGTCGACATAAATGTCAGCCGACCCCTTTACCATTGAACGCATGATTTTCTCGTTGCTGTCGACAATGATATTGTTGGAGGAATAAACCTTTTTAAACGTTTTGTTCAGTATATGGTTAAAATAGTCGACGCCTATTCCCCGCAGGGTAAATTTTTTTCGGTCGTCGATTTGTTCCGTTAACAGCCATGAAAAAGGGGGAAAGTAAATATTGCCGACCATGGCGTACGCGGTACCGGGGACGGCTCCGCATGCTGGTTGACCGGTTCGGCTTTTTTTGTATTTGCTGAGGTCGATCCGAGTGTCGGTGTCGATGACTTCTTTTTTGATGATCTTTTCTTCGGCTCGTTGCGCAAAAGCCGATGGAACGAGAAGCATAAAAGCCAACAGGGCTAATTTTATCATTTTATATGTAACCTCATTTCATCCAATTTGGACATAAAATCTTCCGCCCACGACACCGCCAAAACCATGTCGCCTTCAAAAGCGAGAACGGTAGCGACGTTGATGTCATAACGGTCAAAATCGTAAATTACGGAAACCGTCGCTGAAAAAACGGGGGTTTTGTATTCAACGGCAAAATTGGAATCAGAAGGCGCGGCGACGAGTTTTACCGATGAATCCTTTGTCGGATTGATTTCGGAAAGCAAGGCCGGCTGAGGATTGTTCATTTTTATGGCATCGGGGTTTTTCCCGGAAATAAGGGTAAGCCATTCTTTATACTTGCGCATGTCGTTTTCATCATCGACCAAGATGTTTTCGATGAGTGAAGCGCTTAATTCGATAAAGCGGTATGTCAACATGTCTCTTTTGGTGTCTGTTTTCCACGATGAGGTCATTTTTTTCTTCCTTTAAAAGTAAGTTATGACATAATACTAGAACAAGATAGAAAACCTTTAAAGGATAAAATTGAATGCCTTATGGAAATATGGGATATGCCAGCAAATATCGCGAGGCCGGAACATACGGACAGAGCCAGAGCGAAGTGGAAGCAGGCGCTTTGGTGCGCACCGCAGCCAGAATGAATGAGGCAAAGAAAAATTTCAACAACGATAAAAACGCCTTTTACGAGGCTTTGACGAGAAACCGCAAATTGTGGACGATATTGGTGTCGAACATCAACGAACCCGATAACGGCATGTCGCACGAGTTAAGGCAGAATTTAGCCAATCTCGCTTATTTTATCTTTAAACAGACGATAAGGCTGATGGCCGGAAACGACATTAACGGAGTTGACGTCTTGATCGAGATAAACATGAACGTCGCAAAAGGGCTTACATCGGATCGGTTGAAAAACAAGCAGGAAGGCAACACGGAACCGCCGCCGGTTTCGGCGGGGCCGACCACGACGTCTTTTAACGGTGATTTTTAATAAAGAAAGGTTATGCAGAAGTGAAAAAAATAGTTGTTGCGTTGTTTTCATTACTTTTTTTTATCGTCGCGCAGGCGGATGCCAAAGTCAGAAATCCCAATAACAGATATTCCCGCGACGCCGCGCCGGAAACAGTCCAAAATATCGACAGAAACGCGGGAATGAGCGAGCAGGATGTCCCGCCGGAACTGAGAAACTGGATCAAATGGGCCACTTACGGGCATAAAAGCGACGAATGCGTGTACGGCGCCGTGAATAAAAAAGAGTATTGCCGTTATTTGTCGGAGGTGAAAATCGACGTCGCCGCCGAAACGTTTTCTTTTACGATGCGCTTGAAAACGATGAAAGACGGTTACGTCGAGATCATAGGAACCGAGAACGCCTTTCCCACGCAAGTCGTTGCCGACAACGTCAAAATTCCGGTCGTTTCGAGAGCCGGGCGGCCGCACGTTTATTTAAAGAAAGGCGAATATTTTTTGAAAGGCAAGGGAAAATCGTCGAATGCGATTCGCCACCTGTATATTCCGAAAGAAGCGGCGATTATCGAAGTCACGGAAAACGGCAAAAGCACGTCGGCGTATACTTTGCAGAACGGGGTTTTACGCTTGGAAAACAACACCGTGTCCAAAAAATCGGCTACCGACACTGTTAGTTTGACCGTTTACCGCAAGATTACCGACGGCATTCCTTTAAAAATGACCGTTTATCTGGATATGAGCGTTTCCGGAAAGGACCGCACGGAGAATTTAGGCAAGATAATACCCAAAAATTTCGCGGTAAAAAGCATAACCTCCCCGTTCCCCACATATCTGCGCAAAGACGGCAGCCTTATGGCCGAAGTCAGGGCCGGCCGCCACGCCATAGAAATAGAGTTCCGCCAGTTGAAGGAAAGTTTGGACGTCAGCGTCGATTTGCTGTCGGATCAGGAATTGTGGGTTTTTGAAAAAGACGAGAGTTTCAGAATAATCGAACCTCCCGTCTATTTGACCGGCGTTGACGCCAAAAACACATCCATGCCGGCGCAATGGAAGCGGTTCCCGGCCTATATAGTCGAAAAGGACACCAACGTCGTTTTGTCGGTGGGACCCGAGGTAAGAAACAACAACGACGTTCTTTCCTTAAGTCGGAATATCAAATTGTCGTTCGGCGGCGATTTTTATTCGGTTGAAGATACAATAGCGCCTAATTTTAAAAATGACGGCCGCCTCACTTTGGCTAAACCGTTTGTTTTATCGGCGGCCAGCGTCAACACGGTTCCGGTGCCGATCACGTCGATAAGCGGAGAGAGAAATTCCGGCATCGAAGTCAGAAAAGGCGACGCCGCGGTTGACGTGACAAGCCGTATTGCCTCGGATGTCAGAGAAATAGCCGTCTCCGGCTATAACCGCGTGTTTGACAATGTGGCTTGGACGCTTGTTCTGGCTCCCGGGTATAAGCTTTTCCACGTTATCGGAGCGGATAAGGTTTCCTCGTCATGGATAAATTCATGGGACCTTTTAGGAGTGTTCGAGG
>Ga0310786_10011260_pt1 | contig 11169 bp, 9 predicted proteins | sample AusTroGonzalo_MG_FD_203881 | JGI IMG/M metagenome (GOLD analysis project Ga0310786, IMG submission 203881) | Bovine rumen microbial communities from tropical cattle in Woodstock, Queensland, Australia - Gonzalo_03 (v2) (version 2) | ecosystem: Host-associated > Mammals > Digestive system >...
TTGAGTTTTCTATTTCACCATAGCAAGCACCTGCTCCTTGGTGATGAAGTTCAGCACCGAAAACGCGGTCATTTGATTTCCGAGGTCTTTGAAAGATGCTCCCACATGATAAATCACATCATCGACGATGACGAAACGATCGTGGACCTCGCGCATGTTCTCCAAGCGAACTGTCGCATTTTTACTATTTACCCTGTAGCCGACGGAGAGAATCGCATCTAGATTGTAATATTTGGTCTCGTAAATTTGATCCGAGTCTTTACCCATATGTTCCAAAACGGAACATGTGGTCTTTTCGTCAAGTTCTTGAGCTGCATAAATGTTTTTGAGATGCTTTGTGATTGCAGGTCTCTTTGTTCCGAACAGTTCCGCAATCTGCGCCTGTGTAAGCCAAACAGTCTCGTTTTCTACTCGGACTTCGATGTGGAATTCCCCGCCTTCCGGCTGATATACGATAATTTCATTTTTATCGATATTTTCTGGCAACATTTTCTCTTTCTTCATCTTTACCTCCGACTGCCTACAAGTAAAAAAGGCAGACTAAAACAATCATAATTCAAATTAAATTATTGCGGTGACAGAATGTGACATTTGGTGGGGATTTTTTTTGCCAAAGTCTGCTCAAAAAGCGGGATTTGGGTACGGAAAAACGGGAAATGCTCTCAAAAAACGGGATTTGCCCAAAAAAATCTTGGTATTGAGGTAGAAAACCTTGAGATTGCTCCAAAACTTTGGGATTGAGTAAAAATAATGACATTATATTAGTTTATATTTCCTTTGTATGCCAATCCAATTCATTTCGCCGAAAAAGGCTGTTAATTCCGCTTTCTTGAAACTTCCCGTATCCGTAGAAAATATGGAGCGATTCCGGCTGTCGCTTGCGAATCTTTACAAAAAGCGTGACGCTGCAAGAGATGAAGAATACCACAAGGGCGAGATATGGGGCTTTCTTAAGGGTATTTTCAATCCTGATTATTCGGTGCAGGTGAAGCGACCGACTGACCTTGCAATTTTTAACGGGAACGATACGAGTGCGAAACCCGCAGTGATTATCGAGGTGAAATCTCCGACGAACGCTGCAGAAATGTTCTCGGAACAGCACCCCAATACCAAAGCTCTGCAGGAACTGGTGTACTACTTTATGCAGGAGTACATCTATTCGAAGAATCGCGAAATCAAATATTTGGTTATTACAAATTTTGACGAATGGTACTTTTTTGACGCTAAGGATTTTGTCCGGTATTTTGCGTCCAAGTCAAAGCCTGTATTTGAACAATTTTGCAAGTTCAAAAACAACCAGATGAGCGGCAACAAGACCTCCGATTTCTACAACGAAATCGCGAAACCCACCATTGATGACTTCTTGGAATCATGTGATATAAATGTTGTGCGTTGCAATTTTGCGGATGCTGTCAATAATACAAAAATGTTCTTTGTGACAGTCGAAGGAGATGAGGAATGTTATTGCGAGCAACTGCAAAGCAATTCAAAAATTCATCGCGTATTTAGAAAAGCAAGTGAACACGCTTGTCTATCAACTCTACGGCATAACTGATAGCGAAAAAATCGAAGCCGTGGAGAAAAGATAATATTAATTGAAAGGATGAATAGTTATGTTGGAAAATATAACGAATGAAAAAATGGTAGAATTGCTAAAAAATTTTTTGAATGACTACATTAGTCCAAGTTTTGGATCTCTTTCAAAAAAAGAAATTGACTTACGGGTCTTTGAGTTATTTATAAAAGCTGGTGTAATTGCAGAGGATGCTTCGGTATTTTCTTTGATATCTAAACTAAAAATATCAAGAGCAAAAGCTAGATCGCTTATTTACGACTATAATCTTCGGAAATATGATGAAAATAAATTGAAACGTGATTTAAAAAAGCTTCTTAAAGATGGAGCAATTGAAAAATCAACATCGATAAAAATAGAAGTTGATAATCCGTATTTGATTGATTTCATTCGTAACATATTGAAGGAACATCGTTTAATTGCGGATGGATCTTTTAAACCAGAAATACTTATTTTAACAACTAAGGCTTATTGTGTTTTGTTAGAAAGTTGTCTTGATGATACAGAAAAGAAAATAGTTCTTCGATATCTATACGGCGATAATATAGCGAAAGAATTATTAACTGGTTTTGTATCTAAACTTTTGGAGAAGTATACAGGAAAAGATTCTGCAGATAAGATTCTGAAATTGGGAAAAATGATTTATGAACAGAAAAGTTCTGGTGTAAAGGAATGGATTGAGCAATATGTTGCAAATACAAAGAATGTTGAAGAATAATTTAGAGCTATTTTAAAAGATTAATGTTATGCGAAATTATGTTTATTTTTGGGTTGATACGTGTCAATATGTAAGACATATTTCTGAAAAGGAGACATGCCTTTTCGATGATTTTGCAGTAAATTTGTCATCAAAATATACAATAACTCATAAATGGAATAAGAAAAGAAGACTGTTTTCTTTTGAAACTTGTAGCAATAATGAATACATGATTTCAAATTTAAAGGAAAATTTTTATTCTGAAAATATTGTTGATTTGAAAATTATTTTAGGAAATAATGGTGCTGGAAAATCATCGCTAATGGAACTTTTAGCGGATATAATTAGCAGAAAAATAATTCATGATGAACTTACGTATATTCTTGTTTGGGAAGAATGTGGAAAATTTCGTTATTTCTTGCATAAGGGAGTTGTTTACGATAGGGTGACTAAGCCAAGAGGACCTTTGACGCAAAAGTTTCATGTTGCATCTAAAGTCCCCTTTTATCGTAGCAAAAAAATAGATGATGCTGTTATAATTTATTCATCCGCATTTCCAAATTATTGGCCCAAGATTGATTTTAAAGAAGATTATAGGAATATATATGATATTCGCACGAAGTCTCTTTTGAAAAAGAATATTGAAGATCTAAATAATGGTATCAGAAGAGGCTCAACAAAGAATAATTTAATTTGTTTTTATAAAGAGGAAGAAAATAAAATTATTGATTATGTTTTAGATTTTTATGAAATAAAAAAAGATGGGAAACTTTTTCTAGCTGATACCCTTGCACTGCCTACACATTTTTATTTTGCTTTATCGGAAGAAAATATCAATAATGGAATACAGGAACTTGTGGAAAAAGTTGAGAAAACAGAAAAAGAAAGGAATAATCTAGCTTTACGATACAAAAAATTTTATAGATCTTTAAAAAAATTTGAAGATCAAATAAAGTTTGCTTGTATAATAAACGAATTTAGAAAAGAAATATATTGCTTAGATTCAGAAGAAGTGATTGATGAATCGGCTTTTACATTTGAAAATATTCGCCATTTAGATGATTTTTTAAAAAATATTCACTTTTATTTAAATGAAGAAAAGCATAATCAAATATACGAAAAAGTATTACTACTGATTAAATATTTGGAACCTTTTAAACTAAGTTGCTGGTATCCTTTAAATGGGTTTGCTTTTAGGATGCCGATTGAAAAGTCGAAAAAAGAAATAGAGAAGATAAGAAAAATATTAAGAGAGTTAGAGTGTGTAACTCGTATTATGGATGTAGAGTGGGGGCATCCTTTAAGTTCCGGAGAACAAGCTTATCTTACTTTTTTTGGAAGGTTATACTCTTGTTTGAAAGGATATCAAAGTAATTATAAAAGTTTTTATAAGCGAAATGGAAAAGAATTTCAAGGTTGTCTTTTTTTGGATGAGATGGATCTTTATTTGCATCCGGAATGGCAACGGATGTGGTTTGATAAATTCATTGATGGTCTATCACTTATAAAAGATAAATTGAAAATGCCTCTAAAAATTCAATTATTTATGGCGACGCATTCTCCTTTTATGGCTACAGATTTTTCATCAGAAAGTATTTTGACATTACAGCGAGAAAAAATGGAAAATGGCGTTTGGGGATCGACAGTTGTAAAAAATGATGGCTTAAAAAAAACTATGGCTGGTAATATTTATGATGTCTTGGATTCAGGATTTATTTTAGATGGGACGCTAGGTTGTTTTGTTGAAAAAAAGATTAAAGAACTTTTAAAACGGATAAAAGAAAAAAGAACTACGGCTAATGATTTAGAATTTATCGAGCAAATCGGCGATCCAATAATATATTCAATCGTATCAAATCGAATGAGATCAAAAAATGATTAAGATTGCTATTAAATACGCTATACGCAATGATATTGTTGAACGTCATTGGAAATGGATGAAAAAGAGATTTGGCATTGATAATCCTCGTCCGTGCGGGACGGCTGAAAAGCGAAAAAAAAAGTTATATGACTTATTGGGTTTCAAAGATGATTGTGAATTTGAAAAATTGATAAAAGCAGATTTTTCAAAATTAGAAAAATATGCAAAAAAAAATGAATGGCAAAAGTATACTGTAATACCGAATGATGCAGATTGCAATGCTTATAAAGATATAAAACGAAAAATTGCGGCCTTAGAAAAACAAAAAAAGAATAGTAATCCTCCTAATAACTTATTAGATGTACAGATAAAAGCCAAGAAACAAGAAATCTTAAAATATCAGAATATAATTGATCGAGAAACTATTAGTTCTTGTTTAGGTTACGACTCTTTTAAAGATGATGAAGTGTGGGAAAAAGGGAAAAAAATCAAAAGTGCAGAGTCATGGGGCGGATATGACTATTGTTTAGCATTAGATTTAAAAGTCTGTCCATATTGTAATAGAGAATACATTAACACTGTTGATCGAATCAAATTGGATCAGGATACTGAGTTAAAAGGGGTTCGCCCTGATTTTGACCATTTTTTCCCGGAAAGCAAATATCCCTTCTTATCATGTTCTATCTTCAATTTGATTCCTGCTTGCAAATTCTGCAACCAGCTAAAAGGAGACAAATTTTCTGATGGACAATTGATTTATCCATTCGAAGAGGAATTTGGAGAACAGGGTAAATTTGAAATTGATTTTGAAAAAGGAAAAAATATTGATACAATAAATATTGAGAATGATATTAATTTAAAACTCAACGCAATGGATGATTTGTCTAATCCTCCATCTAATCGCAAAAAGAATAAAAAAAGTTTGATTGAAAACTCAAATCAAGCTTTTCATTTAATTCGCATTTATAATGCACATCAAGACCAAATAAAAGACTTCGTTAAAAGAATTCGTTCATTACGTGGAAGCGGGGTAAAAACGTATCAATCTTTTGATGATGAACTTTTAGAATTGTATAATAGACAGTCTGGAAGTGCGAAGGAGTATGCAAAAAAAATATTATTAGGATTACCAACGGATGGCCAAGAATATCCTTTGCGGAAAATGAAGAAAGATATTTTGGATCAGGTTGGAATGTAATTCATATGGATTAAATCGATAAGATATAAATGAGGTATCTAATGACTTATCAAGAAATTGAATCTTTGGCAAAATCTCTTTCTTATCGCGATAAACTTCATCTTGCACAGACGATGTTGCAGATGGCGCGAAAAGAAGAGGAAGAACAGAATTCTTCTACGGCGAAGTTTGCTGCAGAATTTCCAAATATTGTTGAGCGAATCAAAAAATCTAAGCCGGCAAAAAGAAAATCCTTATCCAGTTTTATCAAGGATATGTTCAATTTCCGAGGTGGAATTACAGACGAAGAAATTGATGGCGTTATAAACCAGTTGCAAAAGCAAAAAGTTATCACAATAGATGATGTTGGACGTGTGACTTATCTGTAGCTTTTGATTATCCCATCTCATTATGAATCCGTGCGAAGTTCTTGTATTAATCAAAGGCGAATTAAAGACGGAAGAGGTTGAATCTCTTTCCTTTGATAATGTTAGCCGTAAATGTAAGGTCGTTTTCCGAAATGGAAAATCTTACGAATATAGTGCGGGTAATGTTGTTTGTCTAAATAATCCTTGCCAGCATGAATTCAAAAACCAGAAAATTTCTGTAAATGGAATCGAACTTTACAATATTGAGAATATCTTTGAATTCTGCGATGCGAAAACGAATAAGAAATATTGGCATATTATTTTCAAGGATAGGGCTAAGACTTATAAATATGACGAATTGAAGGTTCTGAACGAAACGAAGGATTGTTTTCAAAGTGCAGTTTTGAATTATTTGAAGGATATCGCTGCAAATAATCCATTGTTGGTGCAGGAATTTTGCGAGAACAGCAATAAGAAGGCGGATGCCTCTTTATTGCAAAAGCAATACAATAAAATAAAGGGTATCTACGAAAACGAAAATACGGCACTATCTCTTTATTTGAAACCTGGTGCTCAAAAGGATTTGCAGCCTGTTGAAACACGAAGCCTTGTTTTCCCATTTGGTTGTAACCTCAGCCAGATTAATGCTGTTCAAAATGCTTTTAAGTACACGATTAGCTTAATTCAAGGTCCTCCGGGAACTGGTAAAACTCAGACAATCTTAAACATTCTTGCCAATTTGTTGATTCAGGGGAAGACTGCGTTGGTTGTTTCCAATAATAACAGTGCTATAAAGAATGTTCAAGAAAAATTATCTCAATACAAGTTGGATTTTCTTTCGGCAATGCTAGGCAAAGAAGAAAATAAGGAATCCTTTATTGAATCGCAAAAGCCTAGAAAGTTGGAACTTCCCATAGAAAAAAATCGCTCAAGTCTTGCTTCATGGCAAACGAATATAATAGAGAAGATTTCTGCGGCAAAAAAGCTTTTTAATGAACAAAATGATTTAGCTCGTGCAAAAGCTGGGCATGAAAGCGCGAAAGTAAACTACGAGCATTTCAAGGAATATCTTGATGAACTTGGAATTTCGGACTATGCCATTGAAAATCGAAACGATTTGAATCAATTTGATATTGAATCCATCAGAAATCAGATAGAATTAAACCTTAAGAAAAATCCTTCAAAAAATCGACTTTCCTTTTTTACCCGTTTGTGGTTGCGTTTTGTCAAGGGATTGTCTAATTGGAAATTTCTCAAAGGTGATGTTGCTGCAGTTATAGCAAGTCTTGAAAATTTTTGTTTTATAATTCGACTAGCGGAATCTGAAAGTCGCATTAGGTCGTTGGAAAACTCCGTGAAGGCAAATGAACAAGCTGCGTCTGACTTGCAGAACTTTTCTAAAGCGATTTTGTACGAGAATGTTTTTCGGAAGTTTAATCTGCGTAAAGAACAAACAATCTATAAAATAGATGATTTATATCGTAAGTGGAGTGAATTTCTTAAAGATTATCCAATTGTATTCAGTACCACATTTGCTTCTAAGAGTGCGCTTAATCCAAATGCCGTTTTTGACTATGTCATTATGGATGAATCTTCGCAAGTTGATATTGCTACGGGTGCATTGGCTATTTCTTGTGCCGAAAATGCTGTGATCGTTGGCGATAGTAAACAACTTGAAAAGGTGACGACAAGAGAAGAAAAGGAAAAGTATCAAGAAATTTTTGAAAAGCATAAAGTGCCTCAGATGTATAATTGTGCGGATTTGAGTTTCTTGGACTCCATAGGTCTTTTTATTCCTGAAGCTGCAAAAACTTTGTTAAAAGAACATTATCGGTGCCATCCGAAGATTATTGAATTCTGTAATCAGAAATTTTATGATAATCAGCTTGTTGTTCTTTCTAAAAATACGGAGAAAAATCCGCTGGTAATCCATTGGACTGTTCCGACTAGTCGAGAAAATAATGTCAACCAAAAACAGATTGAAGCGATTGCTCAAGAGGTTATGCCGAGTCTTAAATCTGCGGATGTAGGAATTATTTCTCCTTATAATAAACAATGTTATGAATTAAGAAAGGTTGTTCCTGGTATTGATATATCGACGATTCACAAGTTTCAAGGCCGTGAAAAGGATTCAATAATTTTTTCAACGGTAGATAATGTTCTGACCGAGTTTTCTGGGGACCCTCAAATTATTAATGTGGCTGTTTCGAGAGCTAAGAATAAATTCGTATTGGTTGCTTCGAAGCAAGAACAGCCAAAGGGTAGTATTCTTGATGATTTGATTGGTTATATTCAATACAACGCTGGAATATCAGAAGAGAGTAAGATCTATTCCATTTTCGATGTTTTGTTTAGTCAAAAATGCTGCAATGTTTTTTATAATTTCGATAATATTTCAAAATATCCTTCAGAAAATATTGCATATAGAATGATTCGCGAAGTCTTGAAGAAATGTCCAAGTTTGAATGTTTTCTTTGAGTATCCAATGAATCACTTAATTCGAGATTATTCGAAGATTTCTGATAAACCTGCTTTGCTCAATTATGCCAAGCATCCTTCAACTCATATTGATTTTCTAATTACGAACCGAATTACGAAAACTCCTGTTTTGGCAATAGAAATTGATGGTGCGAACTTCCATAAACAAGAGTCTGTTCAAGCAGAGCGTGACCATATGAAAGATTGTATATTGGATCAATACGGCATAGATCACATAAGATTCTCTACTAAAGGTAGTAATGAACGCGAGCAACTTGAGAGCAAATTAAAACCATATATTGTTTCTTTATCGCCGACAGTATGCTGATGCCGGCGATAAAGTGGCGATAAATTTGAAAAATGGCGATAAAAGTGGCGATAAACCCTGAAAATGACGATAAGTTAAAGGGCGAGACGACATTAAACCCGACAAAACACTACAATAAAGACTACAGTAAAACCTTCCTGCTGCCCCAAAAAAGATACTTCAAACATTTTTTTTGCTGAAATTGCCCAGAGATTGCCCTGAGGTTGCCTTCCGATTGCCCAGAGAGAACAGGCTAAAGTGTTGCAGCAAATGTATTACTATATAACTGTGTTGATGGAGTATGTTTCCCTATAATTGATACTCAAGTGTTCGGAAATTCCGAACAGTTGGCTCTATTGCATAAAAAATTCTCAGAAGGTATATTAGGCATTAAATTGTAAGGAGTTCGAATGCCTAAGAAATCAACAAAGTCTTTTTTTAAGGAATATATCAATCAAGACGATCCCGAAAAGAAAGAGAGGGCCATTAATTGGCGGACAGCCATTGGCTTGCAGGCTGTTGATGGCTTGCAAGTCTCCGATTTCTTGTTAGAAATTGCACGGCGTAATATCGAGGGCGAAATTACGATAGATGAGGCACAAAAACTTATTGAGGCTCATTATCAAAAGATAAGTCCTGAAAATGGCGATAAAAAAAAGAGGGCTGGGCGACTGTAAAGGCGACTGCAAACCGGAAAGGCGACCACAAAGGCGATTGTAAAATCATCAAAGAAACGAATGAGTATTTAGGAAAATTTATATTCTCTCCATGCATTTCACTTTCCATTCCTCTTTCGCTATTGCCGCCTTTTCACTCCTCCTCACTTCGTGTTCGGAGTCGTTCACGGATTCGCGTGACGGGCAGTCTTATGGTGTCGTGAAAATCGGCGAGCAGACGTGGATGGCGGAGAACTTGAATTTTGAGACGGCGGGTAGTTTTTGCCCGGAGGGCGATTCTCGCAATTGTAAGCGGTTGGGGAGGCTTTATTTGTGGGCGGAGGCGAGGTCTGTTTGCCCTGATGGTTGGCGTTTGCCGACGAAAGAAGATTTCGAATCGCTGGTGGCTGTAACGTCCGGGGAGGCCGCGCAGTCTCTATCACCATCCCTCGCGCAGTCTTCTTCGCAGTCTCGTGCAGGCCTAGCATTAAAATCCAGCGATGGCTGGTTCAAAAAAGGAAACGGCTCCGATGACTTCGGATTCAACGCTCTTCCGGCGGGGTATCGCGGCGCAGTTTTGAAAACGGATGATGGTACAGTTACTGGTGGTAAATTTGATGGTATCGGCGGGTATGCGTACTTCTGGAGTGCGACGGAAGATGCTGAAAATCGCGAGTCGAATGCGTTCTATTTGTTCTTGTCGTTCAGCAGTGATGCGGCGAGTTTAAATGCGTTCGCGAAAGAGGACTATCGTTCCGTGCGCTGTGTCCGGTAAAGTCCGCGCAGTTCCCCTTGCAATAAAGCGGTCTTACAGCAAATAATCCATCCTTATATTCCGCATGCTTTCGAACAAGTTTGCTTTGAGCGTGGAGCTTCCTTTGGTGAGGCTCTTGATTTCTTCGCGGATGGTCTTGCGGTGGCTTGCTTTCGAGAATTCGCAGGTACAGGTGAACTTGCGGATGTCGGCGTCTTCGGCGTAGGCGATGATTTCGCTTTCTTCGCAGTAGCAGAGCGGGCGGATAATGCTGCACGGATATTTCTCGTACGGTACCATTGGCGGCATTCCGCTGAATTCGCCCTTGTACAGCATGTTCATCAAAAGCGTTTCGACGATGTCATCCATGTGGTGACCGAGCGCAATCTTGTTGAAGTTGTTTTCGCTTGCGAACTTGATGAGTTCCGTGCGGCGCTGCGTGCTGCACCAGTAGCAATTGAGTTTGCGACCTTCCTTGAGACGTGCTTCTACGGCGACATCCTTAAAGTAGAATGGCACTTGCGGGTATTCTTCTGCCATGCGCTGCAAGAATTCGCGGGGCGCCTTGTCTGCAAAATCGCTTTGGATATGGATGGCTGCGAGTTCGCACTTGGGGCCGAATTTGCCGAGGCGTGCGGCGAGTTCCATCAAGAGTACGCTGGAATCTTTGCCACCGCTTGTAGCGATGAGCACGCGGTCTCCATCTTCAATCAAGTTGAAGTCGTGAATAGCTTTTGTGATTTTCTTATTGACTCTCTTGCGTATTTGACTCGACATAATTTACTTTATCCAAAACGTGCGGCGTTTCCTATTGTGCGGCACAACCCATTAAAGTTCGCGGCATTTCCCTTTGCAGATACATTCCCATTAAACTTGGCGCGGTTCCACTTGCGGACACGGTTCCTTTTGCGTACACAATTCCTTAGAATAAAAAAGGCTCTCTCTCGAGAGCCTTCAAATCTTTCCGAACTGCGGTTAGTTGTCGGTGAGGTGCGTCGGCATCAACAGGAACGAGAAGTTCATGTTTTCGCCAACCGGCTCGATGATGCAAGCGCCGAGCGGGTTGTTCATCTTCATGATGACTTCTTCGCTCTTGCACATGCCAAGGATTTCTGCGAGGAACTGGCCGTTAAAGCCAATGCAGAAGCTGCCTTCGCCGTTGTGCGTAATGGCGAGTGCTTCGCGAGAATCGCCGCCGACATCCGGGTCCGTGGCGCTGAGTTCGAGGATGTTGCCGTCGAACTGCAAGCGGATCTTGCGGGTACGTGCGTTAGCCATGGAAATCACGCTGCGGATCT
>Ga0310786_10011261_pt1 | contig 11169 bp, 4 predicted proteins | sample AusTroGonzalo_MG_FD_203881 | JGI IMG/M metagenome (GOLD analysis project Ga0310786, IMG submission 203881) | Bovine rumen microbial communities from tropical cattle in Woodstock, Queensland, Australia - Gonzalo_03 (v2) (version 2) | ecosystem: Host-associated > Mammals > Digestive system >...
TACCCACCTGACCCGCTAGGACCGATATCCAAAGCAACATCAATGGTCAAGTCCAAATTTTTTCCGCCAGCCTTATCATCCTCCCAGAACTCAATTTGCATCGGTTCGTTATAGGTCCACGCCTTGAGATCTGTTGCAGTTGACTTTGCATATATCGCAGGCTGTGTGTTTGTAATATTAAGCGGTTCAGATCCAGCGTCAACAACAAGATATAAATGGGAACCCGTAACAGACCCCGACAAATGAAGAAAATCTCCAGCCTGAGGAGTCACAACAAGCCTTACACTACAACTTCTATCATTACAAGAATAAGGCGAAGATAATCCATTCACCCCACCATTATCATACACCTTGAAGGATTTCACACCTTCAGGAACCGTCAATGTAGCAGTTATCTTTGTACTTGAATTCGTCGATGGATTCGGCAGATTCACAAAAAAACCACTGGTAGCATTCCCTTGAAGCGAAAGCGGAACAGTCTCAGTTACCGCCCAGGCAGATGTTGCCGCCATGCTTAAACCGAGCAAGGCGAAGAGTCTCAAAAATTGGTTTTTGAGTTTCATTGTATTTTCCCTTCTAAATTATAAGGTTACTTTAACCATATAGTAAACTTACAATTTACATTCATTTTTGTCAAGTAAACTAGAGTTTACCTGAGAAGGGTTTTCATACCATTTTTGGAGTTAAACCAGCGGGGCCGGTCCGTCAACCAGATTTTCGCCAATGGGCCCGTGGATTACCGGCGTTTTATCGCCATCGCTGCTCTGCAAAAGGGTAGAACGCTGTTCCAAACGGAACACTTTCATCTCGGGGACAGTATATTCTTTTTTCATCTAATTAATCCTTAAATTCCACATCAATTTCAACTTCAGCATCTTCACTGCAACCGACGCTGCATGCCTGCAGCACATTCGGTTCATAAGCCATATCTACAATATCCATTTCAGGTTTGCAGTATTCTTTCTTTTCTCCAATCATTTTAACTCCCTGCATCATTTGACAATCACCTTCTTGTTATAGAACGCGCCCTTGGAGGTGGGCTTTTTATTGGTGCTACGGCCCTTGAGATCATACCAACGGTCAATCTTGAATTCGCCCGTCACGGTATTCATGCGGCCAATGGCCATCGGCTTTTCATCTTGATCCACAAATTCGACATCGATGTTCTCGGGCAGTTCCGTAGAGCTCATGTAAGAGGTTTCGCCCCAAGCAAGCGGACGACCGAGCGGCTGAAGCCTCACTTTATCACTCATCTTGCTGATATAGGCACGCATCGGATTGGCGGACGACTCATCGCCAATCTTGACAAACTTACCTACAGGAATGCCATTGTCCTTATCGCCATTAAAGCCGTAAGCAAGGCCAAGTTCTTCATCATTTGCATCCCAAGTCTTATATTCATAGGTACCAGTGAAATACCACATGCCTGTACTATCTTCTTGTCGAACGATATCAGTTGTTTTGAAAGACGCCTTTTGACCGTCATCTAAACCAAACCAAAGACAATCATCTTCAGGAACAATCACCGCATAAGGAGTATTGGCTTCGGGAAGTTCGTTTTCGCCAATCCACTTCATGGTAGCTTTCCATCTGTATTCGCCTTCTACCTGAACAATCTTATGCAGGGTGTAGAACTTACCATTTGTAGTGGCACCTTCCGGCAAGCTGAACGGAAGCACAACCGTCGAAGGGACATTCGGAGGAAATTCACGAATGTAATCTATCCAATCTACTTCAAAAGCATCAGGAATATTCACGGCTTTATTTCCTACATAGTTACCATCGATTGCAGCCTCTGTAAAACCATCCGCATATTCCATCACCGTTATGGCAGCCATTTCAGTTTTCTTCAGAACGTAGACATCTAAACCCAAGCCATAACTCACACCATTTGCATTCGACTTGAAGTGGATAGTTACGCTGCGACCTGTACTATACATTTCTTTGATATTCCCACTAGAGTGTTCCAGCATCTTTTCTGCATTCTCTCCGATTCCATCGTAGATTGTTAGAACGTCCTCATCATCGTCAGTTGAAAGTCCCCCACTCATCATAAACACATACCCTTCTGGAGCGGTCAGTTCCAAAGTTCCGTCACTATTGTTATGGTATTCCCAATTATTGTCAACTTCTGTACGAACGTTAAAGTAAGGCATCTTCGACGGGATATCCAAACTAAGAGTACCCGTAGTGGGAATAAACGTGTAGAAATTTGCATAATCATCCGGTTTGTCAAACCATGCCGACACATTGACATCCGCAGTCGGCATCACAAACTTTGCAGTATTGTTGTACCACCGTCCTCCTACAAAAGGGATTTCATTATCATTGCCATATGCAACATAAAAACCGTCCAGCAGATAGCCTTCATCCGGAGTTGCTGTCAAGGTGACGGTATCGCCAGGCGCAGCCTCCGTCAAATCAGCCGATATGAAACCATTTTCAATTTCATCATACACAGTCACACGATATTTTTTATTGGGATTATACATCGCAACGCGCAAATCCATCCACACATAGGAATCCACAGCCTGATTGCGAAGCGTAAGGGTATCCCCGGAACTATTCAGTTCCACATCGTCATCTTGACTCAATTCCAATTGCTGCAAGGCTTTGGCTATCGAGCCATCGAAAATAGTCAAAGAGGCATTCTCGCCTTCAAAGTCCACAGAACCTGACAGTTGGAATTTGTATCCTTCGGGTGCCGCCAATACAAGCGTTCCCTTGCAATTTTCCCAATAACAGCCGCCCCTAACAGAGAACGATTCAACATCTACAGGAATCATGGCAACCATGGAATCCCGTTGCGGCATCTCTATGAAGAGACCTTCGTCAGCCGTCGTCATCTTCTCAACAAACTCGACATAGACTTCAACATCCGCATAAGGCATATTGAAGGAATAATCATTTCCCGTATACCATTTACCGCCAATTATAGGGAGAGTCCACGAATCATCTTCATCATAAGCATTTGCAAAAATATTGCCAATCATGTATCCATCATTAGGTGTAGCAGTCAGCTTAATCGTATTCCCAGCCGATGCTGAAGACAAGCCATCTTCGCCATATCCATCCCCTTTGTAACGCACTTCAACGCTATGCGTAACACTCGCATCAAGAAGTTTAACCCCCATCTTGCCATACGCTTCACATGTCGGTCTATGAACTAGCGTCAGTTTTCTTCCCGAAGTAACTTCCTTAGAAGACATCAGTTCAACAGAAGTTCCTATAGGATCTTCATAATCGCCATCAAATGCAAAAAAATCAAAACTCGACTCATTACTCTGGCGAGCAATGTCTTCGTACAACATAAAAATATATCCATCGGGAGCAGTCAATACCAGCGGGCTACTAAAATCTCCACATTCAAAATTTTCTGAGAACTGATAATCATAGACGCTAAGCGCCTTCAATCCTTCAGGAATTGTATATCTAGCAACACCATTCCAAGACATATCTAAACGAGGGCCTTCATTCTCTGCAACGAATACAGGAGTGACAACAGCATTCGTTGCGGGCATAACAAACGAGCCTGTTGCACTAGTAAGCCAAGTGCCACCAGTTACCGCAATCGGATTTTCTCTCTCATCATAAACCTCAATATGATCAAACGCATAGCCTTCTGCCGGAGTAGCCGTCACAGAGACCACTTCTCCAGCAGCCGCTGTTGCAGGTGGATTAATCAAACTACCGCCTTGAACAGAAACCTCTTCAATTGCAAACCCTTCACTAGGATCGACAACGGTCACCGTGAGATTCATGCCACCTGACGTTCCTTTATTTTTATTGTAATGCCAAAAACGAAACATCAAATCTCGATCATCGCTAAGGCGATTGGGTACATTCACATTCCCCAAAAAAAGTCCCATACTTTCGCTCTCATTATACGAGATGTCGCCATTCCCATCAACTGGAATATGCCCCCAAATGCGTAAGGCGCCTACTGCATAGCTATTATATATTCCAGAAACATATCCCGTGGTTCGTAGAAGATATCCTTCAGGGGCTCTCATCACAAGATAGCCATCACAATCACTTGAAAAATACCCATTCTTTCCCCCATCATCATAAACTGTGAAACTGGAGACACCATCAGGAACGACTAGCGTATCCGTTCCCGTTTTGGGCATTTTTATATAGTAGCTGTTGCCATCGGCAGTCAGCGTTCTCTGTGCTGCCCATACGGTTGATGTTGCAGCCATGCTCAGTGCGAACATGGCGAAGATGCTCAAAAAATTGCTTTTGAGTTTCATATCCCATTCCCTTCTATTTGATAGGTGTACGATAATAGCTTACCGCATACATACGATAAACTTACATAGAAAAGCTTAGTTTGTCAACAAGGCCAGCTGCAAAAGACGCCACAAAGCAAGAAGGCCGCACCCCCAAAGGTGCGGTCTTCTTTTTGCCGAGAGAGACTCTTTATTCTAGAACTAGGGCCTAGATGCCTAAGTCAAGTGCGTTGGCCTTGCCGCGGCGTACGCCCCACAAGAAGTCTTGTGTGCGGTTAACCACGGTCTTGCTGCCGACCTTGATTCGGTAGGCAAGTCTTGCAATGTACACGCCGGTCGAGACCAGTCTGCCACTCTTTGCGCGCATGTTCCAAGCGAGGAACAGCTTGCCGTTGTTTTCGAGGCAGGTGCCCTGGCCATGTTCCTTGAACACGTCGCTATTGCAAGTAATCACGTTGTGATAGCTGTTCACGAATTCGCCAAGGCTCGAGTAGTAGGTGGCCTCGTAGCGCAGTTCCGTGCTCTGGGCGACCGCTTCTACAATCTTCTGGACATCGGCTTCGGTGCCGCGCGAGAAGTTGCTGACGTTTTCGTTGGTGAGCACGTTGTTCTTGTATGCATCTACGATAATCGGGTCGAGGTCGAACTTTTTCTTGGCCTCGTTGATCGACATTTGACCAGAACTTACCTGAGCGATAATTTCTTCGATGGTGTAAGTGGTCTTTTCACCCTTCGAAGCGTCAGCCTTCTTGTCGGTATACACGGGGTTACCCTGTATAGCCTTCATGATGTCTGCGATTTCGTTTTCGACAAGTTCAGCCATATTCAGGTCGCCCAAGAAATGGCCCTGCGTGCCGTATGCGGCTGCAGCCTGTTCTGCCGTCAGGATAGAAGGATCCTGAACGATCTTTGGCACAGTGGCAGATTCGCTCGTAATAATCGTCTTTGCGCTGTCGTATGCAGGCGTTCCCGGATTGAGCGTCACAACGCCCGGGCTGGTAATGGTCACGCGCTGTTCGCCGGTAATGCGAATCCAGGGGTTGTTTGCATGCGGAGGCACGTACATCAGGTCGTTCACGACAGAAACCTGCGGCGGTGCGGTAAAGCGCACAGAGTCACCCACAGCCGGGATAATGTCGGTATCGGTACCCTTCGGGAAAATCAGTTTCCACTGGTTGGTAGCAGCTGCCGAGATATCGCTTGCCTGTTTGACATCGGTGCTCATGATTCCGTTTTTCCAGACATGGAACTGGAACATGTCAGAAGTCTTTTCGCCATTCTGGAGGCCTTCACTGAAGGTGAGCAAGAGCTGCGTGTTACCGTCACTCATGTAAGACACTTCAGCTGCGGTAATGACCGGACCGATTTGGTCTTGCAACTGACCCTGAGCCGGGAAGAACGAAGTCTTGCCGTTATCGGTGTAAGTGTACCACACCGTAATCTGACCGGTATAGACCTTATCGACTCCGCCGGTAAACACGGCGCCGCCAAAGCCACTGCCCGAGGCAACGATCGTTGCATGCGTACCGCCGTCCCTATAGGTCAGCTTGTAAGCATCCATGAACTTGGTGCCAAAGGTGAACTTGGCAGAATCGAGTCTGTTCTTGCCACCAAGCGTTCCATCAAATTCAATCCAAATACTGTCGCCACGGCCATCGCCATCGCGGTCAAAGATTTCAGCAAGTTTGATTTGCGGTACAGGCGGCAAGGCAAAGTTGATGCCGTTCCAGACAGCGGTATTGCCCGAAGCCTGGCCCTTTACATACAGCGTGCCGCCCCAAAGTTCGCCGACAGCCTTCACGTAGAACGAACCCTTGCCGTTCACGAGCTTGACTTCGGTAATCGGGTTGCCGAGCGAGTCGCAAGGAATCAAATCTTCGAAGTTTGTCGAGGGATAAACCACTTCGTCGCTAGCCCAGTCTTCGGCATACTGCACGTAAACCTTATAAGACTGGCCCACCCACATGGTAACATCTTTGTTCATGTTGAGCGGCAAGGTGTCGCTGCGAACGGTAGAACCGAGGTTCTTGCCAGTAGAATCGGCAAACACAATGTTCGGCAGTTCGTAGGCGCCCACCACAAAGTACACATCCTTGTACTGGGAATTGTCGGAGCGGAGCGTTACGCGCAGGTAGTACACACCCGGAGCGAGGCCGCGATTGTCCTTAATCGATTCCTTGTCGATTCTGAAGGCGTCAAAATCACTGTTCACGGTAATGCCACCGAACCACATGCCGGCCGTATCGAGTACCACACCGTTAGAGGGCAGGTTACCACCAAACAGCGTGAAGATAGAAGGACCGCGTTCAAGCGAAAGTTCCTTTTCGCCTTCGGTGAAGTCGCAGGCAAGCTTGTTCTTACGAATCTTCTGCCAGACTTCTCTGTCGATCATACTCGGGTCGTTATTCGGGTTCTTGAGCAAGATGCTAGCTTCGGTCTTCAAGTCGATCGAAGTATGCATACGGAAGTTTGAAGAACTCGTATGGCGTTCGGCATAGAAAATGTGGAAGTTGTAGGTTTCGCCCGGAGTAAGGCCGAGGGTGTCCAGGTCTACGGCACCCGCGACCTGAGCGTGCTGGCCACCGATGTCTACCACCAGTTTGTTATTGATGAACACCCACACGTCGTCGTCACCCAAGAAGTCGAAGTACTGGCCCGGAATGTATTCGAACGTGGCCTGCACCTTCATGGTAAAGCCGAAATTATGGTTTGCGTTATCTTTACCACCTCTCTGCTGATCATAATACGGGTTCGGAATAGTACCTGCTTCGTCAAGATACTTGAAATCGTCCAACAGGAACATACCGCCACGGTTGGCTTCGTTACCCGTAGAAATAGCATCCTTCGAAATTTCGGCCAGCCAGAAACCGGCACTATCCATAGAGATGTACAGGTCGCGGCAAGTCATGTTGGTAAGCGTGTTGCCCTGGGCATCGACAGCCAAGGATTCCGGGAGAAACCAAGAACTCAAGTGTTCCGTAATCTTGCAGTTTTCGGGGAACGGAGTCGCAGGAACCGGCACACCGTTTGCCCCCAACTGGGTTTCGACCATGCCGCGCATGGGGCTACCGCTACAGCCACCAGAACCGAAGTCTGCGCTAACACCATATTCGGGGTTACCGTTACCGTTCACGCCATCGCCCTTAGTGCCATGCAGCCAGTCGAACATCATGACCGGGAGCTTTTTCAAGGGGCATTCACCCAAAACGCCAGCAGGGTGTTCTGCGTAAACGCCGGGTTCGCCTTCTTGGTTGCCCTTGACCCAAACGGTGTCGCTAAGGGCGGCCACGGAGTCAAGCTTGATTTCGGCGGTAATGTCGGGCTGAGAAGTGGTAAGACCTTGTGCGCCCACAAAGTTTTCGCCAATGGTCTGCTTAAAGTAAACGGTGAAGTTTTCAGTGGGAGCCTTGACTGCAGCAATGAACCATCCGCAGTAGTTGTCCAGCGGAATCATGGCGGTGGGGGTACCATCTACAAATACCTGTGCGTTGGTGTTGGTCCAAGGCGTAAAGAAGCTGATAACCTTCATGCCTTCGGCAAGCTTACCCGGATTGTCTTTACCAGGGTCACCGGGATTGTCACCAGCACCTGGGCCACCCGGATTTGTCTGGCCACCGGGGACTCCACCTTGAGATGTGAATTTCCAAGTACCATCGTTAGAAATGGTGATTCTTGCCTGCTGCGAAGTCGGGTACAAATCGCTAAACGAAATGCCTTCCGAAGACAGGAGGTTCTGGCAGCTAGCGTCAGTAAAGACGTACAAGTCGTAATTGGGCAAGACCCTACGACTTTCGATGTTGAAACTCACGCTACGGTTCGGAATGCTAGAGCAGCCCGTAGCCCATTCATCTTTGGCATTGTTGTAAATAGCGTAGTAGAGTTCGCCTTCGTGAGTAGCTGTAAGCGTATACGTCGCCGCGAAAGTCGCGGGGACAAGCAAAGCGAGCAACCCGGTTGCTCTCTTAAATAAATTGCACCTCATCCACATCTCTCCCGGGCCATAGGCCCATCGTACGTACTTATATATTATATAGTAGAAATAAATTTTTTTTGCACAAAAATCAACTAGGCCCTACCCGAAATCCGTTAATTATGAGAAACAATCGTGTAAATCGCGCTTTTTGGGGGTAAAATTCCCGAAAAACCGGCTATTTTCCCCCTAAAACAGAAAGGCGCCCTTATGGGCGCCGTGCAAAAAAGCATGTTTTTTGTTTAAATTCCGAGGTCGATGGCGTTCACCTGACCGCGACGCACACCCCAGAGGAAGTCCTGGGTGCGGTCGGTAATGACCTTGGTGTTCACCTTGATACGGAACTTGAGGCGGGCAATGTAGACACCTGTCGATGCAAGGCGACCGCTATTGGAACGCATGTTCCAAGCCAAGAAGATTTTGCCGTCGTTGTCGAGGCAGTTCTGCTTGCCACCTTCCTTGAAGATGTCGGCGTTACAGGTAATAATGCCCGAATGGCTGTTCACGTAATGACCGAGGCTCGAATAGTAAATCGCTTCGTAACGCAGTTCGGTCTTGTCGGCCACAGAGCTCACAATCTGCTGGATATCAGCCGGAGTGCCGCTCTGGTAGTTTTTCAGGTTATGACTGGTCAGCAGGCCATTTTCGTAAGCGTCAACAATGACTTCGCTCAAGCCATATTGCTTTTTAGCTTCCTTGATGGACATTTGACCGTTATCGACCTTAGCAATGACTTCTTCCAAGGTGTAGGTTTTCGGAGTGGTGCCAGCTTCTTCGGCAGCCTCGGCTTCGTCCTTATCCACAAGCATGTTGGATTCTTTTACGACCTTCGAAATTTCGGCGATTTCGTTTTCCACGAGTTCGGCCATGTCGAGGTCGCCCAAGTAGTGACCCTGCGTGCCGTATTCAGCGGCCACCTGTTCAGCCGTGAGCACGGTTTCGCCACCCACCAACTTGGGAACGGTTGCCACTTCGTTTCTGATGATTTCGCGGGCCGTTTCGAAAGCGGGAGATTCCGTAGAAAGGCTTACCACCTTCGGGCTTGTGACAGTCACCTTCTGTTCGCCGGTGACGCGGACCCAGGGGTTCAATTCATGGGGACCAACACCCACAAGGTCAAGAGCCAAGCCCAACTGAGACGGCGGCATAAAGCGCACGGAGTCACCCACAGCCGGAATCACGTCGGTATCGAGACCCTTCGGGAAAATCAGCTTCCATTCGTTTTCAGGCGTTGTCAGAATGTCGCTTGCACTCTTGACAGCGCTATCCTGCACGTTGTTTTTCCAGCAATGGAATCGGAACAGGTCGGTAGTTGCATCGGTTCCGCTAACGCCTTCGCTGAACTTCATGGTCAGCTGGGTGTTACCGTCTTTGAGGTACTTGACTTCGGCAGAAGTAATTACCGGGCCCACCTTATCGGTCAAGGCGCCTTCGACCCAGAACGGAGACTTTTTGCCTTCTTCGTCGGTATAGGTGTACCAGATGGTATCGATCTTGCCCAAGTACTGGGCGTCGGCAGTTTCCTTACCGGTATAGATGATAGAGCCAAAGCCGACTCCGGTTGCCGTTACAGATGCGGTCAGTTCGCCATCCTTGTAGGTTGCCTTGTAAGAGCCGAAATCTTCGGGACCGAACGTGAACGTAAGCGAGTCCAGAACACTCTGGCCACCAAGCGGCTTGTTGAACTTGATCCAAATACTGTCGGCGCGACCTTCGCCCGTGCGGTCAAAGATGTAGGCGGTTTCAACCTGCGGTACCGGCGGCACAGCAATGTTGATGTTTGTCCAATGAACTTCTTTGTTCTTTGCACCGTAGCAATTAAGAGTAAGCGTTGCGTTAACAACTTCGTCGGTTGCCTTGACAAAGAACGAGGCGCGGCCTTCCATGAGCACCACTTCGCTAATGGGGTTACCCATAGAATCGCAGGGAACCAGGTTCGGAGTCGAGGTCGTAATCTTGACTGCAATGCCACTGTAAATGGAGGCCCATTCTTCGGCGTACATCACATGAACAGGATAAGAACGACCGGCCCAGAGCTTTTCGGTTTTGTCAAGGTTGATGGGCAGGGTATCGCTCGAAATATCGCGGCTGAGTTCGTCACCAAATGCGTTCCAGTACTTGTCGAAGTGTATTGTATCCTGCGTATCGAAGTCTACGATAAAGTAGGTCGAATCCTTGACACTTGCAAATGCAATGTTCGGCAGTTCGTAAGGTTCAATAGTGAACGGAATATCCTTGTAGTCATCCGGGTTGCTCTTGAGGCGCACGCGAACGTAGTAGTTGCCGGGCGGCAGAGCTTGAGCCTTCGTGATGGCCTTGGTATCGATGGTAATCATCGTGAAATCGTTGCTTACCGTAATGCCGCTGTAGTAGGCGGAATCGAGCGTCTTGAGAGCGACACCGTTCTTGTCGAGGCTCTTGCCGTAAAGCGTAAAGTTAGACGGGCCGCGTTCCGTGTGCTGCTTTTCGGGGCTCGCAGAGAAGTCGCAAGCGAGAACCGTTTCGCGCACCAGCTGCCACACTTCCTTGATAATCAACTTCGGGTCGTCAGACAGGTCCGTAAGGAACATGCTTGCTTCGGCCTTCAAGTCCATAGAAGTACGCATCTTGAAGTTCGATTCGTTGCGGTGACGTTCGGCATAGAAAATGTGGAAGGAATAGGTTTCGCCGGGGACCAGCTTTTCAGCAGGATTGTTCTTGCCGATGGTATCGAGTTTGACCTTACCTTCGATCTGCGTATGCTGACCGCCGATATCCACCACAAGCTTGTTGTTGATGAACACCCAAACGTCGTCGTCACCCAGGAATTCAAAGTACTGACCAGGCACGTATTCGAAGGTGGCCTGAATCTTCATGGTAAAGCCGTAGTTGTGCGTACCATAGTCAGAGGTGATGTTGTCGTACATGGGGTTCGGGATGGTGCCAGCTTCGTCGAGGTACTGGAAGTCGTCCAAGAAGAACAGACCT
>Ga0310786_10011262_pt1 | contig 11167 bp, 9 predicted proteins | sample AusTroGonzalo_MG_FD_203881 | JGI IMG/M metagenome (GOLD analysis project Ga0310786, IMG submission 203881) | Bovine rumen microbial communities from tropical cattle in Woodstock, Queensland, Australia - Gonzalo_03 (v2) (version 2) | ecosystem: Host-associated > Mammals > Digestive system >...
GCGTTACTCACTCGTGCGCCACTGACTTCAGAGAGCAAGCTCTCTGTCATCCGTTCGACTTGCATGCCTAAGACCTGCCGCCAGCGTTCGTTCTGAGCCAGGATCAAACTCTCAAGTTCTAAAAAAAACTTGTAATTTAAGTCCTGTGCATTTCAACAAAGCTGACTTTAATCAGTTCGTCTTTACATATTATATATATTCGCAAGACAAGTTTTTTAACGAGGTTATATTAACCTACTACCTGTCTAGGATATGCACATTTGACTTAGTCAAAGTTTGGACATTCCAAATTCAACTGTCTGCATATCTCTTCTTGAACAGATTTTTGAAAAAACAAAAATCATTTTTTGATGAGCTGCTTTCGATTAACAATGTTGCGATTTCATCGCGAATTTTTAGAGGTTGACATATTGTATTTTCTACAACTTCAACTTAAAGCCCGGTTATTATGGGGATGAAACATGAAAAAGTCAAGTCTTTTTTCAAAAATAATTTAAAAAAAATCTTTAAAAAGCCAAAAACCGCAGAAATCGTGGATTTTATTCACTGGGCATTTTTCAAAAGATTGCTTATATTTCTTACGTAAAAGCATAAAAAAACAGATTCGGTTTGCACAAAAAACCGATTCGCCATCGAATCGATAACAAAAAAACCGTCACATTATATATATGTCTTTTGGCATATTTTTATGGACGGTTTATTGTACTTTAAAATCTATACATAAAACCAAGTTTTATAAGTGGATAATAGGGGTATTTATCCATTTCATCTTGTGCTTTGCGAATTTCGGCATCTTTATTAGTATTAAACAATTCAGTTAAAGTTTCGTTTCCTTCAACACTATTACCGTTTGCATCCACCAAACCGGTTAACGGGACATCTAAACCAATACTGGCAGTTTTATCGGCAAACACCACGCCAGCATCCATATAAATTTTGAATCCCCAAAGCAAACCTAAATCAAATCCCAATCCTGCATAGGGCCCCTTGTATTCCCAATCGCCACTGGCGGTTCCGCGCATTTCGCCACCGGTATAGTAATATTTATTACCATTTAATTCAAATTCAATGTCACCACCGATGTTTTTGCCGTGGATTTTAGCATCCAGATCTAATTTTCCCTTTACATATCCACCCGACAAACGCATTCCACCCAGGAACCAAGTATTACCGAACGGATAAAAATCAACCAAAGCCCCATAATGTTTGGCGTTTAATGACACATCTTCTATACTTAAATTGTCTTCTATTTCTATGCCTTTTTCACCGATTGATTCGTTTATTTTTCTATTCAATCTATTTTTAATTGGTGAATAAGAAGCAAAATCGAATCGGAAACCGAATCGTTTTGCCCAAAAAGAATTAAAGTTTTTATTATTATATCCAATAAATCCATTTAACCCACTGGTTGGCGATACACCAATTCCCAATTGTAATCCATGCGGAAATTTAATCTTTGGATTTGATGTTTTTACCAATTGTTCAACCGCAACAGTTGTATTCGCAGTATCAACCACCGCCTGGGATACCGCTGATTCGGTGGCCATCGCAGGTGCAACCAACATAACCATCATAGAAAGAATAGATATTTTTTTCATGTATAATTCCTTATAGTTATATAGATCTAAGAATTCTTTCTTATTATAATTTTTTTTCACCCGATTATACAACAACAAAATTTTTGTTTAATAATGACCTTTTTTGTGATAAAATAGATAAACATGAAACGTTATATATCTATTTTATCGTTATTGATTGTTGCATTTGGGGTAAATACCACAATTGCATCTGAATGCATTGACGAAGATTGCGAAATTGAACCCGGTTTTGTTATCGAAGAAGTTGTCGAAGAATATGACGACGAACCAGACGTATTGTCGCCCGTTGAACCTGCTGATAATTTCTGGGTCGAAGATGGTTTTGAATACGACATCGCATCTGATACGGAAATGTGTTTGTATGACTATAATTGTCCTTTTGATACAGCCTGGGAATGTGAGGTTTGGTATAAAAAACCGATTCACAACGAATCGGTCACGCCACGCGCACCACATTTATCATCTGTAAAAACAGATGGCATTTTGGCAACATTGACATTTAATGGAACAATTGATGCAAATGATGCATTGGCGAAACCATTGTTGGAACGCTATCAAATATTGATGCGCGCATCTAATGCCTGTTGCACAGAAGGAATTTTATACAAAATGCGCAAAAACGGGGCTAACGAAAAGAAAATCTATAATTTCTTGCAAGACGACGCAAATTATTTTGCGGTTGGTTCACGTTGTTTGGTCATGCAAAATGGGGATATTACAAACAAATATTCGAACGGTGTGACTGGGGACATGGTTGCCGCGGTGCGTAATTCTTGTTTGTGCAAAAACAAACAGTGGTTTGATTCATTATTGGAACCGTTCTTTGATTTGTATCAATTGGCACCTGATTTTCAATATATGCCGTTTTATTATACATATCTTGATAATTTCCAACATGAAATCACCGTGTCTGTTAATGCGGACGTTCAAACAGTTATGGAATTATTACAATATTGTCCAGATTAAAAAAATTCCGCGATTGCGGAATTTTTTTTACTTAATCTTTCATCTGCTTTCTTACCCACGCATGGGCGCGTAAAAATGACATCCCAGATTCAGCGGGGAATCCCATCCAACGTTCACCGTTTGGAATATTTCTGAAAACACCGCTTTTTGCGCCGATTTCAACATCATCACCAATATGAATTCCATTGGAAACACCAACTTGCCCACCAATCAGAACACGATCACCAACAACAACACCACCAGCCAATCCAACCCCAGAAGCCAAGAAACACTCTTTGCCAACAACAACACCATGTGCAATTTGGCATAAATTATCAATTTTGGTTCCGTCGCCAATGATTGTATCTGTCATCGCGCCACGATCCACACAGGTATTTGCACCAATTGAAACACGATTACCCAACACCACGCGTCCAACATGTGGTATAAACACGTTTTTTCCGTCCTGACGCGTATAACCAAATCCGTCCTTGCCAATTACCGCATTGGCATTTATCACGCAATCTGACCCAATTGTAGCGTTTTCTATGTGAGCCCCAGAATAAACAACCGTATTAGCCCCCAAAACCACATTTCGACCAATGAAAGCACCTGGGTATATTTTTACGCCTTCTTCCAATACCGCACCACGTTCCACAGTTGCAAATTGAGCAATATAATTAGTGCGCTTTTTACGGAAAAACACACCACGATCGCGGAAAGAAAAATAAGAAATGCCAAACCGTGGTTTTTCGCGATATATTTCGCCCAAGATTTTGACTATGTTGCCACGTGGCGAATCGGTCACCAAAAGTGTCACACCCTTTGGCGCATCTTTGATTTGCGCTTCCTGTAATAAAATAACGGTTGCGCGCGTGTTATGTAAAACTTCGATTGGCAATATTTTAAAAGCATTTGAATTGCGTTCGGTTGAATAAAACGCCAGTTGCCCGGGTTTGGCATCCGCAATTGGCGCAACCCCACGCACAGGTTCATCGGGATTACCCATCAAAGTTAAACCAAATTTTTTTGCCAATGCCCCAGCGGTGGTTTTAACCGCACGCGGACCAAAAATCATACGTAATAAATTTTTCATATATGTCACCTTTGTTGGTTGAATTATAAAAGCAAAGAAAACGAAAGGCAACTTGAAAAATATGATTCAACTGTCGAATGGGCGGAATATTGGAATTGTGAAATTATTTCAGATATCAACCCTCCCCGTCTTGCGCCCAATGGTCGCAATCCACCCCGCCCCAGGCGGGGAATTTTGGGTTTTGAAATAAAAAAACACCCCCGTGGGGGGTGTCTCTTGAAAAGAGAAAGGAAACCTTTAATTAATTTCTAATGATATCGTTTCACCGTACGCACCCAATTCGGTTCCACCGATATAGCATTTAATTTTGTCGCCGACATCGTCCATCCATTTTTGAATGGCTTCTTTTTCAGCCTTTTCATATTTATTTGCACGAACTGCCTTTTGTATTGCAATTGTTCCCAACGTTCCAACAGTTCCCGCAACCGCAGCGGCCCCCGCATTCCATGCAATACGTTTACCGTTGCCATCCTTTGCGTCATCTGTATGCTTTTCACACACAGGTTTGATTTTTTCCAAATTGTCACTCATTTTTTTGGCGGCCGTGCTATAATCACCACCACTGGATGACGTCAAAGTTCCATTGTTTTGTTCAAAGACCGAATCTGCATTGTTGTATGCACCGGTTGAGCTATCGAACAGGTCTGCTAGAACTTTACATTCTTCAACATCTGCATCTGCATTAGCAACTTTTGCTGCGCCAGCGGCTTGTGTAGCGGCCCTTGTAATAGCAACATAAGCACTTTCTTTATTGTTTCCAGGATTATGCAGGTTACGTTCTATCGTACTTAAAAATCTGGGGCAACTAGTACACTGTGTAGCACTTTTGCGACAACCGTCAATCATAGACATTAAATCGTCTTTGACATCCCCTCTAACATGATACTTTGCCTCCTCATCGCCGCTGGCCGTCAATGTATCAAATGTTATATTATTTACGCTGTTTTTATCCAATTTTCTGGCATAATTCAATGCATTGTTGGCGTGGGTCAATGCGCTGTTGTAATAGCCAATACGACCAGTTTCATTACCTGTTTTTGTTTCATGTGTAGCACTGCCCGCTTTTCTCAATTGCGCTTCTGCTTGTTCAATTTCGGTTAAGCATGATGCGGCGGCATCGGCATTGTCGTGTCTGGTCTTGTTACCGGACATCAAACCGCCCAATGATGTGCCACTTTTTTGCAATGCATCCATTCCAGCCCATCCGCCAACCGCTGATCCGACACCAACCAATAACGGTAATGCAACGGACCATGCTTTTTCTTTTGCAGAACCTTCACCGGCGGCGGCACGTGCGTCTTTGCCGATTTGGTCTGTAATTTCTTTCAAATTAGATTGGGACAACCATGCACCGCATGTAAATGCATCACCAACCGCAAAATATCTGGTTTGGTCATGTTTTTTCAACCAATCTTGGACATTTTTATCGTCGGATGTCAATGTCACCCTTGCACGACAGAACGAACCATACAAATCGTTACTGGACACGAAATCATCCGATTTCAAACCGTTCATCGAATAATTGGATGGGATTTTACCATCTTTCAATTTTACCCAACCAAATGTTGAACCACCCAAATTATCCGTTCCAACGATGCCACCGGCATTGTTCGCCAAACATATATTTTGTTCCTTGGTCAATTTGGCGTTATATTTTGCCTGGGCTTCGCGTTCAACGTCCATCAACAATTTTTGCAACAATGTGTTCGCACTGTTTGATAATACATATTCATCCAAAGTTGTTTTATATTCTTCGGTATATGCACAACCCGCATCATCAACCGTGCCACATGGTTTTACCGTATATGTATCGCAATTGGTATTCGCCGTTGCCGTTTCCGAAGATACAGTACAACCAGCCGTCACCATAGATGTGGCATCCATCCATGAATCACGCACCGAAGTTGCCCCATCCCATGAATTTTCAGTTATATTTGGGTTTATATCTGATAAATCGGCGGCCTCTATCTTAAGGTGTTCTTCGCATGATTTTGCGTTTTTAATGGTATTCACACACAAACCGGTCACGATATTGTAATCCAAAACCCCACCAACTTTGTTCATGCTGTTGTCAAAACCTTCTGCCCCAGTGCTATAAAATCCATACACAACATCGGTTCTGTTACGATAACAATTGATATAATCATTCCCGCACATAGATTTAATACAACCCGTCGCAATAGCGGTACAATCTCTCTTTAACTTTGCAATCGCAGCGTCATTATAACTGGATGCCAAAGATGCGTTAATCGCAGCAATCGCACCAATTGGGTCACTGTTTGTATCGTTTGTATCGGCTGCTTTGCTGCCGTATGATGGGAATATTTTTGAAAATACGCCCTGGTCATTATATGCATAAACGTATCCGTCATCTTCTGCTGAATTCGCAGCATATTGACAATTCGCATCCATATTTACGATTGCTTCGCATCCTGTTTTAATTTCTGCGTAATTATTTGGATTATTTACGTGGATACCATTATCAACCTGGGATTTAGTATAACATACCGAACCCACACCACGTTGACATGAACCACGAACACAACTGGACAATGTTTGGATACAGCTGTCTTTTGCACGTTTATCAAATTTCTTTAAAATTTCTTGGATTTTCGTGTTGGCAAAATCTTTGCGTGCCGCGTATGCCAAAGAAAATACATCTTCTTGGTTATCGATATCCGCCAAATCACGATCCTTTGGTGTTCTTTCCATAAATGTCATATAGCAATATTTATTTCCACCAATTTGGGCAAGGCATGAACCCTTGATAAATTTACGCACATCTGCACCCGTGGAATTATTCAAATTGAAATCAGATGTAATATTTCCATCAGGCCCCATTGATATTGTAGATGTCGTTGTATTTTCACTGGTTTCACCACCCGCAACAAAATCAGCCGTTCTGATTGTTTGCATGCTGACACCTTCTACACAGCGCCATGGGTTTTTCGTACATGAATTTACCAAACATGTGTCAACAACCTTGTAACAAGTATTCACCGCGTTCGCCGCCGCAAAAGACGCACCATCAGCAATCGCAACACCCAATCTGGATGTTCCCTTTGGCGCAATAGACGTATTTGTTTGACCAAACAATTCAATCAAACCATCGCTTTGGCAACGGGATAATGTGGATGCACAGGAAATAGATTGTTTTCTGAATTCATTCCATGATGTGCACAATTCAAAATGTTCACCACAAACATTATCACGATTAAGGCAATTTGTGTATCTGCGCACGCATTGATCCATTGGCAATTTGTTTGCAATATTCGCACCAATCACCATTTGACCCAAAACACTACCATCTGTGGGGTATGTATAACGTGTCACTTCGCCATATGTATTTTTTTCCGCAACATTAGACAATGCAGAAACAGAGGATGTTCCAAACAATGCGTTAATTCCAGAATCACTGCATTGATACAACACACCCAAACAATTTGGCATTTTGGCATGCAACAAAACATTTGTTGTGCATTCTTCCATATCGGAACCACAAACCTCTGGCGTTTTTAAGCATCCAGTATACGCATCAATGCAATCTGTGTTATTAAACAAAATCGATGCTGCAGATTGTGTCGTGGTCCCAGTCGTCGTATTATACGACACAATGTGTCCCGAAACCGACGGTAAACGCGCCCCAGATCCACGTGTTGCCTGGACCATGCCGACACGCGAAGCGGCCGCAAAAGCCCCGGAAATTACGCACAAAGTTGCCATAAAGCTACATGTTTTGATGATATTTTTCATCCCCTTTCTCCATTTTACTTTGTCTTTATTTTATCATAGTTATCAAAATAATGGAAGTGAAAAATAAAGAAAATTGTGATTAAAATTTATTCGTTATCAAGAATTTCTTTCAATTCTAACATATCATCGGGTAAACGAGATTTAAAATGCATTTTTTCGCCCGTCACAGGATGCACGAATTCAAGAATTTCTGCATGCAACATTTGACCGTCGTGTTGTTTTAAAAAATCTAGTAATTCTAAATCTTTGACCGAACCAATGTGCGATTTTTCATGTCCATAAAGTGGATCGCAAACAACCGGAAATCCATGTGCCGACAAATGAACACGAATTTGATGCGTTCGTCCAGTCATCAAAGTGCAACGAAACATTGAAATTCCTGACTTTGTCCAAACGTCAGCCACATTAACGATAGTATGCGCGGGTTTCCCGCCGGTTTTAACCATGCTCATTTTTTGGCGATTACGGGTTGAACGTGCAATATTTCCCGTTATATCCGCCCCACCCCATGTTGGAATTCCCCAAACAAACGCAACATATTTACGGGTTAAATCATGTGCCGAAAAAATTTTAACAAGCCCACGATATGCCGCATCTGATTTTGCAAACACCATTACACCGCTGGTGTCTTTGTCAAGGCGATGAACAACCCCCGGTCGCGTTTGTCCACCCAACAATGACAAATGGGTATAGGACAATAAATTTTGAACCAATGTTCCTGTTTTATTGCCGGCACTGGGGTACATAACAACACCGCGCGGTTTATTTATGACGATAATGTCATCGTCTTCGTATAAAATATCCAAATCAAAATCATTTGAAATATTATCATAGGCAACATCTGATTTTTTATCAGCAATTTCAACAACGAATTCATCACCAATTTTGGTTTTATCAGATAACTTTAACGTCCCACCATCAACGCGTTTAATAGAAAATTTTTGGATTTCACTGCGCGAAAATTCAGGCATCTGGGTTGATAAAAACTTATCAACACGGACATTCACATTATTTTCATCAACAATAAATTTGCGCAAATCAGACATGATTACATATCTTTCCAATCTTTGCCACGTTCGCATTTTGCAATATCAATTGTAAAATCACGATCACCAGTAATAGGACACGTCAATATCCCGGTTGTACGTGCATCCGAAGCATCTTCACCTGCATTACGCCATGCAAAAACAACCTTTTCAGGTTTATATAAACAAACCAAGCGCAAATCTGGGGTTGATGTTCCCTTTGGCGACACCCAAATACGAACGTTGCTGGCTTCGCCATAGCATGGGAAAGAATCAAGATAATATAAAACCACACCATCTTTCACAAAAGAACGATCGGTTCCTTTGATTTTACCTTTGTATTGATTCAATGTTAATCCGGTGACCGCTTCCCAATCAACAGTTGTTGAAAAAACAACCATCGGGCGTGTCGCCTGGGGCGGTGTAATTGAAACATTTGTTGCGAACGCAGACATGCATACCAAAGACAAAAATACAGTCATTAAATATTTCATTTTGATTCCTTTAATTCTATTTCAATACGTTTTACGCCGGTTGGATCAACCGATAAAACATGATTAAAAGTCACCGTGGTTTTTGCCTCTATGAAAGTGGATGGTGGCATAAAATTTTGCCGTGATAAAACATTGTTATCACTATCGTACGAAACAATAGCCAATTTAGGCACACCATACATTTCATCAGAATTATTAGTAATATTCCCAGATACAAAAATTTTATTGTTGCCGTTTTCATCACGAATGATATGAACACTTTGTTGATCGATGCTGGCCACCAAAGGCGGTTGTTTACGGGGATTATTGTAAAAATATAACATAACAACAAAAGAAAATATACATGCGGCAACCAGCGCACAAATTGCGGCAAAAAATTTTATAAAATAATTTGTGGACACCGGTCGACGTGGCACCCAAACACGCCCACACACCACACATTTAACCGGCCCATTTGACGTGGAATCAATGGTATATTCAGTTTTGCAAAAATCACACGTTGTTTTCATTATTTATAAAACCATTTTTTGCATTGTATTCCATTTTCCACCAATTGCAAATTGTTTTAATTATTATTGCGTGATTATACCATACCTGTTTGTTAATTGTTGTTTGATAGATAGCAATACTCTTAAAAACTCTTCTGTCCCAATTTCCTCACTAATAATACCTTGCATTTTTTGGAACGACGACAAATTCGGTTGTACTTTTTGTCCTATCCAAGAAGACAACCAGTGCTCATTTTCATAGTTTATTAACGTTTTCATACGCGTAAGCAAACTCTTTTTTTCATCATCCTTAGCCGGCCCCTTCAATATAACATCTTTGATGTGTGCGCCGGCAACCGCTGGACACTTTGAATTCGATTTTGTGGTCGATGGGCTCCAATAATATTGTGGATTGTCGCTATCTACGTCTGAAACGATACAGTTAAAACCTAACGTTGGGATAGAAACTGCGGTTCCACTTTTAACTATTTCTATTTTTTTTGCATATACGTTTGATAAATTTACATTTTTCGTCTTAAACGTCCCCAGGTTGCTATCTGTTGCGCCACCGGCCGCATATACTTCGTCAAGGGTATTATTTATGTTTAAATTATTACTAACATTAAAATCTGTACATAATATGGCCGCATTTAATTTATTGGTGCTGGTTCCTTCTACGGTAAAATTACCAGTCCCCGCCAAGTCTTTATCCGAACCAATGAAAACCTGTCTTATATAACCATTACTGTGTCCAGTAAATTTCCAATTATCACGATTAAAATTAAATGATGAAGCCGTATCATTTGTATCTTTTGCAAGGATCAGGTTATCTGCATAAATACCGCTATCTTCTCTTAACGGGTTATATTTTAATTCTGGCGTATTCAATGTCGTACCTTGTAATGTTCCAACATTCGTTATATCATTGGACCCCATATAAAAATCAGAGGCCATTGTTGCAGAACCGCCCGTCACACGCCAAACATATGGATCAGCAACCTGGCCACGTATGGTGGCGGTGGTTTTAACAATGCCATTTGTGACATCGGTCAGCCCAAAATCTTTTTTTTGCACATTGAATGAATTATACCCACCACGAACAACATCATTTTGAACGCCCCCCAATGCACCACCACCGATATCCACTATTTCACGTGTTCGTAATGCGGTTATGCCGGCATTTTGCAGTAAAACGACACCTTGTAATACATCTTTTGTTTTCAAAACACGTATTACATAATCTTCGCCATAATCTTCTGCAAATGCATCGGTTAAACCGTATCTGATTAAACCATGATTGTCTTCTTTTAATACAAAACATTCGTTTCCCGATGAAAAGATAGTATCACCCACATGTTGTGTAAAATCGCTTTGATTATCTTCTATACATTTTTCAAGCGCACGTTGCACCAACCCCATTTGTCGCACAATCGCTACATTACGCGCACGTTCAATCGTGTTTTTTTGATAACGAAATACAAATGGTATTAATGTCGCAGCAATGGCAATCGCCAACATTAATTCCATTAACATTCCACCACGTTGGTTATATAAAAATGTATCCTGTTTCAATTTCCTTGCCATATATTCCCCACTTTATCAAAATATGCCGTCGGTATAGTAGCACAAGGATTTTCTGCTCCTGAAATGCAATACAAAATACCATAAGAACCACCTATGGTACTTTCACCGTTATTCGGCAATTTTAAAACGGTACTGACATTCATAAATGCATCCGAAGTCTCAGACTCTTTCCCTATATATAAAT
>Ga0310786_10011263_pt1 | contig 11167 bp, 10 predicted proteins | sample AusTroGonzalo_MG_FD_203881 | JGI IMG/M metagenome (GOLD analysis project Ga0310786, IMG submission 203881) | Bovine rumen microbial communities from tropical cattle in Woodstock, Queensland, Australia - Gonzalo_03 (v2) (version 2) | ecosystem: Host-associated > Mammals > Digestive system >...
ATCTGTGCAGCATCCACGGCCACATCGTGCGAGAGAATGGCATCGGTGAGGTAGGGGAGATGCAGGTTATGGGGCTCGGTAGCACCCCAGGGCAGGATGACAACGTCGTAGTCAAGCGGGCGGGTAACGCCATAGGCGCTGACGCTCAAATCAATTTCGCGGTTCATAATGTTTCTTTTTTTTATTGTTTTCTGCTCGCAAAGATACGGATAAAAATGGATGCGACAAAAGGATTTTAGCTATTTTCTGTCTGCACGTCCTTTTTTTCGGCTCGTATGTGCCCGGAGGCTGCCACGAGGACGCTGGTGACAGGCGAAAGCAGGTTGAAGAAGCAGTAGGGCAAGTAGGTCAGCGTGGCTACGCCGAGCACCGTGCTCTGCACGAGACCGCAGGTGTTCCAGGGCACGAGCACGCTGGTCACCGTGGCGCCATCCTCGCAGGTGCGGCTCAGCAGGCGCGACTCATAACCGCGGTCGCGGTAGACATCCTTGAACATGGAACTGGTGAGGATGATGCTGAGGAACTGGTCGGAGAGGGCGATGTTGCAGAAGATGCCGGTGAGGGCTGTGGAGGCCACGAGGGAGGCTGTGCCGCGGACGAAGTGCAGGAGCATCTGCATCACATCGCGCAGTACGCCGGTGGCCGTGACCACGCCGCCGAAGACCTGAGCGCAGATGATGAGCCACACGGTGGGCATCATCCCTGCCATACCGTGGGTGCGCACGAGTTCGTCGAGTGCAGGAGCGCCCGTCTGGATGCTCGTGGGACCGTAGATGACCTTCATGATTCCTTTGTACCACCCCGCCTCGGAGATCTGTGCTATCAAAGCCGGCTGCCACACGACTGCCACGATGGCAGCCATCAGCGCCGCCAGGAACAGCACCACCATTGCGGGCCAGCGCCGTGCAATCATCACGCCTGTCAGCACCGGCACCAGCAGCAGCCACGGCGAGATCATGAACGTCTGCTCCAGTTCATTGAGGAACGTCATCTCGCCGCTCCCCGCCACATCCATGAGCAATCCCGCCACGGTGAAGACGAGCAGCGAGATGCAGAACGTGGGGATGGTGGTCTTCATCATATAGCGGATATGCGTGAACAGCGGTGTCCCTGACACGCTGGAAGCCAGCACGGTAGTGTCCGACAGCGGTGAGAGCTTGTCGCCGAAGTAAGCACCCGTGATGATGCTGCCCGCTACCCAGCCGTCGTCGAAGCCGTGCGCCCGTCCGATGCCCATCAGCGCCACGCCGATGGTGGCTACCGTGGTCCACGACGACCCTACCATCAGGCTCACCAGTGCGCAGAACAGGCTGCTGCTGACCAGGAACCATTCAGGGCGCAGCACCTGCACGCCGTAGTAGATCATCGAGGGGACGATGCCCGAGATCATCCATGTGCCGCCGATGGCTCCGATGAGCAGCAGGATGATGATGCTGGGCATACAACTGGCAATCTTGTCCGTCATCTCGCGCTCCAGCGCCTCCCACTCCACACGCCGCATCAGGAAGCCCACGAACACGCACACCGCCGAGGCGATGAGCAGCGACACCTGCGTAGCACCGTCCAGTGCATCCGTCCCAAAAACCGACACGCAAGTGGCTATCAGCGCTATCAGCGCCACAAAAGGAATAAGTGATAAATACTTCTTCATTGTTTTCTGCGGGCAAAGATACAACATTTCTCGTTCATATTATCGGCTTTAGCCCTCAAAATCACCAAAAAACAAAAAATGTCGATTCTTTTGGCTGATTCAGCAAACTTTCCTTATCTTTGCGACGGATTTGAGCCAAAATAGCGGTCACGCTTTTTTTCTAATCGTAAAAATATACAACAAATTAGCATATGAAAAAATCAGTAATAACCATCATTGTATGTTGTGCGATGACTATTTGCCAAGCACAAGAGCATTTGCGTTTTATGGGTATTCCCCTTGATGGGACTCTAGACGCTTTTTGTAATAAATTGATTTCAGAAAAAGGTCTTGTTTCTGTCAGCATGACTGAAGGCGAACAATATTCTGACATGGAAACAAGAAAGCTGACTGGGCCTTTTTCTGGCACCAAATCTTGTACATATTATGTGCGTAGGCATAATAGACTTGACAACGTCTCTTCGGTAATTGTTGAAGATACTCTTAGTGCTCTTAGCGAACAAGAATCTAAGAAACTCATATCAGAATTCGACAGAATATACGGTCAGCATGAAAAGGATAATCTATTATTTGTAGATACATTAGGGTGCTTGTGGAATACACCAAATGGTGAAGTTGTATTAATCTTTCGTTGTTATGGTAGTGGATATAGAATATTCTTTACAGATTATACTGAGAAAGATTTAAGAAAAGAACTTGATGAAGAATTCAAACAGGAATGGGAAAGACAAACCGTAAAAGAAATTTGTGGGATTCCGTTTGGATCATCCTATGAAAAAACAAAAGAGGTGTTAGAAAATAAATATGGAACACCTTCAAGATACTCAGATAGAAATACGATAGTGTATATAGATAAAAGTTATGCAGGCATTTCTTTTGACAAGATTCTCTTTATGTTTCAATCAGATGGCTATAAAAGCTATTTTAATGGATGTGTTTTTGCGATAGAGACAAAAACATTAGGTCAGGCAAAAGAAAAACGTGACATGTTATATGGAAAATTGCGTTGGAAGTATGACATTACAGATGGTATCGGAGAGGATGGTATTAAATATTATTATGGTGGACATTCTCCTATTCCATTTGGTGGTTATGGTTTTAAAATAGACATTGTAAAATTTAGTGACAAATCAGGTCTTCCATATGCTGCACGCTTATTGTATGGGGCATACAATTATGTGACAGAGGAATTCTAATGATAATGATAAATAATTGGTGAAAGCATTGGACGCCCAGATAGTGGCCGTTTTTTTTAGTTTAACTCGTTACAATAAAAGTTTGTTCATCTTCAAAAATTATCTTGAAGAGAAGCAGACAAGAGTGTAAAGAAAAAAAACTTATTCATCTTGTAGATGGTGCCATAACATAAATCTTGTGGCTGCGGACGCCATCGGTGGTGATGGGGACGGCGGGGTCGTGGACGAAGTCTTGAAGGTCGCGGCTAGCGACAGCGCGGGAGATGTGGAGGAGGGAGGCATAGTCGCCTAGACGCATGAAGTTATGGTCCTCGATGTACTTCACGGCAAGTTGGATTCGCTCTTCGCGCGTGAGCTGTGTGCGATGGAGATGCGCCGTTCCGCCCGGCTCACGGAACAGCTTATGACGACAGCGGTAATCGATGTCGCTGACTAAGCGCTTCGATGCACGGAAATGCACGGCTTTGACACCGATGCTACGTGCATTGGGCTCTTTGCCCGGGTCACTATCGTCGCGGGTGGTTACCAGCGTGTCCTCGTCCTTCAGTCCGATGCCGAGTGAGAACGTGCCAAAGTCGTTGAGCGTCACGGTGTAGCCTTCTGCAAGCGCCTCGCTGATGGCTTCCAAGAGGCTGCTGATGATGCCCTCCGCCTCGCCTTCGCCGAGGGCGCGATAGCGTTTGTGTATTTGATGTGCCAAGTTCTTGAGGGTTACATTGCCCTCGGAACGTATCTCGTAGCGGAACACTTTCTTGCCTGTTCCGTTCAGGTCGTTGATCTCGCGTTTGTAGTAGTAAGGCATGGGATAGGAGTAAACTTTGATAGGTATACGTGTATTCGTCTTTATGGATGGCTGCAAAGTTACACACATTTAGGCGTATAACCAAATCTTGGCCGTGAAATCTGTGTTTCCCGTCGGGAAACATAAGTTTCTCGGACGGGAAACGCGCGTTCACCGCCGAGAAACATAGAAACGTTTCCCTGCAGCAATCTGGTTTTAAAAGACTCCCTTATCGCAAATCAAACAAGTCTACGGAGGACTGCTTGGAAGTTTTAAATAGGTGCAAAAATAGTGATGTTTTCCGATTATCGGCTCATCGTGAGATATCATGTTCATGATAAATACGACTCAACTATCGCCATCAACTGATTAAGCGGCAAGGCGCCGCTCTGTCGCCAGAGGAGTTGGCCGCTGCGGAAGAGGGCGAGGGTAGGGACGGCTTGGACGTTGTACTGTGCAGCAGTTTGCTGGTATTTATCCACATCGACTTTGATGATGCGGAGACGGTCGCTGAGCTGAGCTTTGAGCTGTTCCAACACGGGGTGCATGGCTTTACAAGGACCACACCAGGTGGCAAAGAAATCGACTAGCACAAGGCGGTCAGCGGAGATGACTTCGTTGAAGGTTTCCATAGGCTTAATGTTTTTGTCGCCTTATAGCTCGATGGGGCTGTAGGGCAGGTTGAAGGCATCGGCAACGGCCTTGTAGGTGATGCGGCCATCGACGATGTTGAGGCCACGGCGAAGGCTTTCGTCATCGCGGCAAGCCTGCTGCCAGCCTTTGTCAGCGAGGGCAAGGGCGTAGCGGAGGGTGGCATTGGTGAGCGCTGTGGTAGAGGTGTGGGGAACAGCGCCGGGGATGTTAGCTACGCAGTAGTGGACAATGCCGTCGATGTCATAGACAGGTTCGCTGTGCGTGGTGGGACGCGAGGTCTCGAAGCAGCCGCCCTGGTCGATGGCGACATCCACGAGCACGGTGCCACGCTGCATCAGACCGAGCATGTCACGTGTGATGAGGTGAGGAGCCTTGGCACCCGGGATGAGGACGGCACCGATGACAATATCTGTCGTTGGCAGTTCCTGACGGATGTTGTGCTCGCTGGAGTAGAGAGTGTGGACATTGACGGGCAGCTCCATCGCCAGCTGACGCAGGCGCGGTAGCGAGATGTCGGCGATGGTGACTTCAGCACCGAGTCCTGCTGCCATGCGGGCTGCTGCCTCGCCTACGATACCGCCTCCGAGCACCAGTACACGTGCTGGCTTCACGCCCGGCACACCGCTGATGAGCTTGCCCGAGCCGCCTTTTGTCTTCTGGAGATAGTAAGCTCCGTTGAGGGCTGCCATACGCCCGGCTACCTCACTCATCGGCAGCAGCAACGGCAACGCGCCATTGGGCTGTTGCACAGTCTCATAGGCCAGACAGACAGCGCCGCTGGCCAGCATGGCATCGGTGAGCGGGCGGTCGCAGGCGAAGTGGAAGTAGGTGAAGAGCAGCTGGCCGGGGCGCACCAACGGGTACTCCGGTTCAATGGGTTCCTTCACCTTCACAATCATATCGGCCTGTGCATAGACATCTTCGATGGTAGGCAGCACCTTCGCGCCGGCTTTCTGATACGCTTCGTCGGCGAAGCCGCTGCCCTCGCCGGCGGTGTGCTGTACGACCACAGTGTGTCCGTGGCGCACCAACTCTGCCACGCCGGCAGGAGTCATTCCGACACGGTTCTCGTTGTTCTTGATTTCTTTAGGAATTCCAATTTTCATAGCTGTATGTTTTTAGGGTTCGAAAGTTAAAGAGTTTAAAGGGTTTAGGTGGGTAAGAGCTTACTGTTTAAGGTTGGGTGTTGAGATTTTGCATATTATTTGTTGACAAAAGTATAACTTTTTTGTGACTTGTGCCAAGAATCTGCGAAATATTTTCTAATTTTGCGCCCGAAAAATAAACACAGGTTTTTCAGGAAACAGAGAATATGCATATTACCATTCTCCAACACGACATTCAATGGTGCCAGGTTGATGATAACCTGGCGCATTTAGACACTCTGACAGCAAAGCTCCCGAAGACGGATCTGCTGTTGCTGCCCGAGATGTTTGCCACGGGATTGAACAACGCCGCCATCGACATCGTAGATGCACAGCCCCGCATCCTGGCGTGGATGCAGGCGAAGGCGAAAGCGTTGGACGCCGCCGTGGTGGGAAGCATCGCTACCGAGGACAGCGGGTATTGCTACAACCGCTTACATTTCGTACGTCCCGACGGCAGCGTGACAACCTACGACAAGCGTCACCTCTTTGCCTACGGCGGCGAGGCTGAGAACTACACAGCTGGACACAAGCGCGTCATCGTGGAATGGCGTGGCGTGCGCTTCCTCTTGCAGGTGTGCTATGACTTACGCTACCCGCTGTGGTCGCGTCAGCGTGGCGATTACGACTGCATCCTCTACAGCGCTAATTTCCCCATCAGCCGCGATACGGCATGGCGTACGCTCATCCGTGCACGAGCCATAGAAAACCAATGCTATGTAGCGGCTTGCAACCGCATCGGCACAGACCAGCAGTGCGAGTACTACGGCCGCTCGGCGATCATCCACCCCTACGGTGAGACCATCATGGACTGCCCCGACAAGACAGAATATGCGGCCTCTGCCGTCATCGACTTGGATTTCCTGCGTCACTACGAGGCTAAGTTCCCCGTGCTGGCAGATGCAGACCCGTTTGACCTAAGGCCCACCCCCTAATCCCTCCCGTAATGGAGGGGAGAGGTCCTCGAGAAACAATAAAAAGATTAATCATTCATATACAAAATATGGGAAAAGAAAATACAATGAGCCAGCCTAACCCCTCCCTTATGAGAGGGGCCAGGGGTGGGTCTAAGAAACTACTTTTGGGCGACGAGGCTATCGCTTTGGGCGCCATCCATGCAGGGCTCTCGGGCGTCTATGCCTACCCGGGCACGCCTTCCACGGAGATCACAGAGTTCATCCAGGCCAATGCCATCGCCAAGGAACGCGGGGTGCACAGCCGCTGGTGTACGAATGAGAAGACGGCCATGGAAGCCGCTCTCGGAATGTCGTATGCTGGCAAGCGCGCTTTGGTGTGTATGAAGCATGTTGGCATGAATGTCTGTGCCGATGCTTTTGTCAATAGCGCCATCACAGGTGTGAAGGGCGGCCTGATCGTGCTTGCTGCCGATGACCCCTCGATGCACTCTTCCCAGAACGAGCAGGACTCACGTTTCTATGCCAAGTTTGCCCTTGTTCCCTGTCTTGAACCGTCCAACCAGCAGGAGGCTTACGATATGATGGCTTATGGCTTCGACCTCTCGGAACGGTTGGGAGAACCCATTGTTATGCGCATTGTGACCCGGTTGGCACACTCTCGTGCTGCTGTGGAGGTGGGAGAGCCTAAGGTTGAAAATTCTCTTGCACCCGCTACTGATGCATGGGTGCTCCTGCCAGGTATCGCAAGAAGGAAGTACACAGCGCTTTTGGAGAAGCAACAGGCTATGCTTCAGGCTTCAGAAGAAAGCTCCTTTAATAAGGTCGAGACCTTTGCGTCCAAGACGGGTATCGTAGCTTGTGGCATTGCTTACAATTATGTGAAAGAAGCTATAGGCAATGATGCCAATCTGGTGAAAGTGTCGCAATATCCTTTGCCCGAAGAGAAGATTAAGGCTCTGGCTGCAAAGTGCGATGAGCTTCTTGTCATCGAGGACGGTCAGCCAGTCGTAGAAGAACTGGTGAAAGGCTTGCTCGGTGCAGGCTATCCCGTCAAGGGACGCTTGACAGGCGACCTGCCTCGCACGGGAGAACTGACCCCCGACTGCGTTGCAAAGGCATTGGGAAAGGCTACCGGTGCCGTTTTCGCTCCGGCCAAGAATATGGCAGCACGTCCTCCCCAGCTTTGTCAGGGCTGTGGCCATCGCGACGTCTATGCTGCATTGAATCAGGTGCTGGCCGACTATCCTGAACATCGTGTGTTCGGTGATATTGGCTGCTACACTCTTGGCGCATTGCCTCCCTTCCAGAGCCTTTCGTCTTGTGTAGATATGGGCGCAAGCATTACCATGGCAAAGGGCGCTGCCGATGCAGGACTCTTCCCTGCAGTGGCAGTCATTGGTGACTCAACATTCACGCATAGCGGTATGACCGGGCTTTTGGATGCTGTGAACGACAAGTCCAACATCACGGTCATTATTTCCGATAACCTTACGACTGGTATGACGGGTGGACAAGACTCTGCAGGTACCAATAAGTTCGAGGCTATCTGCCTCGGTTTGGGCGTTGAGCCGGAGCATGTACGCGTCGTAGTGCCTCTGCCCAAGAATATGCCTGAGATTACTCAAGTCATCCGTGAGGAGATTGAGTATCGTGGTGTTTCTGTTATTATTCCCCGTCGAGAATGTATCCAGACATTTGCCCGTCACGCTAAAGCAAAGAAGCAATGAAAAAAGATATCATTTTATGCGGTGTGGGTGGACAAGGAATCCTCTCCATTGCCACAATTATCGGTGAAGCTGCTACAAAGGCAGGACTCTATCTCAAGCAGGCTGAGGTACACGGAATGAGTCAGCGAGGCGGCGATGTACAGTCGAATCTGCGTCTCTCGACAGACCCCATTTGGAGTGACCTGATTGCTGAGGCCGGTGCCGACCTTATCATCTCTATGGAACCGATGGAATCTATGCGCTATCTGTCCTATCTCAGCAAAGAGGGAAAGATTGTGACCAGCTCGAAACCTTTCATCAATATTCCCAATTACCCCGAAGAGGAAGCTTTGCAGAAAGAACTCGCTACGCTGCCAAGCGTAAAACTCGACATAGAAACCGTTGCCAAGGACTGCGGAAATCCCAGAGGAGCCAACATGGTGCTGCTTGGAATGGCTGCTCCTTTTATCGGCATTCTTTCTGTTGAGAGCCTTCGGGAAGCCATCGCTACCGTTTTTGCTCGCAAGGGAGAGCAAGTAGTTGAGGCAAACCTGAAAGCATTTGATGCGGGGGTGAATGCAAACCTATAAATTTATGAATACAACAGCTCAAGAAAACCATACTCCCCTAAGGGAGGGGCAGGGGGGAGAGACCCCCATTCAGAAATCCATTGTTGATTCCCTGATAGCCAAGTTAGGTATACAGGACTTCGCCAAGGCTACCATCCGCGAGGTGAAGCAGGTGGCAGCAATGGCGGAGCAAGAGAGTGGGGTAGAGTTCATCAAGATGGAGATGGGCATCCCCGGACTGCCTGCCGCAGAAGTGGGCGTGAAGGCGCAGATCAAGGCGCTACAGGACGGCATCGCCCACTCGTACCCCGACATTCAAGGCTACCCGGAACTGAAGAAACAGGCGTCCCGCTTCGTGAAAGCTTTCATTGGTGTGGACATCGCTGCCGAGGGTTGTGTGCCTGTCACGGGTTCGATGCAGGGCACCTTCGCTTCCTTCCTCACCTGTTCGCAGGCTGACAAACGGAAGGACACGGTGCTGTTCATAGACCCGGGCTTCCCTGTGCAGAAGATGCAACTGCAGGTGCAGGGCGTGAAGTATGAGACATTCGATGTCTATGACTTCCGCGGTGACAAGTTGCGCGGCAAGCTGGAGAGCTATCTCTCGAAAGGCAATATCTGTGCCATCGTCTATTCCAATCCTAACAACCCCTCGTGGGTGTGTCTTACGGAGAGCGAGTTGCAGACCATTGGCGATTTGGCTACCCAGTACGATACTATCATTATGGAAGACCTGGCCTATTTCGCCATGGACTTCCGCGAGGACTTGAGTGTGCCGTTCCAGCCGCCCTATCAGCCTTCTGTGGCTCGCTACACAGACAACTATATGCTGCTCATTAGCGGCTCCAAGGCTTTCAGCTATGCCGGTGAGCGCATCGGTGTGGTGTGCATCAGCGATAAGCTGTTCCACCGCCATTTCGATGACCTCGGCGCGCGCTACGAGGGTCTGCCCTTCGGTCTTGTTTTCTCCACCCGAATGCTCTATGCGCTCAGCAGCGGCACCAGTCATTCGGCACAGTATGCCCTGGCCGAGATGTTCCGTGCAGCCTGCGACGGTGAGTATCGTTTCATGGATGAAGTGAAAGTTTATGGCGAGCGAGCTAAAAAGCTGAAAGAAATATTCTTGCGTCATGGTTTTCATGTGGTTTACGACCGCGATTTGGACCGCCCTGTCGCTGACGGCTTCTACTTCACCATTGGCTATAAGCAGATGACCAGCGGGCAGCTTGCACGTGAGCTGATGTACTATGGCGTATCAGCTATCTGCCTCATCACCACAGGCTCCCATCAGGAAGGTTTGCGTGTCTGCACCTCCTTCATCGAGGATCACCAGTATGCGCAGCTGGAAGAGAGAATGGCTATCTTTGAAAAGAACAATCCATCATAATTTTTTACAACTCAATTCACAAATGAAAAACAAGAACTTTTTCGCTAAGGCGACGCTGGCAGTGGTATTGGCCATTTTCAGCAGCACGGCGGCCATGGGACAACAGACGTCCTCTGCTGACATCGATTGGTTGAAAGATGTCTCAGACCGTATGCAGCTTCACGGCTACGCACAGGGTGGCTACAACTACACCCACAAAGGCAATGCAAACACAAACACTTTTGAAATCAAACGCGTTCTCTTTTGGGCTAATGCTCAAATCACCGACCGCTGGTCGTTTCTATTCATGCACGACTTCTCGAGTGTCGTACAGGAATTCTACACAGACTATCGCATCACGCGGAACAAGGCTCTGACCGTCCGCCTTGGCCAGTTCAAGAATGGTCTGTCTCTCGAGAACCCCCTTTCCCCCACCGCAATGGAAGCCATTGACGTTTATAGTGAGGGCGTGACATATCTTACCGGTTGCGGCAGCGATCCGCTTTTCGGAGTTCAGTATGGTCGTGACCTCGGTCTCTCGCTCTTTGGCGAGACCAACAACGGCAAGTTGCGCTACGAGCTTCAGGTGATGAACGGACAGGGCATCAACAAAAAAGACGGCAATCCCGAGAAAGATTTCATTGGACGCATCGAGTATCGTCCCGCCAAAGGCCTGAATCTCGTTGCTACAGGACAGATAGGGCGAGGACATAATATCCTTGCAGATGGTAAGAAATCTGTTTATAATCCTAATATCAAACCAGGCGAGAACTACAAGCGTAACCGCTGGACGGTGGGCTTCGATTATAAAAGCAAGGCATTTAATGCACACGGTGAGTACCTCGAAGGCTATGACGCCGACGTCACCAGCCGTGGCGCTTATCTCACGGGTGCTGTGCCCCTCGGCATTTCAGGTTTAGAATTCGTAGGTTCCTACGACTACTTCAACTTCAACACCACACTCGGCTACGACCAGCACAAAGCCATTGCCGGTTTCCAGTACTGGTTCTTCAAGAAATGCCGCTTTCAGGTTCAGTACGTATATATGAGTGCTTACAGAACTGAAACCGCCTTCATCAAGGACAGCAATCATGCTGTGATGTGCCAAATGCAGATAAGATTCAATTAAGATATGTTTATTAAAGTACTCCTGACCATTATCTTTCTGGCCGTAATGGTAGG
>Ga0310786_10011264_pt1 | contig 11166 bp, 6 predicted proteins | sample AusTroGonzalo_MG_FD_203881 | JGI IMG/M metagenome (GOLD analysis project Ga0310786, IMG submission 203881) | Bovine rumen microbial communities from tropical cattle in Woodstock, Queensland, Australia - Gonzalo_03 (v2) (version 2) | ecosystem: Host-associated > Mammals > Digestive system >...
ATGATTTTATGCAGGAATATAGAATAAAAATGGTTTCTTCTAATCAACAATGGTGTTGTGATAATTGTAAAAAAAATATTGTATCTGAAGAGCATAAAAAATTTACATGTTGGTGAAATTATATGGATAAAGCAACAGAAAATTTATTATTAAACGAAGAAGAAATAAAAAGTAAGAAAATAATTTTAAAATCTTATCCTAAAAGATTGATAGCAACGTTATCTACTAAATGCAATTCAAAGTGTATTATGTGTGAGGTTGTAAGAAAGAAATGGGATATGCCGCAAAAAACACTCGATGAAATAAAAAATTTGTTGCCTTATTTTCAAAGTGTTAATTGGCAGGGCGGAGAAGTTTTATTATTGAATAATTTTTACGGATTGTTCTTGGAGTCTTTAAAAAATAAATCATTAAAACAAACAATAGTAAGCAATGGTATGTTGTTAAATGATAAATGGATAGACGCTTTAACGGATGCCGATATTGAATTTACTATTTCTATAGACGGATTAAATAAAGAGATTTATGAAAAGATAAGATACGGTTCAAAATATGATATTTTATTAAAAAATATTAAGAAATTAAACGAAGTAAGAAAAAGAAAAAATTCCAAGTTAAGATTGAAAATGCATACAGTTATTATGAGATCGAATTATAAAGATACAGATAAATTTATTAATTTTGCCAATGAATATAATTTTGATATTGTGTATATGATGCCTATTTGGGGCGGTCAACAGATAGATGAAAATATATATATCGGGAACAATTCTGATATTATGAGTGAATTGTCGGATAAAATTAATATTGCCGAAAAAAAAGCAAGAGATTATAATATTGAATTTTTCCATTCCATACCTTTAATAAAAAAAGATGGAATGTCAGATGCTACAGCTATAAGTGAAAACAATGAAAACGAACAAAAAATTGTAGATAAAAATAAAATAGATGTTGATAATATAAAAGAAAATATTGTTAGTGAAACGGTGAAAGAATCTTTATTTTGTTATTTACCGTGGCAGCAATTAAATATTGATCCGGGAGGAGAAGTTCGTCCTGGTTGTTTGTGTAATAAACCTGTAGGAAATATAGAAAAAGACTCAATTTTATCTATATGGAATAACGAACAAATGCAAGAGTATAGAAAAAGAATTGTTAACAATCCTGGCAATTGGTGTAATAATGATTGTATAAACAATAATATTAAAATGGATTTAAGAAAAGTGTAATTGGAGCGGATAATGGATAATAGAGAAAAAATAGAACAAGCAAAACAGTTAATACAACAAAATAATTTTAACGATGCTGAGAAAATTTTGTTGAATATAGATGATAAATATGCAATATTCGAAATGGCTAAAATAAAGCTTATTCAGGGTAATGATAACGATGCTGAAAAATTATATAAAAAAGTTTTGAGTTTGGATGATACGATATACGAGGCGGTTTTAGAATTGGCAAGGATTTTTGCAAGGCAAAAAAGGACTGATTTGGCTATGGAATTCTATAACAAATATACTGATAGAATAGATAATAATATGGATGTTTATAAAGAGATTGGACAATTACAAGAATCTTTAGGAAATAATATAGAAGCTGTGACCCAAATAGAAAAAGCAAGAAATTTATCACCTGAAGATATTTCTATAAATTTCGAACTTGGAAGAGCATATAGAGAGGCAGGTGAAGACAAAAAATCTGCAGAAGTATTTAAACAAATGTTGGAAAAAGATGAAATAAAGAATGATAAATTTTTAAAGAATAAAGCTTTAAATGAATATGAAATATCAATGAGAAAAGAAATATTGGAATCTAAACCGAGAGCTATGATTGGTATGATTATGAATAAATGTAACATAAGTTGTAGAATCTGCGGAATTTGGGCAAGACCAAATTGGCAAGAACCGGATAGAATTTTAAAAGAAATAGTTGATTTGTTGCCATATATGGAAGATATATGTTGGCAAGGTGGAGAAGTTTTTTACATGAAAGAATTTAATTCAATGTTAGCTGAAGGTGTAAAATGTAAAAACTTAAATCAGGTAATTTTTACCAATGGATTACTGCTTGACGAAAAAAATTTAGATATCATTGCAAAAGGAAGAGTAGAACTTGTTCTATCTATAGATGGAGCAAAGAAAGAAACTTATGAATATATAAGAAGAGGTGCAAATTTTGAAACTTTATGTAAAAAACTAGAATTGATAAAAGAAGTTAGAAAATCTACCGGTGCAAAAATAAATACATATTATAATCCTGTTATATGTAAAACAAATTATAAAGAAATAGTAGATATGGTTGAATTTGCACATAAATATGATTTTACTGCTATAACATTAAATCCGGTTAGAGGGGTTCCGGAAGAAAATATTTTCGAACCTATAAACGAGGAAGCATTTGAATATATGAGAAAAATTATACCTATAGCCGAAGCTAAAGCTAAAGAATATGGTATAAGATTTAATAATTGGATGCCTATAGATTGCGATTGTAAAGAAATAAATTTTAAACATTCATCCTTGGTTGAAAGTATTGAAATTGATAAAAAAGAAGAAGTTTCAAAAGTCAAAAATAATGTTGAAAAAGAATCAATAAAAATATCGGACAATAAAGTAAACAAAAAAAATAATAGGATGATTTGTTATGCTCCTTGGCAGAGATTGCTGTTAGATAATGATGGCCAAGTGAGACCATATGCGATATGTACAAAATGGATCGGACATACAAAAGATTATTCTTTAGCACAAATGTGGAATAATGAAGCAATGCAAATGTATAGAAGAAAAATTGCAAATAATAATTTTATGGATTTGTGTCAACCGGAATGTATTTCTGGACAAATAAGGAATAAATTGTGTAGACCTGTTGAGGATAAATAAATATGGAGAAGTATGATTTGTTAATAGAAGAAGCGAAGAAGTTGGCAAGAGAAGGAGACTTTAATAAATCAAACGAAATCTATAGAGAATTACTTTTATTAACAAAAGATAACTATTTATATTTTGAAATAGGCAAGAACTACTTTTTTTTAAAGGATTATGAAAGAAGTAAAGAAAACTTGTCTAAATATTTAGATAAATCCGAAAAAGATTTAAATTTGTATTATTATGCATTATTGCTTTTAATAAAAAGTTATGAATTAAGCGGATATTTAAGAGAAGCATTGAATGTGTATAGAGATATAGAGTTCAAAGATGCCACACCCGAACAAATAAAAGATTTATCGGATGAACAAGAAGACATAATCTTTATGTTGTATGAGAAAGTGCCAAAGAGGTTTGATGATATCGAATATGAGAAACTAAAAAAGAAATATCAAGAGAAGTTAGAAAAAAACAAGAAGAATTATACTGCGATAGTAAATTTAGCGGAGCTGTATTTAATCAAGAGAGAATATGAGAAGGTAGTAGAAGTAGCAAAAGAAAATATAGATAGTATACCTGAACAAGAGATATATTTTAGGAATAAATTAATAAATTTTTTAGAAACGGCTCAAGGCAAAAGAGAAATAAAGGCAAAGCCGTTGAGATTGACGATAAATTTATCGAATCAATGTAATTTGAGATGTATAATGTGTTATGTAAAAGAATACAAATGGAAATATCCTATAGAGAGATTGGGAGAGATAAAGATATTTTATCCGTATTTGGAAAAGATGATGTGGCAGGGTGGAGAAGTGTTTAGTTTAGGATATTTTGTAGATTTGATAAAAGAAGCAGCGAAGTATCCGAATTTGCAACAAGGGATAATAACGAATGCACAATTGTTAACGAAAGAAACGATAGATTTATTGGTAAAAATGAACTTGGAACTTACGATATCTGTAGATGGAATCAAGAAAGAAACATATGAATATATTAGAAAGAATGCAAAATTTGAGAAGTTGGTACAAAATTTACAATATATATCGGAAAAGAAGAGGAAAGCAAATAACAGAAATTTTATAGTAGGAATAAATTTTGTAGTAACGAAGTACAATTATAAAGAGATATTACCATTGTTTAATATAATTCAAAGATATGGTTTTGATTTTTTTTGCATAATTCCTTGTGGAGGAGATATAGTAGATGAGAAGGGATTATATGAATATGATAATAATTATGTGACACAAGAGATATTGGAGATAGAAAAAAGATGCAAAGATAGTGGAATAAGGTTGGAAAACAGAGTAACGTTGTTAGGAAAAGAGTTATTAAAGGAAGTAGAATTAGAAGAAGATATAGAAGAGTGGAAATCCAAAGAAGAAGAAATAAAAATAAAAGATGATGAATATGGATATATAAAAGAATTTATAATAACGGAGAATAAGAAGATAGAGTATTCTTCTAGAGATATAGATATAAACAGTTATAATAAGAGAAAGATGATATGTCATGTACCATGGCAACAATTGACATTGGATTATAATGAAATGTATTTCCCGGACTGTCAATGTAATGTGCCTAATAATAAAAACATGGTTAAATTTTCCGATAAGACAATCCTTGATGTTTGGAATTGTAGAGAGTTAACGGAATACAGGAAATTTCTTGCTGCAGGAAGAGAAAAAGAATTGTGCAAACCCTTTTGTTATGACGGAAAAACAGTGCTACATTATACGGATCATGTTATAAATGTTTCCGAAAGATTTAAAAACTGTTACTTAAAATAGAGGTATCGATGAATAATTTAAGATTTTATATAGAAAATTTAGAATTTAATAAAGCTATAGAATGTTTACAAAAAAGCAATATGAAAGATGAGCAAACATTGTTGCTTTTTTTTAAGCAAAAAAATAAACCAGATATTAATGTGATAAAAACAATAGAAAATATTTTGTTTAAATCTGAAGAGAAATATAATGATATATATTTTGAAATAGGGAAATATTATTTGGATGTAGATAAGAATAAAGCAATGACATATATAGAAAAATATATAAATTTAGGAAATAAAGATAGAGATAAATATTTTTTATTAATAAAATTATTCTTTGAAAACAATTATATTGATAAAGCATATTCCGGTTTGATTGATATGGGTTGTGAAACGGATGAAGAATTAAAAGAAATGATAAAAATAGTAACTTCCGGGAATAGAAATATAAATGATATAAAAGAAGGATTAAATATAGTATTAGGCAGAGAGAATGATGATATAACGGAATTTTTATTAAAAGAAATATTAAGCAAGAAAATTTTGATTGAGGGGAAATATCATAGAGATAATTCTAAAGATTGGGTTTGTTTTGTTGAAAATAGTGTTGATAAAATTAAAAATAAATCAGACATATATAAATCGTTGGCATTATATTATAAATCAAAGAAACAAATAGAATTTGCATTAAAAAATTTTAGAAAAACATTAGAAATAGAAGATTGTGAAGCCCGAACTGTTTGTTATATGATTTTAGAAATGTTGGAAACAATCGAAATAAAAGATAAACAATTTGTGATAGAAGAGTTGTTAAAATTAAGTGAAATAAACAAGGATATAAAATTAAAAAATATCTTCTTAAACGAAGCAGAGATCCTGCAAAAGAAAACAATATTAAAATCTAGACCAAGACAAATGCAGGTTTTATTAACGACAAAATGTAATTTGAAATGTATAATGTGTTCGGTAAGAAAAGGAAATTATGAAATATCTGAGAAAGTTTCAGCTTTTTTAAAAGAACAAATTCCTTATTTAGAACGAATACTATGGCAGGGTGGAGAAGTATTTCTATATAAAAATTTTTGTGAGTTATTAGATTTAGCCGGACGACATAATGTTGTACAGGGTTTTATCACTAATGGCTTATTGTTGGATGATAAAAACATTGATTTGATTTTAAAGTACAATATAAGTTTATCCGTATCTATAGATGCTGTCACAAAAGAAATTTACGAAAAAATAAGATTTGGCGGAAAATTTGAAAGTTTAATAAAAGTGTTAGAAAAATTGAATAAAAAAAGAAAAGAAAATAAACAATTCTCTTATGTTATGGCTACGGTTATTATGAACGATAATTATAAACAAGTGGAACAAATGGTAAATTTTGCCTTAAAATACGGCTTTAAAGAAATATGGTTTCAACTTGTAAGAGGAAATCCTCAAATGTCTTTAAATAAAGATCAAGAATATGAATTTTTTAATTTTATAAGAAAAGCAAAAAACAATGAAATAGAAATACATACTAATACGAATTATAAAGCATATTTTTTAGGACAAAAAAAAGAAGTAAAACATGAAGACACATATTCTGCTTGTAACGCTAAAAATACTAATGTGTCTAAGACAGATAATGTTCAAAATATTGATAACATACAAAATATATTTAATAAAAATTTAATTTGTTTGGCTCCATGGAAAACAATGTTTTTTGATATAGGTGGTACATATAAGAATTCATGCTATTGCCATCAGTATGATATTTATGATGAAAATTTAGACTTTTGGAATTCAAATCTTATTATAAAAGCAAGAGAAAACATAATTAATGAATATTTATTACCTGAATGTGTAGAGTGTTTTAATCTCGGAGATTGTGGAAATAAAAATAGACTTGGTTTATTATAATTATTGGAGGAATAATGGATTTCTCTAAAATTTTAAATTATTTAGAAAATAAGGAATATGGAAAAGCTATTTCTGTTTTGTTGGAAATGCAGAAAGAGAATAAAGATGCGAGTTCGGATATATATTTGGAAATAGCAAAAATATATGAACAATTAAATGATAATATTAATGCTTTAAAATATTTAAACTTGGCCTACGATTTTTCTAATAACGAAAATATAAATAATATTAAGTTTGAATTAGCAAAAGTATATTGTTTTAATAAAAATTATGATAAATCAATTGAAATTTTAAAAGATTTATTATCGCAAATTAAAAACTTAAATGAATTATATTTTAATTCTTTGATATTATTATCTAAAAATTATGAAAACATTTATGATTTTAACGGTTCATTAAATGTTATAAAAGATTTAATTATTAAATTTCCAAATAATGAAATGTTGGAAAAAGAACTTTTGGAGTTAAATAAAAAAATATATCAAAGATTTCCCGGAAATTATAATTTTAACGGAGACTATTATAAACTGATACAAGAATATAGTAATATATTGAAAATACAACCTTCAAATAATCAAGTATTGTGCTTTTTATCACAAGTATATAATTATTTAGGAATGTATGATAAGACTTGTGAATTATATTCGGCAAATTATGAAAAAGTTAAAGATAATGTTTTTTTTAAAAATAAATTTTTAAATGAATATGAAATTGCATCTCGAAAAACTTTTTTAGAAAGTAAGCCAAGAAATTTAATGGTTGTATTATCCAACAGATGTAATTTAGATTGTGTCATGTGTTTGACTCATAGAGAGAAATGGGAATTGCCAAAAAAAATATTGGACGAGATTATGGAATTGTTCCCTTTTTTAGAAAGAATATATTGGCAAGGTGGAGAAGTTTTATCTTTGCCGTATTTTAAAGGTTTATTAAAGAAAAGTTTACAATATCCTAATATAAGACAATCTATTATAACAAATTTCCAATTGGCCGACGATGAATTTATTGATTTAGTTGTTAAAAACAATATCGAGTTGACAATATCTATAGATGGTGTTACGAAGGAAACTTATGAAAAAATAAGGATTGGTGGAAATTTTGATAGATTAACAAATAACTTAAAAAAGTTAAATGATAAAATGAGAGGAATAAATAATAACAAAACAATACTTAATTTGAATGTTGTTGTTATGAGAGAAAACCATGATAAGTTAGCGAATTTTGTAGATTTCGCTCATAAATATGGATTTAGTTTTATTTGTTTTATGAAGTTACAATATTTACCGAAAAATCCGACCGAAAAGGATCAAAAATTTAAAATTGAACAAGACATATTTACATATTATAGTGAAGAAGAGATGAAAAATTTATCTTTTCAAATGAAGTTAGTTTATAAAAGAGCTGAAAAATATGGTATCAGAATAGAAAATAGAATTCCTGTGATTGATTTGAATGAAGAAGATATCTCTAAATATGATATACATAATGAGTTTGTAAAGAAGGAAGATAACTTGATTTTAGAAAATAATGATATTGAAAATAATGAGAGAGAAATAAATATAGAAAACGAAACCATTGGAAATAATGAAAAAGATAATATAGAAAATACCTCGATTGAGAATAATGAGGAGAAAGAAGAAATAAAAAATAATAGTTGTGAAAATAATAATATAGGTTTAATATGTCATTTGCCATGGTATAGCTTAACACTTGATTTTGATGGCAGTGTAAGACCGGATTGTCAATGCAATTCCCATAATCCTGTTGCCAGACTTGATAAAAGTAGTATAAATAAATTATGGAATAATCATAAAATGCAGGAATACAGACAAAATATTTTAAATAATAATTATAAAAGAAACAAATGCAGCAAGAATTGTATAGAAGGTAGAATAACGAATTATCATTTAAAATTAGTATGAGGAAAAATATGAATAATCCTAATTTGTTATTGGATGAAGACAAAGTAGAAGAGCTAATGTCATGGCTTGAAAAAGCAGAAGATAAAGAATTAATAGAAGAAATAATAGTAAAATCGATAGATAAGATAAATAAAGGGATAAGAGAGAAAGAATATAAGGAATTAGTATATGCGAATATAGATAAAATACCAAAAGAGAAAGCAGAGTCGATGATAAAAAAACTTATAGATAATTATATACGGGAAGACAAAGTAGAAGAAATAGTATCATGGCTTGAAAAAACAGAAGATAGAGAATTAATAGAAGAAATAATAGTAAAATCGATAGATAAGATAAATAAAGGGATAAAAGAGAAAGAATATAAGGAATTAGTATATGCGAATATAGATAAAATACCAAAAGAGAAAGCAGAGTCGATGATAAAAAAACTTATAGATAATTATATACAGGAAGACAAAGTAGAAGAAATAGTATCATGGCTTGAAAAAACAGAAGATAAAGAATTAATAGAAGAAATAATAGTAAAATCGATAGATAAGATAAATAAAGGGATAAAAGAGAAAGAATATAAGGAAATAATAGATAAAAACATAGGAAGAGCGACAAAAGAGAAAGAAACAGAGTTTTTGAAAAAATTATTATATATTTATAAGGAACAAGAAAGTAGATATGATACAATTCAATTGATTTGCAGGTTGTTATACTTGGACCCATCAGATTTGAGTTTATTATATGATTTAAGTGTAGAATTGTTTAATATAAAAGAATTTGAGAAAAATAAAATTATTGAATTATTAGAAGGATATCGTAATAAAATTTTAAATATAAAAATAAAAAATGCTTTATTAAACGAAATTGAAATTTTACAAAGAAAATATATTTTAAAATCCAAACCAAGAAATTTACAGATAGTATTAACAACAAATTGTAATTTAGATTGTATCATGTGTGGCTTACCACGGCAGCATTATTCTTTGTCTTCAGATACAAAAGCTTCGATTATAAGTTATATGCCATATTTAGAAAAGATAATTTGGCAAGGAGGAGAACCGTTATTATATCCGAATTTTAAAGATTTATTAAAAATCACTACGGAATATGATATAGAACAAACTATAACAACGAATGGACTTTTGTTGGATCAAGAATTTTTGGATACAATTAAAAGTATTAAATCAAAAATATATTTAAATATGTCTATAGATGCAACAGATAGTGAAACTTATTCTAAAATAAGGAGAAAAGGTGATTTTAAATTGTTAGAAAATAATATTGATTTATTAAATAAAAACAACTTGCCGCCTAATATTATATTGGGAATGCAGGTTGTTGTTATGAAGTCTAATTATAAAAAAATAGAATCAATTGTGGATTTTGCAGTACAAAATGGATTTAAAAGTTTATTATTCCAAAAATTAAATCCAACATATTTAGCTGTTAAGGAAGACTTAAGTATAGAAGAAAATAATTTTGTATATGATAAAATAAAAACAATAAAAGAACATTTAATTGCTACTAATATACATATCGATATAGAATCAAATATAAATTTTATTCAACAAAAAGCAGTGGAAACAGAGCAAGTAAAATCAATTTCTAAAATGGAAAATAAAAAACAAAAACATTCTTTATGTTTGGCTCCTTGGAAGAGAATGTATATAGGATATGTTGATGGTAGAATGTTGGTCTTACCGGCTTGTCATTGTGTTATAGGAACAAATATAAATAGTGATAAAAATGAGGATTTGTGGAACGGTTCAGAATTAATATATTTTAGAAAACAGATTTTGAATGGAAATTTTACAGATTGTTCTTTTTGTTTAAATTCTGGAGGAACTTTTAAAAAACTAAGAGAATGCGGTTGTTAATTTATATAAAATAATAAATAAATTAAAATTGAATATAATAAAAATGTCAAGGAAACATATTATTAATATTTTTAAGCAGTAGTTATAAAAGAGATGACTGCAGTAAAAATTGTATAGAAGGTAGAATAACGAAATATCATTTAAAAATATTATAAAAAGTTTTAACCAAATAAAAATATGATTAATTATTTTTTATTAGAAAAAGCAAAAGAGTTGTCGCAACAAGAGAAATACGAGGAATCAATAGAAATATATAAAGAATTGTTTTCTGCAAGTAAGGATTCTTATTTGTGTTTTGAATTAGGCAAAAATTATTTTTTAAATAAATCTTTTAAAGAATCAAAATATTATTTAAAGAAATATATATATAGTGATCATTGTGATAAAAACTTGTTGTTTCAATCTTATTTATTTTTAATTAAAGTGTATGAAAATATAAATAAATATAGATTTGCATTATTTTTATGTGAAAGGATAAAAGAATATCTTTATACACAGGAGCAAATAAAAGAAGTAGAGTTGGAAAAGGTAAATATTATAAATAATATTGTTAACTATTCAAATATAAATATCTTATCTACAATATCTTTAAAAAATTTAAACAAATATGAAGGTTATTTATCAGATATAGATAAAATAAGTTTGACGACAAAAATTATATACTATTGTATGGATAGAGACAAAGTAGAAGAACTAATGTCATGGCTTGAAAAAACAGAAGATAGAGAATTAATAGAAGAAATAATAGTAAAATCGATAGATAAGATAAATAAAGGGATAAAAGAGAAAGAATATAAGGAATTAGTATATGCGAATATAAATAAAATACCAAAAGA
>Ga0310786_10011266_pt1 | contig 11165 bp, 4 predicted proteins | sample AusTroGonzalo_MG_FD_203881 | JGI IMG/M metagenome (GOLD analysis project Ga0310786, IMG submission 203881) | Bovine rumen microbial communities from tropical cattle in Woodstock, Queensland, Australia - Gonzalo_03 (v2) (version 2) | ecosystem: Host-associated > Mammals > Digestive system >...
AGTAATCTATATAACCTCCGGGACTTATACCGAATATGCAGTCACTGTCTATGCTCTTTACAGCTTTATATACCGCTTTTACCAGCAGGTTTACGTTGTTTTTTCTCCATTCGGCGATAGTCATGGGCTTTTCACCGGCGGCTACTGTTTTCTTCTTATATTTTTCATATTCCGGAGCATCGAAATTGGTCTCGTAACCTTTATCTAAGTCTGGATAGAAATAATCGTCAAAATGGATACCGTCCACGTCGTAGTTCTTAACTATTTCCTTTACGCCGTTTACGATCAGTTTTCTTACTGCTGATACGGACGGATTATAATAGAGTGCTCCGCCATACGACAGTACATATCTGTCATCTTTTGTACTCTTGTTTGTAAGCCATTTTCTGGCCTGATTCTTCTTAGAAAGCGTAGTAACGTCCGTACCGCCGTTCCATGTACTTGTTACCCTGTAAGGGTTAAGCCATGCATGTATCTCAAGACCTCTATCGTGAGCTTCCCTTACCATGATCTTTAAAGGGTCGTAGCCGGGGCTTACTCCTTGCTGGCCTGCAGCATAAAATGACCAAGGGTAGTACTTTGACTTATACATAGCATCGCCAAACGGACGCACATGTACGACAACCGCATTCATTCCCATGTCAACTACGTTGTCAAACATCTCACCTATAGCTTTTGTAAAGCTTTCTTTATCTTTTTCAGTGATGTCATTGTAATCGTAATACGCAATCCAGACTGCACGGAATTCTTTTTCTGTGGTTTTTTCGTCTTCTGTGACTTCATCGTCCACTGTGACTATTTCATCGTCTGTAGTTATTTCTTCTGTTATTATCTCGCTGTCCGCTGTCTCACCGGTGATTGCTTCCGTTTCATCCGAAGTATCATTTATGGCAGTTTCTATATTTTCTGCTGCCGTTCCCTTTAGTTCTTCCGCTTGTCCCCGGTAACTTCCGAACACAGATATAAACATCATTATAAATGCCAGCAGCCATTCTAAAACTTTACTCTTTGTATCTGTACTTATCATTTTTAACCCTTCTGCTCGTCCTCAATTATTTATACTCCACCTCATCCGGCGCTTTGCGCCCCCTTGTGGATGCGATCTTTTCCCTCAAGTGGAAGTCCTTTTTTCCTTGACTTTCCGGTCTTCTTCTCACATGCCCGGTTTTGTTCTGTGCCTTCCGGCTTTTTTCTCACAGCCCCAGCTTTTTCATTACTTCCACAAAAGCTTTCATGGGCTTTGAGATATATTGTTCTTTTCTGTATGCCACGACTATTTCCCTTAACGGGAGCATCTGCTTAAATGAATAATATTTTATCCCTTCATCTTTGGATCTGACAGTGCCCGAAGGAACAAGTGCCACTCCCAGACCGGCTCTTACCATGGCAAGCTGAGCTCCTATGCTTGTGCAGGAAATATAGGTCTTATGCGATATCCCGTACTGCATGCAGATATCCTCCAGCATTTTCTGCATAAGCTGTGACTCCGAAAGTGTTATCACATGCTCGCCGTTTAAAACCCCGATATCTACTGCAGGATACTTTTTACCTTCGGTCTTTTCGGTTTTGATCTGTTTTGAAGCAGGTGCTGCCAGCACCACTTCTTCATCCATGATCTTTACTGAATCGAATATTTTCCCGTCCACAGGTGCCGTGGTGATGCAAAAATCATACTCGCCGTGTTCAGCTCCGTCTAAAAGCTCATGCCCGGTCCTTTCCTCAAGTATGATCTTAAAGCCCGGATATTCCTTTATAAATTCCATGATTATCTCAGGCATGATGCTTATGGTCCTGTAAGGCGATACTCCCACGGATATGCTGCCCTCTATATTGTTATTTATATCCGCAATACGGCCTTCCATCTGATGCTCGATATCAAGTATTTTTTTTCCGGCATCTATGTATGCACGTCCCGCATCAGTCAGCCTTACCTCACTTCCGCTCCTGTCAAAAAGACGTGCGCCTACCTCTGTTTCTATCTTCTTTAAATACTGTGATAGCGAAGGCTGGGATATCCCGAGTGCCTCCGCTGCCCTGGAAAAGGACTTCTCATTTGCAAGTACCAGAGCATATTTAAACTGCTTCATGTTCATAGGCATATACTCCTATATAAGGCGAAATTTATAACGTATTAATTATAGCACTTATATCCTATAAAGCAAGTTTTTAAAAGTAAAACTTCTGAAAACTTTCTAACGGGGTCTGACCCCGTTAACACGTTAACATAGTAAAGGGGTCTGACCCCATAAGAATAGGGCACGGATCATTTTCCGGGACACACTCAAAAGAGTGTCCCGAATAACAATCCGTGCCCCGGTTTTTATTACTGTTCATTATAAACTAATGTACCTAACCTCAATATTATCACTTGATTTCGTCAGTTCTGTATATAAATTTAACCTGGCCGGTCATATTATCGGATATACCGGAGAAGTTATTATAAGCTCTGGAGATCTCACCCATGACTCTTACTCTTTCAAAGATGCCTTCCAATTCGCCTTCTACTGCTTCAGTGATCTTGGATATGCCGCGTTCGTTGAATTCCTTGATACCGTCGGACATCTTAACGGAACCGTCATAGAGCTGCTGAACACCATCCTTAAGTGCGGGTATGTTGTTATTTAACTCGTTTAACCCGTTGCTGAGCTTCCCTGCACCGTCAGCAAGCTTGCCTGTTCCTTCCTTAAGACTGTCGGCACCTGACTTTAATGCATCCGCACCGGTTTTTAACTGTTCTGCGCCGTCATCCAATGCATCTACGCCGCCCTTTAAAGCATCGGCTCCGTTCTTTAATGTATCGGCACCGTCCTTAAGTGCTCCTGTTCCGGCCTTTAATGTATCAACTCCATCCTTAAGTGTGCCTGCTCCCACTGCTGCCTCTGCCACTCCGTCGGTATATGTTTTAAGTCCCATATAGAAGGTATTATAACCGTCAAGTGAAGCCTTTAGCTCTGCAACTGCCTTTGCCTTTTCCTTATATGCAGCTGCAGTCTTTGCATCCGATTTTTCATAAAGAGCTACAGCCTGATTGAGCTGTGCAACTATTCCATCAAGTACCTCTCCGTAGTTTTCTATAGTCAAGTCCGGGATAGCGGCCCCGCCTTCCTTTATCTGTGATGTAGCTGTGGCAAGCAGTGTCTTAAATACAGTTTCCGCTCCGCCTACAAGTGCCTCGTTGTTACCTGCCAGGGTATCAAGTCCTGTTTTAAGCTGTCCGGCTCCATCACTAAGATCACCTGCACCGGCATCCACCAGAGTGATACCTGCGCTTAAACTTCCTGCACCTTCACTGAGTGCACCGGTACCGGCTTTGAGCTGGTCTGCTCCGTCCTTAAGCTGTGATAAACCTGTATCAAGTGCTCCGGCTCCGTCCGAAAGCTTTCTTGCTCCTGCGTCAAGCTCGGAAAGTCCGTTTTTAAGCTGTCCGGCACCTTCTGCAAGTTGTCCGACACCTGTTTCAAGCTCGCCTGATTTTTCAAGTAGCTGTGCCAAGCCGTTGCTTAATGCCTCAGAGCCTTCTGTAAGCTTAGTCATGGCATCGGTCAGTTCCTCCATTGAAGCGCTTAAGTTATCAAGGTCCTTTATGTCAAGCTTGTCAAGCCTTCCGAATATCTCATTGGTGGCCATGGTCACCGTCATGGAAAGGCTGAAATCAGTTACATCTGCTTCTATCTCGAGTGAATCCGGTAGTTCAAATTTGGACCTGTCTATTGCAAGGTTTTCCTGAAGTCCGGGGAGTGCAAATCCTATGACTACTGTCCTGGAACCGTCATTTATAAGCTTTGCGTTTGCTGCGGAGATATTGGTAAACCTGTCATCGTCAAGGATCACACCGGTAAGCATCATAAAAGGCACTGTCATCTTTTCCTTTTTGCCATCTATCATTACCTCACGGTATGCTTTGTTATCATAATCAAACCTGATGGTCACATGCCCTGATCTTCCCTTTATTTCTTCAGGCGTCATAACTTTGCCGTCAAGTATGTAGGTAACCTTTACATCTACGGGGAGCTCCTTGTCTGTACGTCCCTGGTAGCTGATGTCCGCGCCGTTTGCATCCCATACACACTCATTTCCATTCTTTGTGAAGGTTTCGTTACCCTTAACGTTTTCTATATCGGTAAGCTCTGATACATCGGTAAGTTTGGCATCTTTTCCGGCATTCTTCAGCCAGTCGCTTACGATAACTTTTTGGGGTAAACCATTGGCATCTGCCACTATGTATACAGTTTCTTCCTTTGCAGTCCCTTCGGTTTCGGAAGAATCCGAGGTAAGCAGGCTGTTCAGCAGGCTTTCTGCCGCTGCCCCTATCTGCTCGGGACCGCCTGTGGCGGGATCTGTGGTGTTAACTTCAAGGTCATCTGTATTTATCGTAACTGTTTCAATCGTACCATCTTCGTCAGCAGATACATTTAATGATGTACTTATTCCGCTTACCAGCAAAGCGGCTCCTGTTACTGCCGCTGCTATGCATGCTGTAATCTTTTTCATTTTATATTTACCTCCATGAAATTTATTCTATATAGATTCTTCGCTGCGCTCAGAATGACAATATGGTCATCCTTCCGCCACCTCATCCGTCAGCTTCGCTGACACCTTCCCCTCGATGGGAAGGCTTAAGCAGATTTTTCACAAGTCTTCATCCCAGCTGTAGTCTTGATTATGATCTTGTCAAAAAGCATCAGCATCGCAGGAAGGGTAAGTACTACCATGACTACACTTATGATCGCGCCGCGTGCCAAAAGGATGCACATGGAGCTGATCATATCGATATCCGAATATACCGCTACGCCGAATGTCGCTGAGAACAGGCCCATACCGGATACTATGATTGAAGGGATCGAAGTTGCGAGTGCTATCTTTATAGCCTGAACCTTATCATTACCTTCTATTCTTTCCTTCTTATATCTCGTGGTCATCAGTATCGCATAATCAACCGTAGCTCCGAGCTGGATCGTACTTATACATATGGGAGCGATGAACGGGAGGCTGTCTCCTAAGTAATGCGGCAGACCCAGATTGATGAATATGGCCGCTTCTATGACCGCTATCAATATGAAAGGAAGTGTCAGGCTCTGCTCTACAAGGGCAATGATGATAAATATCGCTGCTATCGAGATGATGTTTACTACCCTGAAATCCCTGTCGGTGGTCTCTATCATGTCCTTCATGCAGGGTGCTTCACCTATAAGCATTCCTTTGGGATCGTATTTCTTAAGGATCGTATTCAGCTTATTTAACTGTTCGTTTACGGCATCGCTTGCCACACGGTATTCCGAGTTGACCAGTATCAGCTTCCATTTATCGCTTTTAAGGACCGATCTTAACGAATCCGGAAGTATATCTTCAGGCACTCCGGCTCCTATAAGTGAATCAAGTCCGAGTGCAAATTTGATGCCGTCCACCTTCTCCATTTCCTTTATCATGGCTCTGGTATCTTTTGCGGAAAGGTCTGCGCTTGCAAGGACCATATGGGTGGCTGCTACATCAAAATCAATTTTCAGCTTCGCGTTGGCTATCGCATAATCCAGATCCTGTGGAAGCGAATCAGCCATATCGTAATACACTTCATTATTGGTTTTCTGATATCCGATAAATGCAGGTATCGTTATTGCAACAAATAAAACAAGGAATATCGGGAATCGTTTTGTGATAAGCCCCGAGAGCTTTTCCATATTGGGGATAAGCGACCTGTGCATAAGTTTCTGCAGGGGCTTATCAAGTATAAGTATCATCGAAGGAAGCACGGTCACACAGCCTATAACTCCAAGCACTACGCCCTTTGCCATTACAAGACCTAAATCTTTTCCCATCGTGAATGTCATGAAACACAATGCAATGAAACCTGCTATGGTAGTCACGGAGCTTCCTATGACACTGGTAAGTGTGTTATGGATTGCTTCCGCCATGGCTTCTTCTTTGACTGATTTTTCCGGAGCCTTCCCGAATACTCCGGTATCTTCTCCGGTAGATATCTTCCGGTTTCTCAGAGCCTCATTGTAGCTGTGCCACAGGAATATCGAATAATCCATGGTGACAGCCAGCTGGAGCACTGCCGAAAGAGCCTTTGTTATATAAGAAATCTCTCCTAAGAAAAGGTTGGTACCCAGATTAAGGATGATCATCATTCCTATGGAAAGAAGGAATACCACGGGAATGAGCCAGTTATCGAGAAGCAGCATCATGGCTACAAGTGCAAGTGCTACGGCTATGCCGACATATATCGGCTCCTCTCTTTCACACAGGTCCTTTAAGTCGGTTACCATCGCCGACAGACCCGATACAAAACACTGCTTATCTGCAACCTGTCTTATTTCCCTTATGGCGTCCATGGTCACATCTGCCGATGTGGAGCTGTCAAAAAAGACCGCCATCATGGTTGAATTATCTGTATTAAATACTTTATAGATACTATCCGGGAGTATCTCGAGCGGTATCGATACATCCGCTATCGTGTCATACCAGACTACCGTATCCACATGTTCAACTTTCTCGATTTTTTCCTTTAATGCCGTTATATCCTTTGCCGGCATATCCTCGAGAATGATCAGAGAAAATGCACCTTTGCCGAAATCCCTCATCAGCTCGTCCTGTCCGATGACTGTTTCCATATCTTCCGGCAGATAATTCAGCATATCGTAATTTACTCTTGTGTTAATATATCCGAATACCGACGGCACCATAAGCGCCAGTGTAAGTATGAGGATCAGTACCCGGTATTTAACCACTGCTTTAGCCAGCTTCATTACCAAAACCTCCGTTTCTTCATTTTAGCTTGATTGAACTTCCAAACAGGCTTTCTTGTGACTGGCACTTTGCCCGTCCGACTGCTAATAATATATATTGCAGAAAAAGCTCGTACAATAGACAAAAAAATACACGTGCCCAAATTTTAGGCACGTGGCTGAATCTGTCCAATTTTTTTATTATTCAATCAGAGAACCATCCCTGTGATTGTTTATCATCGTTTCTACTTGTCATCCTGAGCGAAGCGAAGGATCTTTTTTATTTTAATCTTAATAACTCCTCAAATAATCTGGTCTGGTACTCACAGAACCTGTCTATCTGGGCCTGGGCTTCCTCTTCCATTCCGTTATTGAGCCAGTCCATGGCAAACCCGAAACATTCGCATTTATAAAACTTGAATATTATCTCCTGGTCGAATTCGCTTACATTTCCCCTGGATAAAATAGGCTTAAGATACTGTGTTACCACATACTCGCATACCTTCCACAGATCACGCTCGAAAATGTCACGATTGACAGAATTAAAAATATGCAGTATCGCTTTTCTTTTTACCGACACGAACTCTAAGATTGCCTTAAGTCCAGTTTGCATGGAGTCTATCGTTCCGTACGAGCGTATGATCTCATCCGCATCCTCTGTCACTATCTCCTCTATCAGAGCCGGTATATCCTGATAATGATAATAAAATGAATTTCTGTTTATGCCGCATTCCTTAACCAGTTCTTTGACCGTGATCTGGTTAAGCGGCATATCCTCAAGCATTTTTAAAAATGTGTTTTTTATCTCTTTCTTGGTAAAGTTTGTCATGATTTCACATTTCCTATCTATGTTATCCTTTATCCATTAAGCTATAATTATTTTTCTGATTTCTTAAAACTCATTGTATACTTCTATCACAAAAAAAGTCAAGGAAAAAGACGATTCTATATGATCGATCATAGAATCGTCTCTTTTCTCACAATACTATCAGAACGATTTTGCCAAGGTCGGCTTTATGGTCTTTGACAAACCTCGGGCCTTTAAAAGCCTTGGGTAGGTGTCCTTAACTTTTTTCGATATGTATACCTTACAACTCGCAGGTATAGGTGTAAAGACTTTCTTAGATACAGTCTTAGAAGAAAGGAGCTTCGTCTTTATCACAAGTTTCTTTAATGAGGTACAGCCAATAAATGCATCCTTATGAATATGTGTAACATACTTACCAATAGTAAGCGATGTTATATTATTCTCTCCTGAAAAAGCTTTAGCACTTATAGAAGTAACTTTGTACTTCACTCCTTCATATATAACTGTACTGGGAACAGAAACCTTTGTTGACGTTCCATTATAGGCCTTAAATGCTACAGTAGGATTGCTCTCATCAACTGAAGTAACCTTATACACCACGTTGCCCTTTGAAGCTTTGAATATTGTTCCCACCTTTACCGTAACAACATCTTTTTCTGTCGATTCTGTAGTTTCTGTTGCATCAGAAGACTCTGATGTATTCTCTTCTGGTGTTGTTGAAACGTCTATGTTTCCAGAACCCGAGCCACCGCTTGTTATTTCGCCTGTTGTGCCGCCTCCTGTTGTTCCACCTGTTGAACCGCCACCTGTCGTTCCGCTTGTTGTGCCGCCTCCTATCGTTCCGCCTGTTGCGCCGCCTCCTGTTGTTCCACCTGTTGAACCGCCACCTGTCGTTCCACCTGTTGTGCCACTACCTGTTATTCCGCCTGTCGAACCGCCACCTGTCGTTCCACCTGTTGTGCCGCCTCCTGTCGTTCCGCTTGTTGTGCCGCCTCCTGTCGTTCCACTATTCTGTTTTACAGGAATATCATCAACTTCTTTTGTTTGCTTTTCAAAGATTTCCGTATTTTTGAAAACAGCTGTATAGGCAGTAATACCTTTGCTTGTAGTTGTTGCCTCAGTTTTTACAACAGATGTAGTATTGACCGTTTCTGTAATTTTCTCTTCACAACCTTCATTTATACAAATAACTGTAGCGACACAGGTTTTATTATCATCGCTCCATGTATATTTAGGTGTTCCATAACTATGTTGACATTCGGTACTTACTTCCAGCCAAACAAAATCAGAAAACTTTTTGGATTTTGCAGTAAATGTTCCGTTCCCATTCAGCGTATAATTAATTATATCATATTCTATTTTGCCATTTCGATTCCTATGGACTCTAAGCAGAATATAGCTCTTATTTCCATTTTGCTGTTCCATAAACATGAAAGGAAGGTCTAATGTAAAAGAGATTTCACTTTCCAGCTCTGTTATGTTTCCGATGTGATGCTTAGTATTCATACTATCTTTGTGATACATTTCCACATCTATATCGTATGCTCCGGCAAACTGTATGATGGATTCACCGGCTACTTCCTGAATTTCTTCCCAATTATCTTCATAATCATCAAACTGCTGCTGATTTGCATTGATATCAGTATGGAAAGAATCTCCGTTTTCTACTGCTTCATGAATTTCTTCTTTAATCCGTTCTATATCTGATTCATTAATGTCAGTATTGGTTATATCAGGCTCAGCGTTATTTCCGATATCATCAATTATGTCTCCGGTTGTATTCTCGACTAATTCAGCCTCCTCCTCGTTTTCAATATTAGAATGGACTACATATACATTTGCGATAACTGATGTCTGAACAGAATTATCAACCAATGCAGATATTTTAGCTTCTCCTTCACTTATGCCACTGATCTTACCTTCTCCGTCTACTTTTATAACTCCTTCATTATCAGAAGACCATGTTATTGTTTCATAATATCCATTATCCGGTGTAATTGTTTTTCCTAAATACAAGCTATTTCCCACGGCCAATATAGGATTTAATGGCGAAAGAGTAATACTCTCTACCGGAGAAGCATATGGCTCAATAACCAAGAGGTTAGATTCTTTTGAAAATGATCCAATTTCATATTTTCCCCATAAATCGCCTACGGCTCTGACAGAAACACAGAATGATACTTCATTTTCCTCCTGTGCATTAGGTCTTAAATGCTCATTGTAAAACGGTGTTATGTCAATTGTGCAAACACCTTCATTAATAGCACATTGATCAATAGAAAATGAATCTGAACATGCTCCTGCCACGCCCTGTCCATAGAGATGAAAACGAACATCATAGGTCAGCGCATCTTCAATGGCATTGAATGAAAGAGTATATTCGTCAATATTCTTTTCAATCACCGGATTTTGTATTTCATCCATCAGAGGGTTGGCTGAGAAATTCGCCAAAATGTATTCATCAGAAAACTCACTGTATTCACCGCCAACAATACTCCTAATACGAATTCCAATATCTACAGGGTGATCAGGATCCGGTTCCCAATCCCAGTATAAATAAAATCTCAATATGCTGAGAATATCCATTCGGTACACGCCTGATCCCAAATACTCAAAAGAATCATATGACCAGGGATTCACTTCAATCATTTGCATATCAGGCTTGTAATCTGTCTCGCTTATTTCTTCTTCAAGATTTCGTGGAAAATATCTTTTTAAGTATAATTCAAATTCATACTTTTCCGGAATACCATCATTTTTAAAAGAATAAATATATTGGTCATCCTCCTGAGTTAATGACATAAAAACAGGAGTTGTCAGTTCGCTTTCAATTATATAATCAATTGTATTTGATTGTTCTGAAGATGCAGAATAGCGTCCATCAGAAGCAAATGCACATGCGGAAGAAGAGAATCTTACAGGCTGTCCTACCAGACCTCTACTAATGTAATAACTTTTAATTCCTTCACTGATATCTAAATAAAAGTATCCATCTTCTACTGTTCCTTCAGAAATATTTACTTCGCCGCCGATTGCTATCCCACTATCTTCTGCCATACAGAAAACACCATAATGATCAGCTCCGTCAACCATCTTAAACCTTACTATACAATCCTCTGATAAACTAATATCTGTCGGAGCATCAAGTGATTCAAAAGCATTAAGATGGTATGTGGTTTCGGAAGAGTTTTCAGAATAATCACTTTCAATGCTTTGACTTGTATTTTGGGCCTTTACACAGAAACATACACTTACATGGTCAGCATTATCAGGGGAAAGATTTCTAATCTGCTGCTGTACATCAGTCTCTGTACTAGCTGTTCCCGTCGTAGAGGAACCAATTATTTCCCCATTATATGAGACAATTACTTTAACTTCATAATAATCTGCCCCTTCAACAGCATCCCACTTGGCCGTCGCAATCATTCCATCTTTCCATTTTATGTTATTGGGTATCGATAGATTGTTCGCCTGTACTTGAATAACCGGAGCTATACTTGATAATTGTGAAATTATAAACACAAACATAAAGAATGTAGCCCAAAATCTTTTCAAAGTTTTATAATCTTTCATGCTAACTCCTTCTCTTCTATAGTATAATTTCCAGCTTATATTTAATGATCCTTTAGGCT
>Ga0310786_10011267_pt1 | contig 11165 bp, 9 predicted proteins | sample AusTroGonzalo_MG_FD_203881 | JGI IMG/M metagenome (GOLD analysis project Ga0310786, IMG submission 203881) | Bovine rumen microbial communities from tropical cattle in Woodstock, Queensland, Australia - Gonzalo_03 (v2) (version 2) | ecosystem: Host-associated > Mammals > Digestive system >...
AAGTACAGCACCGCAACTATGAGAAGCAGGGTGATGATGCCGATTATGGCGCGCGTCTTGCCCATGTGGGAACGCGTGCGGCTGTAAGCGCCGTCCCGCAGGGACCCCTTGATGTAGGAGCCGGGAACGTAGGCGCCCTCCTTCTTCTCTTTGTCGAGGGTGCCGTCCACCGCGCCGAACATCTGGCGGCGCTTCTCTTCTTCCGGATCGTAATATATAGGCTTATAATTGAAGACCCGGTGCTCGTTGTCTCCGAAAAAATTAAACAGTGCCATAGATTGCAAAAATAGCGATTCTTTCTTAATTTTGTGAAAAAAGAATTCCCAAATGAAAAATTCCCGCCTTTGGCTTATCCCCCTGTGCTTCCTTATCCTTTGCTGCGGCCTCAATCTCCTCGGTTGTTTTATCAGCCCCACGCTCAAGGCAACGGTCAAGCCCGGAATACTTCTGCTCATCTGTATCACTACGCTCGCATGGCTCCTGCCCAGGCTGGACTTTAGCCAGAAGCAACCGGGCCTCGCCCTTCTCATGGCGGCCCAACTTCTTGGCTGCGCGGGAGATACGCTGCTCATCGGAGACGGCTTCCCGTTCTTTGCGGGCGGCATTGGCGTCTTCCTCATCGGCCATATCTTCTATATCTGCCTCTTTGGCGGACGGTCGTTCAAGGGCCTCAAGCCCTGGCCGCTGATAGCAGGTATCGCAGGCGGTATTGCTGTAACCGTGGCAATGGTCTTCTGCGTTGGCGTAAAGGGGGCTCTGCTTGCCCCGATGGGTATTTATGCCTTTACCCTTTCCATGCTGATATTCAGCACTCTGGCCGGCGCTATCCGCTTTGGCGGATGCACCTGGTGGATTCTTGTGTGCGGGGCAGTTCTGTTTACTTTCTCCGATTTGCTTATCGCCATCAACACCTTCAAGGGCTTGAGCGATTTTATGAGAGGCTTCGGAGTGATGTCCACCTATATGGTTGCCCAGGGTCTCCTGGCCATCGGCGGCTGCAGGCTGCTTACCGGCCGTCGCTGATTTCCTGCATCACCGAGTAAACCATCGTGGTTGCAACCATGGCGGCCGTTTCCGTACGCAGGCGGCTGCTCCCCAGCGTTACGGGTATCCATCCGTTTTCCATCGCAAGCCCCGCCTCGGCCGGAGAGAAATCGCCCTCCGGGCCTATCAGGATGCATATTTCAGGTAGATTTCCGGTATAATCAGGATCGGCGTCGGCCTCTCTGGCATGCAAGGCCTCTCTCAGCACCTCCGGGATGCTGCGCTTGGGGCCGTCGAAGCAATAGCATATGAGCTTTAAGGCATCTGCCGGGGCGCCCAGGATGAAGTCTTTCACGCTTACCGGTTCCGGGACCTCGGGCAAGGTCCCTTTGAGGGATTGTTTGGTGGCGGAAAGCACAAGACGGCTCAGGCGCTCCGTCTTTACGACGCGCCTTTCGCTGTGCTCGCCGATTACGGTTGCAATCACGTCCACGCCTATTTCCGTGGCCTTTTCTGCAAACCATTCGTAGCGGTCTATGTTCTTTGTGGGGCAGACCGCCATAGTCAGTTTATAAGGGTGGGAGCCAAAACCGGAAGACGCCGTCTGCACTTTGCAGGCGGCGCCTTTAGGGTTGGCGTCCAGCAGCTCGCACTCATAGAGCGTTCCGCTGCCGTCGATAACGTTGACAGTTTCTCCTGCCTTGTGCCTCAGCACCCTTACGCAATGGGCGGATTCTTCCTCGTTGAGGGTGAATACGCCGTTGGAGGCATTGGGGCAGTAGAAGAGTTCCAACTATTTCTTCTGGCTGAACTTGATGCTCTTCATGTCAATGTCGAGCTTCTGGTTCTTGTTGACCTTGACGTCTTTGTCTGTCTTGAGGATGAGATGGAGTACTGCGCCCTCGAGATTCATGACGTCGGCGGTGCTCTTGATGTGGATCAGCACCTTGGTGGTCACAGGCTGGTTGGTATCACCGGCCTTGATGGGGGTGTTGAGGGTGGCGGTTACTCCGTTGGTGGAGGTGCCGGTACCGTCGATGCTGAAGGGGATGGTGTTGGTTACATCGGCCTCGAGCTGATAGTCGTTGACGGTTACGTTGTACTCGCTCACGTCGATGAGCTCACCGGTAAAGTCGATGTCGAACTTGAGCTCGGTGCCTGCAGGGAACCACAGGGGAGAGTAGTAGATTGCACCGACGGAGAACTCATACTTGTCTTCGGCTGCGGGTGCGATGGCGCGGGTCTCCGCAGGGGTGACGGTGAGGTTCTTGATGGTGATGCCCTTGTCCTTGGAGATGTGGTTGATGACATCGGCAACGTTGTCGTCAACCTTGATGACCTCATTGACGTCAGCAACGTCGGAAAGTGCTGCGGGATTGAGTGCGAGGGCGATCTTATAGTTGTTGGACTGTGCGGGCACCATGAGTTTGGGGAATTTTGCGGACTTGTTCTCTGCAAAAATCTCTCCTCCGAAGCTTACCAGAGTGGGTGAAGGGTTGCTCAGCTCAAGGATGACGCTGGCGTTGGACAGTACCGCACCGGACTCTGAAGAGCAGAAATCGGGGAGATCCTCGTTGGCGGTCATTGCAAGCTCGCCGGGAATCTCGGTATCCTTGCCGGGGGTAAGGGCAGCGGTAACGCTTGCCTTGCCTTCAGACTCGACGTAAACGGAAAGATTGCCTTCCTTGTCCAGTTTAACCACCTCGTTGGGGGTGAAATCAAGAAGGTCGTTGGAAGGGACTACGACGGGCTCCTGCTCGATGGGGATATCAGCTGAATCGTCAACTTTTCCACCCCATTCTTCGTTGATACAGGAAACGGCAGTCAGGGCAAATGCGCCGAGGGCTGCAAATAATACATACTTAGTTTTCATATCGCAAATATAGTAAAAAAACAAGAAAAGAACCCTGCAGAGTGAAATAAATCTACGATTTAGGGGAAAAATCACTGCTCGGAGGCCAGGCTGAGGATGATTTCGTCCAGAATCGTGGCCGTGGTGGCCGATGCTGCAACCACATTATTGGTGAGGATAGAGAAGACCACGGTGCGGGATTCGTCCTCTCCCGGGGCGGGGAGAATATAGCCCGACATGCAGCGTACGCCGTTCATCGAGCCGCTCTTCATCCTGATGCGCGTCTTGGTTTCCGCAGGCACGCCGGCCATGCGGTACTTAAGGGTACCGCGACCGCCGGGCATGGGAAGGGATGCCACGAAGGCCTTCCCGGACTTGCCGCCGAGCATCTTGCGCAGGAACTTTACGAAGAACTCTGCGCTTACGTAATTCTTCCTGGAAAGGCCGCTGCCGTCAACGATGGCGCAGGCTCCGGAAGGGTTCAACCCCATCGACTTGAGCAGCGACTCCTCGGCACGGGCCGCCTCGTCGCAGTCGGACGAGCCGCGGACCGCCAGGCCAAGGGTGGCGAAGATGGTCTCCGCATAGAAGTTGTCGCTCTCTGCGTTGGTGTCGGCGATTATGTCCGAAAGGGGAGGGGACAGCACGGTGCCGAGCACAGAAAGGCTGTCTGCAGGCACGGCGGGATCGTCTGTGCCGTAGGAAAGGAGGTCTGTGCGGATGAGCCCGCGGGGGGATATGTCGGCATAGCCACCAGTAACGGTTATACCGTTGGAAATCAGATATTTATGCAGGTAGTACGCATATGTCCAGGGGCCGAAGGGATTGGAGCCCTGGAAGGTGTATCCGCTGCGTTCGGCAGGGAATGAGCCGAAGAATTCGCACCTCGGCACGAGGCCTGTGTTGATGCAATACAGGGTGTTGGGGGTGCGGGCAACTCCGGTAACGGCGTTTACTGTCCAGCTGAGCCATGGAGCGTCCGGGTAAGTGGGGCGTATGGCCGGCGCCGCTCCGGGCGAGGACGGCACCACGGAAAAGTCCTGGGCGTTCTCGTAAAAATTGAGCCCCTCCGGTCCTGCTCCGTAGTTGAAACCGAGGTCTTCCACCTGCCAGAACGGGTGCTGGGACGGGCGCAGGAAGTAGCGCGGATCCGCCACGATGCGGCCTTCTATCTTCTTTATCCCGGCATACTCGAGCTGCGAGCGGAAACGGCCGAAAACGGCATCCAGGGGCTCTGCGCACTTGCTGCGGGAGCCTGTGGTAGGGTCTCCGCCGCCGACTATGTACAAGTCTCCGGTGAGCACGCTGTCGCAAACCTCGCCGCTATAGGCAAGGGTCGTGCGGAAGCGCCAGCCGGCTCCGAGTTTGTTGAGCGCGAGGCCAGTGGTAAGAAGCTTGACGTTGGATGCGGGCACCATCTTGATGCCGCGATTGAGCTGGGCGAGGGTGTCGCCGTTGGCACGGACGGCAAGGATACCTACAATAGCGGAACGCAGAGGCTCTTTTCCGGCATAATCGGAAACAAGCTTCTGCGTTACCGTGGTGCGCGCCGTGGCTGCGGTGCCTAAAAGGCAGAGGGCTACTGCCGCGGTTATCTTTGCAAGTGCTCTCAAGCTTTCTTGATAGCCTCGCTAAGCTGCTCGTAGAGGGCGTCAGTCTTCTCGAAGAGCTCTTTGCGGAGGGCGTTGTAATACTGGCGGGCAGGGGCCTCAGGCTGGGCTGCCTTGTCGCGCAGCTCGTTGTAAAGGTCTATAGCCTTGTCTATAAGCTCAAATGCCTGCTCTTCCGTTACTTTGGAGTTGACTGCTGCTACGAGGGCGCAATCTTCGATGAAGGCTCCGAGAATGTAGTCGATGTCTTTCTTGATGTTTCTTAAGTTCATATCTTTCTGAAATAATCCGCAGCAAAGATACAACTTTTATTTGAATTCCCGCAGATTCTTCACTTGCCCTGCTTGCAGCAGCTTCAATTTCTGACGATATACTCCGTAGGGGAACAGCCCATGAACTTGACAAAGTTCCGATAGGCTGTCTGCTGTTTGTCGACCTGTTGCCAGATTTCCTGGGTCTGGTACATCATGGCAGAGTCGGGCACTTCCTGTGAGCGCGCCCAGGTAAATGACGCGCACAGGATTACGATAAGTATTAATGCTGCTCTTCGTATCATATATTGGGGCCTCTTTGCCCCTGCCAAATTCCTGTTTGGGCGTTCCGGGTCGTTTTTACTTTTTCACCGGACGGACAGCCAGGGAAACGCGAATCGGCTGAAGCCTGCCTTCGATGGGTTCGGCCGAGCAACCGAAATCAGGGAGCCCGTAGCCGTCGTGTCCTGTCCCTTCATAAGGGAAACGGTAGGGCGGGATATAAGGGCCGCCAGGTACCTGGAAGTTGATGTTGATTGCGGAAACCCGGTAGAGATTCCAATACTCCGCTCCATAGCTGCCATCGTAGTGGAACTGTTGAGAGGTCTGGTCCGTATTATACTCCTTAGCCCAATAGTAATCATTGGCTCTATAAACGATATAGTCCCCATACTTGTTGTAATAGTACACGAATTCATAATCCTCACGCTTCGGAACGGCCAGGAAAAGAAACTTCTTAATATCCGAATTGTCAACGATTACAACGCCATCAACACCGCAGACCCGGAGTTTGTAGGCCGAGATCCGCGAATAGAGTATCCTGTAATTGTAACCGTCGGAATTGATTGACGGAAGCTCAGAGTTGGCATAGAAAGTGGCATTGCTGAGGCTGCGTGCCGGACGGTCAGCCGCCCACTGGTTGTTAGCTTCGTTATCAGGGCACCAGGTCAGCGCCGTGGCCGTCCAAGGATGCGGCTCCGGATTATACCGGTCCGCCGACAGATTGGTTGTCCACCATGTCCAGTTATAGTTACCGTAAGCGCCGGCATAGGTAAAGGTCACATAATGGTCCTTGCCGACCTGTATCCAGTCGAGTCCGTTATTGTCCTGGATAACATAATATTTTACATAGTCATTCATGGCGGAAGCGCTGCTCGCCATAAACTGGTGGAAATAAGACTTGGATCCGCCATTGTTCCTCTCAAGGGCGAGATAGGCGAAAGATGCCTGCGAAGTGACAGGCCTCGCATAGCCATAAGTCGTGGTGGATTCCTTGTCGCCGTCTCTCACGAGAGAAATCCATCCGCCCGGAACTTCGTCAACCTCACTGATCTTTCCGTCCGAAGAAATGCTTGCCAGGCCCATAGGGATGAGATTGTTGTAGGCGACCCGGACGTTGGTGGCATTGTTGTACACACGGATCTCCTTGCCAATGTTCTCCGGTTCTTCCATGGTGATGGCTGCGCTGAGACGGGGCACCCCTTCAACCAGACTATATTTGCAGCCGGCATTGCTGTGGGAGATGTACTCCCATCCTTCGATTTTGCCGAAAGTCCATTTTCCATTTTCATAGACGGGCTTCTGATCTGTCCAGTGGGGCATGCTGACGGCGGTGACCGACTTCACTCCGGCCAGGTTCGCGGCTACGGTGCCGCCCAGGTCCACGAATGAGCCGGCGCCTTTGCCCTTGCCGTCGGCGTCGTACCAATACCCCGTGGTAATGCCGTCAAAGAATATGAATACAGGCCATTTCCTGGCGCTTGTTCCGAAATCAAAATCGAAACCGAAGCTATCCAGGGTATAAGTCCTGTCCTCTTCCGGCGAACCCAGATTGGTGGAGACTTCGTAGTACTGTCCAGGCTCGAAATACGTATTGGCTTTTTTCTGTTCGCGATAGACACAGCCGGCTTTATAAGCTTCAATCTTGAAGACACTCGCATCGCTGTATTGCTTGACTGCGATGTATACTTCGTTCGTGCCGCCGGCGGTCTGGTCGATATCGACTGCAAGCTGTCCAAGTTTTCCTGATGCTGTATAAATCATGGAATTGCCGGACTTGTCCTGTGCCGACAGGACCACGCGGTCCGGATAGACGGGATTGCCTTTGCCGTCGTTCAGGATGAACTTGACGATGGCCTGGCCATAGCGGAAGGTGACAGGTTTGCAAGTGATTGTCCCGTCCGTGATCGAAGACACCGCAGCCTCAGCATAAACATAATCATAACGTGAGGCTATCGTTTCCAGCGTTCCGTCCTGCCCCGTATAGTCGAAACTGCCTCCTTCCCCGGGCCAGTCGAGATAGAGGATGTGACCACGCCTCAATGACCCCGAAACGTCGCCGGTAAGGATAGTCGAAGGTTCGTTGGTTTGAGGGGAAAGGGTTCCGATCACACGGTCCCACTTCGTCACGGAAATGACGTCCCCCACATCCCACGTGGACTTCATTCCATTCGCCGTAATATCCAGTGCTTTGGTCACCGGGATAACGGGCCTGGTCGCCTCGACGGTGAGCGTAAATGTCCCTTCTTCTGCGGGCCCGAGCGCTTGTCCGCAGGAAGCCAGCAATGCGGCTGCGGACAGCAGAATGGCTGACAATTTGATCGTCTTCTGGAGCTCCATATTTATAAACTTTATGATTTACTGATTGTTAAATCCCCGCTACCAGGATGTGGTGATTGCCCAGCGGCGAGCGGAGGAAGTAGTTCCGGAGGGCGGATGCCGACTGGCTCAGGGGGCTGACGAGCACCTGGGTGCGGCATAGGTTGCATTCGTAGGAGTTGTCGTAGAGTTCCACTTCCTCGTCGATGCACTGGGTGAGGTCTGCGCTGATTTTGTACAGCCGGGCCTTGCCTGCAGGCAGTTCGCCGTGCACGGCCACGCCGATTCCGGATTCGAAATGAGTGTCGTAGCGGTAGCTGCCGGCCATGTCGAGCGGCACGGTGCAGTGCGCGAACAGGAAGCTGCCGCCCGAGATGCGAGACAGATTGGCCTGGAAGCCGGATTTGCCGTAACGGTGGCGCATCACTGCCATGGACAGCATCGCGGGTACGTCGCCCTCGCAGGTGGCGATGTATCTTTCGGAGTTCAGCATCGCCAGCGCCAGGCATCCGGTGTTGTGAAGCGCGGTCAGCAGGTCGAAGCAGCGAAGCGTGAGCCCGGCCAGCGAATACTTGTCAATTATCTGATGCAGAGCATTATAGATACGCAGCGCACCGTCGAAGTCGCTCTGCGGAATCGGGCGTCCGTAACGAGGCTCGTTCAGCGGATTCAGGGCCACGGAGCCCGATGAGGCCGGAGCTTTGGCAACCAGTTCCACCAACTCCGAAATGGGGATGTCAATGAGTTCGCAGCCGAGGAAATCCCGCGCCTGCTCATAATCCACTTTGCTGCTGATCAGCCAGTCGGAGGGCTTCCCGACCACTCCGTATCGCTTTCCGTCGAGCACGCTCAGTTCCGCAAAAGGCTTGATCAGCGGCGACAGCCCGCTGGTGCGGCGCGGATAATAGCGGAGCAGCTCCGAAGCTATCTCCTCGATCGAGCCGTGCAGGATCTCTCCGTCGAGCCCCTGCGCCCGCAGCCATGCCAGGATTTCCATCGAAGCGGCCAGCGAATTGCTCTGCCCGCTGGTGAGCAGGCGCACACGCGCTCCTTCGTGCCCCTGGAACACATCGCGGAAGATACCCTCGGTGCCGCCAGTGCGAACGTAAATCACGTCTCCCACCGCCCCGAAGTCGGAAAAATCGGGGCCACAGTAATCGAAAGGCTGGCCGATTGCGGCCTCTATGTCCTTGATAAACTGCTCGTTATGGGCATTTTGGGCGAGTTCGCCGTGCAGGTCGGAGGTTAGCGTGTAGAGTCTCATAACGAACAAATATAGCGATTTTGCCCGAAAATGTTCATCTTTGTATTATGGAGTTTTTCTACAGCAACGACATCGAAGGCGGGATGCTGCGGCTCGATGCAGAAGAGTCCGGCACCGCTACTCTTAATCATGACGATGATGCAGCAAATGTCAATTGGAACTATCCATGGTTTATGCCCAGTCAGGCCAACTTTGTTGAACTGATCGAAAGCTGTGACCGGCAGTTTACTGAAAATTATAATGGGACAGGAGTGGCCGGAATGATATTTACCGGCAGGGGTGAGTATTCAAGCAACTCCATCTTCCTTCCCCTCGCCGGTGAGCGCTATTGGGGATTCCCCATCCGCCCCGTCTACATCCCGAAGTAGTAACCCTCTGATTATCAACCCATAACCGCCGGACCTCTGGGAAAATCTCCCAGAGGTCCGGTCGTAAATACCTGCTGCTCAGCGAAAAGCATGAATGCTCCGCTCTGCCTTGATTTCAGTATTGCAAAGTCAAGTAGTTGATTATAAGCACCTTATTCAATCTGCCTGCGGTGTTTTGACCGCAGGCAGATTGCGTATATGGCTGATTGATAGATAGTTGACTTTGCGTAGGCCGTTAGCAGCTGGCGGAGTGGAGGCAGGTAGAGGTTTGCAAAAAAAAATGGTGTATAATTACCGGTTAATTGGAGCATATATAAGAAAAAAGCATAGAAATCAGAGTTATTTAAGAGCTGCCGATTTGTTTTTTTGCCAAGTCTTGACTAATTTTATAGCTTAAACCACATTGCCATGAAACGGATACTGTTTCTCCTCCCGGTATTATGTATTCTCGCACTCAATGCCTGCGAGCCCGAACCCACGCAACCGGAGCAGCCGGAACAACCCACGCAACCAACACAACCAGAGCAGCCTGTTCAGGCAGAGCCTAAGCTGTCGGTCAGCACCGAGAGTATCGTATTCTCTCAGGGGGGCGGTTCCCAAGCCATCATCATTTCTGCAAACAGAGCCTGGACGGTAAGCGCTTCCGACTCCTGGGTGAGCGTTTCCCCTTCTTCCGGAAATGCTTCCGATGAGCCTGTGACGGTTACGGTTCAAGGCGCAGCCAATACCAACTATGATGAACGTGTTGCAACGCTGACCGTCACCATGGAGGAATTGACTAAGACGATTGCCGTCGTGCAGTCCGCCAACCTCGCCCTGGTAGTGACGACTAAATCGTATGATCTCACATCCGACGCGCAGACCATCGACATAACTGTTCAGGCAAATGTGGATTACTCCGTTTCCGTGTCTGAAGAATGGATCAAAGAGGTGGAAACCAAGGCCCTTGCGTCTTCCACGCTTACTTTCAGCGTAGAAGAGAACACCTCCTACGACGCCCGCAGCGCCACCGTAACCATCAAACCGCAGGATGGCAGCGTCCCGGAGCAGGTCGTCACGGTGCGGCAGGCCCAGAAAGATGCGCTTATCGTCTCAGACACCAGCTTTGAGCTTCCGTACGGTGGTGGCGGCGTAGAGATCAAGGTGGAAGCCAATGTGGAGTTTGACGTAGTGCCAGATGTTGACTGGATCCATTATGCCCAGACAAAAGCCCTGAGCAATCCCACGGTTTATTTGACGGTGGATGAGAACAAGACCGATTCTGCACGCGAAGGAAAAGTGCTCATCAAACAGAAAAACGGTTCTCTCCAGCATACTGTCACCATCAAACAGGCTTGTTTGATTCCCGTGACGTCCATATCGTTGAATTATGAAGAGCTGTTTTTGAAAGAAGGGGAATCGGTGACCCTCGTCGCCACAGTATTGCCGGAAGATGCCTCCGACAAGACTGTCACCTGGGCGTCATCCGACTATGCTGTAGCCTCGGTGGACGAAAACGGCTTCGTGAAAGCGGAGAAGATGGGCTCGGCCACGATAATCGCCAAGTCCGGGACCCATTATGCCTTCTGTTACATAACGGTAACAGGAAAGGAAGAAGAGAAAATCAAGGCGGCCCTGATGCAGATATATGACGCATTGGACGGCCCCAACTGGACAATGACCGGGAAATGGGATCTTTCAAAGCCCCTCAAAAACTGGGATTGTATCGAGTGGATTCCGGAGGAAGGAGACCTGGAGCTGCGTTTCAATGGGGGAGTTGGCCTTAAGGGAGAGTTGCCCGACTGCTTTGAAGGGCTGACCGCACTCACTTCAATTCAGCTTCAACACGAGCCAGGCGTAAGCGGGACTTTGCCTCCCAGCTTCTCACAACTCAAGAACCTGAAGAGTTTATCCATTGCATTTTCTTCTATGACCAGTTTGCCGGATCTGTTCGAAGGGATGCCGCTCGCATTTGTCTTGATTTCCGGGAACGAACTGATGGCAGGAACGCTTCCGGAATCCCTTGGCAGCAGTCCGGACCTGTTCTCCCTGTACATCGGGGGGAATGCCTTTACCGGAAAGGTCCCGGATTCCTGGGCAAAGGTTGGTACCGGCCTTGAACTCCAGGAATCTTCCCTGGACGGAGAGGTGCCCGACTCGTTTGTCGCTTCCGAGAATGCCGATTATCTGATTAATATGTATCTTACAGCAGCATATTGGAGAACGGCACCCCTTGTGGTCAGATTACGACATCCCCGC
>Ga0310786_10011268_pt1 | contig 11164 bp, 10 predicted proteins | sample AusTroGonzalo_MG_FD_203881 | JGI IMG/M metagenome (GOLD analysis project Ga0310786, IMG submission 203881) | Bovine rumen microbial communities from tropical cattle in Woodstock, Queensland, Australia - Gonzalo_03 (v2) (version 2) | ecosystem: Host-associated > Mammals > Digestive system >...
ATTCCCGGATCCCGTGGTATATACAGAGTTATATGATATCTATAAAGAAGAAAAGGATACCGTGAACTGCGGTAAGATATTGAAGACTGCCATGAAGGTGGTGAAGGAAGAAAATAGAGCTGATATTGAGGCTACCGAGTTAGACTATTTTGCCATGACTGGCCAGATTGACAAGCTGAATGCCACTTGCGACGAGATGGCTGCCAAATATGAGAAACATGCTGCTGTAATGGCTTTGATTGCCAACCACTTGGTAAACAACGCACAGTATGAGAAAGCCGAAACTGTCATCAACAAAGGTCTGGCAGTAGCCACCAAACCCGAGGACATCGCCAACCTTGACTTCCAGATGGCCACACGCTACTTCTTCGAAGCTATCGCCAACCAGGAGTTGCAAGACCAGACCATGAAGTCGAAAGAAGGCAGCTATATGGAACGTGCCGAGAAGGTGAACGAGCTGAAAGCCGCTCAGAAGACCATTTTGGAGAATGCCCACGTATGGTCAGAAAAGGTGTATGTGCTCAATCCTGACGATGTGAACAACAATGTGATGTTGTCGCAGATCAAGGTGAAACTCTTGCTGCCGGTTCCCGATGAACTGAAAGCCAAGGTTGATTCTTACAGACATTAAAAAAAGGAGTCGAGAGACTCCTTTTTTTTGGTTTCAAGTTTCAGGTTCCAGGTTTCAGGTTTCAGGTTCAAGAGTTCAAGAAGTTCAAGAAGTTCAAGAGTTCAAGGGTTCAAGGGTTCAAGGGTTCAAGAGTTCCAAGTTCCAAGTTCAAGGTTCCAAGTTCCAGGTTTCAGGTTCCAGGTTCCAGGTTTCAGGTTTCAAGTTCCAAGTTTCAAGTTCCAAGTTCCAGGTTTCAGGTTTTAGTTGTTCTCTTTTTCTATTTTTTCTTCTACTTGTTTGGCGGTTTCGTCGAGGGCGGCGTGATGGCCTGAGACGGCAGCGAAGGGTGAGAACTGTGCCGCACGGCTCATCATCGACATCGGCGGATGATGCTTGGAGACATGATGGGGCAGGTTGATGATGTCGTCGTAGTTGTCGTTCAAATCCGTGGGTTTCATGCTTTGTGTCCTCCTATTTGTTCGTTGCGTTGTTTGGCGGTAGCCCCTTCCGCAAAGTTTAGTCCGCGCAGGATGGCGTTCTTGCCGAAGCGTTTCTTGATGGCTATCTGCACTTCCTGTATCTTACGCTCTTTCTGTAGGGCGTTTTCCTCCTCCTGTTTTTGTTTTTCAAGGGCTTCGTAGTCGGCGAAAAGGTCCAACTGCTGGGGGACTTGTCGATTCTTTACACTGTCCTCATCCAATACATGGTTGGCGCAGATGTTCATCCGGCGGATGAGAAGCTTGGGGTTGACTATTTTGTCGTAGAGTTGTACCACCGCCTCTGTGATGAGTTTGGAAGAGGATGTCTGGCGGCTGAGGTTGATGGAGCCATGGGCGGGTTTGGGCACTTTGCGGCCATAATGGTCGAGGGCTATTTCGCCTTGATATTGTTGGCTGCTAGCGGTGTTGTTCAGACTGGCTACGTCGTAGCCAATGCTGAGCACCAGCTGGTCGCAAACCAGATGGTTGGCCACCAAGCGTAGGGCCATGCTTTCAGCCATTTCCTGGATGACGATACGAGCTTTGTCGAAGGGGTAGCCCTCGGTGAGCACCTGTCCGTTGCTGAACGAGTTGTTTTCGGGGCGGTAGGCTTTCACGTAGTCGAGGGTACAGGGCTCCCATCCCCAGGCGTGGTCTATCAGCAGCTCGGCATTTATGCCGAATTCCTTGTAAAGCAGTTCTTCGTTTTTCAGCGAGCAGCGGGCCAACTTGCCCATGGTGTCGATGCCATAGAAGGCCAGTCGCTGGGCTATGCCTCGACCCACGCGCCAGAAATCGGTGAGGGGACGGTGGTTCCACAGCTGACGGCGGTAGGCCATCTCGTCGAGTTCGGCAATGCGCACCCCGTCTTTGTCGGCAGGACTCTTCTTGGCCATGATGTCCATGGCTATCTTGCTGAGGTAAAGGTTGGTGCCGATACCTGCAGTGGCGGTGATGCCGGTTTGTTTCAGTACATCCTTGATGATGGTGATAGCCAGCTCGTGGGCGCTTTTCTTATAGGTTTTCAGGTAGTCGGTTACATCCATAAACACCTCGTCGATAGAATAGACGTGGATGTCTTCGGGGGCGATATATTTCAGGTAAACCTCATAAATCTGTGCGCTACAGGCGATATAGTGGGCCATGCGGGGTGGGGCGGCGATGTAGTCGACTGCCAGTTCGGGATGAGCTTTCAGTTCAGGAGCAAAAGTTGATTTGCCGGTCAGCTGGCGATGGGGCGCATGGTTGCGACGCTCGTTGTTCACCTCGCGCAGTCGCTGCACCACTTCAAAGAGTCGTGCCCGTCCGCCTATGCCGTAGGCTTTCAGCGAGGGGGACACAGCCAGGCAGATGGTCTTCTCGGTACGCGAGGTGTCGGCCACCACCAGGTTGGTGGTCAGCGGGTCCAAACCCCTTGCCACGCACTCTACCGAGGCGTAAAACGACTTCAGGTCAATGGCAATATAGGTTCGTCCCGTGTTTTTCTTCATCTGTTTCAGCGAGTTGCTTATTTGTCTATCTTGATTGCAAAGGTACGCTTTTTTTTCTGTTTGACATGCAGAATAAGGAATATAAAATGCGCGCAAGAGTACAATATAACAATATTATATTTATACATTTTATCATATTTTGGAATGTTTTTATGTATAAGTATGCCCATTGTGGGCATACTGCCCAATTTGGGCAATGTGTAAAATTGGCATTATTGAATTTTAAAATATACCTTTGCAAAAAATAAAATTGCACATAATATATCCCGACGGCTCGATGGAAAATAACTGAGACTTATGCTTATGAAAAAGATTTATTTAGTACTTGTAATTGCATTATCATTTGCTTTGTTTTCATGTAGAACAACAGAAGAATTTGTTTACCATGAAGTATCAGTTCCGGAGGAGGGTACTTTTATTTTTGAGAAGATTACCGATGAAACTATCGAAACTGTCGGATCTCCGGGTGTCAGCAGTAATGGACGTAATCATATCACTTTCAATGCCAACCGTACTATGGCCATCTCTCCCGATGGTGCCATGTTGTATTATTTGGCTATCAGCAACAACCAAATCAATGTGTATCGTAAGGATTTGTCGAGCAAGAATATCCAAACCCAGCGTACTTTCCGTTCCAACATTTCTAATGTGGCCATTTCTCCCGATGGCAAGCAAGTGTGTTTTTCAGAAATATCAGGCAACTATAGTTTGCTGTATCAGACCGATGCTTCTGTAGGTTCTATTGTCCGTCAGCTTTCAACCCAGAATGTAAAAGATTCTCATCCCTATTATCAGAAAGATGGCTCGAAAATCTTCTTTGACAGAAGTGGTGCCATTTGGAGCTATGATTTGCAGAATGGTCAGGTGATTAACTATTGCCGTGGTTATCAGCCTTTCCCGTTGAATGACGAGGAATTCTTGTGCTACAGAGAATCAACCAACAGAGGTGAAATTTGGAAAGTAAACTTTGTTACTGGTCACGAATCCGTTATTGTGAGTTTGGAGGAACGTTGGTTTATCACTCCCAGCCTTTCACCCGATGGTCAGTGGATTTTGATGGCAGGCAATACTATTCCCAATGGCAATATGGATGAAGAGAATGTTGACATTTATGTGGTGAAGACTGATGGTTCCAATCTTACCCAGCTTACCTATCATAAGGGACATGATATTTGCCCGATATGGTCATCTGACGGAAAGTTTATTTACTTCCTCTCACAGCGTGGTACCGAAACTGGTACTTTCAACATCTGGAAGATGAACTTCAACCTCAAATAGTATTTAAAGAAAAACTTAGCTATGAAGCGATTAATCATTATTGTCGGTTTAATGCTTGCCATTCTTGCGGTCAATGCCCAAACTGTGGGCGGTTCGAGTAGCAGCAAATACCAATATAACAAATCCAAAAGCTCAACCACTACCACCAATAGGAGTCCTCGTTCGAGCAAGCGCATCGTTTTCCAGCCAGAATTTACCTTCCTGGTCAATTATGCATACGCTAACGCTCCCCAACATTCGGTGGGTATTACATTGGGTCAGAATAAATTGGGAAAAACTCCGCTGGGCTGGTATTTGAGTTTGATGAGTGGTTTTAACTTCAATTTCGGTAATGGTGGCACAGTGGGTAGTGGCGGTGTGTATGATCATGTGGCGGTGCCCTTCTTTACAGGCAAGGAGCAGCGTACCCGTCTGTCGGGTACAGTAGGTCTTACCGTCAATATGGTTATTCCTTTGTATTTCTATGCGGGGGTGGGTTATGGTTACCGTTCGCTGACGTGGGAAACCGTTAGTGGCGACTGGATGACCTACGAGCCCACCACTTATGCCGGGGTGAATGCCGATTTTGGCTTTATGTTCAATATCAAGGGATTTGCGCTTTCGGCAGGCTACTCCACTATCAATTTCCAATACCACGAAGTGAAGGTGGGGATTGGTCTTATCGTCAAAACCGGCAAGAAGAAGAGCACAGCTGCTCCAAGTAGTTCAAGTAGTTCAAGTGGTTCAAGTGGTTCGAGCGGTTCAAGCGGTTCAAGTAGTAATACGGAAAATAAGTAAGCATAAAAGAATAAAGTTATGAGAATCAAATTTATAAGCTCTTTTTTTATTTCTTTGTTGTTGCTGGGCTTCTTGTCCACCTGCGAGAAAGATGAGAATGTACCGCTGAACGTATTTTCCATCACCAAAGAGGATGTGACGGCGACGGCTGTCAAAGCCAACTTCAAGGTGTATTATGAATATGCCTTCGGCACACGTCATTACACTTTGAAACGTGCCACCATTTTTTTTAGCAAGAACAAGGATGTGACGAATGCGCTACATGCAAGCGGTTCACTGGGGGATGATAATTATGGCACCTATTTTCAGGTGAATCTCGGTAATTTGGAGGCCAATACTACCTACTATTATTATTATGAGGTGGCTAATGCGGTGAATTCGCTTAATACTGAGATAGAAAGTTTTACCACCAATGATTACGGCTTGCCAACTGTGACAACGGTATCGGTGTCCAATGTGACGAGTGTGGGGGCAAAATTTTCGGGCAATGTTACCGATGGAGGCGATTTGGCGGTGACGGAGCGTGGTTTTTGTTGTAGCACTAGCACCTCGAACCTGACGATAGGTGGACCTCATGTGGTTAGCGGTTCGGGATTGGGAAGCTACACGTCTAATGTGACGGGGCTGTCGGCCAATACCACCTATTATATGCGGGCGTATGCCAAGAACAGTAAGGGAGTGGCTTATGGTAGCACAAAGACTTTTACCACTACCAATGGTCTGCCTGTGGTGACTACCAATAATGTTACTAATGTCACTTCCAGCTCTGCTTCCTGCGGTGGGAATGTCACTTCTGATGGTGGCTACTCGGTGACTGCCAGAGGGGTATGCTGGAGCACAAGCTCGAATCCTACGGTCAACAACAGTCACACGAATAGCGGAACGGGTACCGGTAGCTTTAACGCTACGCTTACGGGTCTGACCCAGGGTACAACCTATTATGTTCGTGCCTACGCCACCAACAGCAAGGGCACCACTTACGGAACACAAAAGAGTTTCACAACAACCTCGACGTCGACATGGATTTATTATGACAATGGAAGCTATAATGAGAGTTGGGGTTTGACCGCAGGTGGTAGTCACGAGTGGGGTATTATGTTCCCATCATCGATTATGTCATCGTATGGTGGCATGAAAGTAAGCCAGATTAAAGCCTATTTTACTGTGACTGGAAGCTATACTTTGCATCTCTATCAAGGTACCTCTTCCTCATCTCCTACCACTCAGTTGCTATCTCAGAATATTACGGTATACAATACTGGTTGGCAGACATTTTCGATTTCACCGGTTAATGTAAGTTCTTACCAAAATCTATGGGTAACAATTTCTACATCTTATAATTCGGGTGTATATCCATGTTGTGCAACAGCGGGAACCAATAATCCCAATGCAAGATGGAGTAGAATATCGTCGGGAACATGGTATGATTTCTATACTAGTAATGGTGGAGTGGATTTAACCTGGATGATTCGTATATTACTTTCTCCTGCCAAGGGAGAAAAAGGTTATGAAGTTGAATTGCCACAAGTTCCAGTAGAAAGCAGTAAGGGAGGCTTAATACCAGAGAGTAGTCGTTATGTTCCGGGATTTGATAAGCCCGCCTCGCAATGCTCAGTGAAACCAACGTCTAATCAATAATAATGCAAAATTGGTATATGAAAACTAATGTCATCTCTTTTCCAATTATTTTGCTGTTGATGGTATTGTTGCTCACATGCCAGAAAGATGAGTTGGTGCCGCTTAACCAGTTTTCCATCACCAACGAGGATGTGCAGACTACGGCTACTACCGCCAAGTTTGAGGTGCGCTATGTGTATAGGAATGCCAGAACACAAGTGGAAGGGAAAATGAAGTATGTCAAAATTCTGTACAGCAAGGAAAAGGAGATGGCTCAGGCATCCCAGCAGGAAGCCAATCAGGAGAGCGACATGTATGGGACCTACTTTAAGGCGACGCTCACCAATTTGGAGGCATTAACCACCTATTACTATTGTTATGAAGTGGCCAATGAGGTGGATGTGATGAAAACTGAGGTGAAAAGTTTCAAAACCAGCGAATATGGATTGCCTACGCTTACGTCTGTCAATGTTTCTAATATTACGGGAGTGGGATTTACCCTTTCCTGTAATGTTACTGACGGTGGTGAGACGCAGGTATTGGAGCGCGGATTCTGCTATAGTATCACCAACAGCTCGCCCGACATCAACGGACAGCATGTGGCTGCAGGCAGTGGTTTGGGTAGCTTTACGGCAGGGTTGACCGGCCTTACACCGTCAACCACCTATTATGTGAGAGCCTACGCAAAAAATGCATTCGGTATATCCTATAGTGGCATGAAGTTGGTGAACACCACAACTGGTGTACCTGTAGTGGTCACCGGTGATGTCAGTTCCATTACGTCGAATACCGCTTTATGTGCAGCCAATGTCACTTCCGATGGCGGTTTCCCGCTTACGGTCAAGGGTGTGTGTTGGAGCACCTCGCCCAATCCTACGGTGAACAACAGTCATACCAGCAATGGAACAGCTACGGGAGCTTATTCGGGCTATATGACGGGACTGACAGCAAGCACCACCTACTACGTGCGAGCCTACGCCACCAACAGCAAGGGGACCACTTACGGTGAACAAAAGAATTTTACAACAACCTCATCGCAATCTTCGACATGGCTTTATTATGACGATGGAACCTATGTTAACTGTTGGGGCTTGACCTCTGGAGGAACTGACGAGTGGGGTATTATGTTCCCATCATCGATTATGTCATCGTATGGTGGCATGAAAGTAAGCCAGATAAAAGCCTATTTTATTGTAACAGGAGGCTATACTTTGCATCTCTATCAAGGTACCTCTTCCTCATCTCCTTCTACTCAGTTGCTTTCTCAGAACATTTCGGTATCCAGTACTGGTTGGCAAACTTTTTCGATTTCACCTGTTTATGTAAGTTCTTCCCAAAATTTGTGGGTGACAATTTCTGCATCTGAGGCCGGAACCCATCCCTGTTGTGCGGCAGCGGGAACCAATAATCCCAATGCAAGATGGAAAAAATCATCGTCGGGTACATGGTATGATATTTATAATAATAATGGTGGAGTGGATTTAACCTGGATGATTCGTATAGCTCTTTCTTCTACCAAAGGAGAAAAGAGTTATGAAGTTGAATTGCCACAAGTTCCAGTGGAAAGCAGTAAGGAAGGTTTTATACCTGAAAGTCGCCGCTATGTCCCGGGAATTGACAAGCCCGCCTCGCAATGCTCAGTGAAAACAACGTCTGTCCGATGAGTTCGTAACAATTAACACATTATGTATATCAACCAATCAAACATATTTTTTTACTTGAGAAGGTCTTGTTTTGACAGGGCCTTCTCAAAAAATTTCAGATACCATGAAAAATAATTTGCATATTGGAGAACTCATCAAAGAGGAACTACGTCGGCAGGGAAGGACCAACCTTTGGCTGGCTAGAAAGATTAATGTACATCTGCGTACTATCAATAAGATTTTCGACAAGAATGTTATTGATACACAGCAATTACTTGAAATCTCGATGGCGATGGATTATGATTTTTTCAAGCATTATTCATTGTTAATCGCAGATTCTTCGGAAGCGAATAAAACAGAAATGAATTAGAAAATGAAAGTAGGTATGAGGAAATTATTTGTAACAGTCTTATTGCTGTCTGTGGTGCTTGCCTCTAACGCTCAAGCTATCGGCGGTACCAGCAGCAATAGATATTCAAGCAAGTCGGAGGTTAAATCCACCTCCGATTATTCCAATATCAAGGGCTTTGTATTGCGTGCAGGACTTAGTCTTGGGTATGGAAATTTGTATTATGGAAAAGCATTCCATAATACCTACGGTATAGAAGCTGGCTATCGCTTGCGTAAGAATGAGTTTGGGTTGGCAATTGATTTTATGCCTTTGTATAAGGACCCTTCACATCAGTTATATAATATTGATATGAATGGAGCCTTATATACCATAGATAGGTACAACGGATTCAGTATTCCGATGTATGCTTATTGGAAATTCTATTTTATGAAAAACAAGATAACACCGTTTATCAATGTTGGATTAGGAGGATGTGTTGAAGTTAACAGGGTTATTTATAATGGTCAATCAAGACGTGAAGAGTATTACAATTATAATTCCACAACTTATTATACCGATAGGAAAGAACATCAGGATGAGAGAGTTTTAGGGGTATATGCTGTAATAAGCGGCGGATGTTCTTTTTGGAATATTTTGAATGTGGAACTCCAGAATATTTTTTCACAGCACTATTGGTCATCCTGGTCATCCTATCAATATTATTCGGATTATTCTTATTATGATTCAAACCATCAGGATAACAGTGGAAACGGCTTGTATTATGCTTTCGCATTGAAAGTTTCGGTGAATTTTATGGAGTTGGGGAAGAGCCTTTCGTCTAAAACTAAAGGAAGATAAAGTATGAGAAAACTATTTACAACCATTATTCTATTACTTGCTGTGCTTGTGGCAAATGCTCAAGCTATCGGTGGTGTCAGCAGTAATAATTATTCAAGCCGGTCGCAAACGAAAGCTGATGCGGAGGTTAATGCCTATAACGGCTTTGTGTTGCGTGCGGATGTTAGTTTGGGTTATAGCACCCTGTGGTATGGACTTAAGTTGCACAATGCCTACGGTCTGGAAGTAGGATACCGTTACCGCCGACATGAATTTGGTGTTGCTATTGATTTTTTGCCGTTGTATGGTGCCGGTATCGAGTGTGATCCTCTGACCTACAATCATTCTTACAGTGGATATATTGAGGGTACGGGTTTAAGTATGCCCATATATGCTTATTGGAAGTTCTACTTCTTGAAAAAGAAAGTCACGCCATTCCTCAATGTGGGTTTAGGAGGCTGTGCACCCCTTATTGGTCTTAACTGGCATGGAGAAACTAGAAATCATGTCAGAGGATGGTATGAGGAACGCATACAAGGATTCTATTTTACTTTAGGTATAGGGTGTTCGTTTAATCATGTTTTCAATCTAGAATTGCAGAATGTTTGTGGGTATAGTGCTTGGAAACAGAATTTCAATGAGTATTATAGTTCTTATGATAATGGTGGTCATTTCTATTATGCCATTGCTGTGAAATTCTCGGTGAATTTTATGGAGTTGAGTAGGATTCTTTCGTCTAGAAAATAATAAGAAGATAACTGAATATTAATCTATTAAAACCGATGGGGGCGATGAGACAACAGCCCGCTAAATAGGATGAAAAAAATTATTTCTCTTTTGTTGATAGCCTGTGTGGCTATGCTTTTCACTGCTTGTAAGAAGGAGGGTGTTTATACCCCTTCCAAAAAAATCAGTAGGGTTTATCATACTACACCCGAAGGCAGCAAGTCGCTTGTAGCGTCATGTACTTGGAATAAAGACAATACCCTTGACCGTATTGACTATTATTCGGGTGGTAGTATCAGCTATTCTTATAACTTTACATACGAGAAAAAACGTGTGGTGAAGATGTCCAACTATGCTGACAACAGGTATTATGAATATAAGTATGATGGAAACAAACTGAAAGAGATTGATTATTATAGAAACGGAAACCTCCGTCGTATTTATACTTTTACTTACAAGGGAAGTACCATATCTGAGATTGAAGAGAGTTATATTGACTATAAGTCGGCAGACGATAGGGGTCCGAGTGGTGCTTTGGATTTCATTATGCCGAGAGAATTTAATCAGGCATATGCAAAATATCAGAAGCAGAAACCAAATCCGAAGGCAACAACCGAGGTTACTTTTTATAAACTGACTTGGGAAAAAGGTAATATGGTTAAAGCCATTGTCACAGAGATTGAAGAGGGTGATAATGACGAATATATATTTGAAGCTAAGTACGACAACAAAAAGAACCCGATGTTGGGCGCTGCACTATCTGAAGTGCAAGATATCGTCAACTATCGTTCAAAGAACAATATCACAGAAAGCACTGAACGTTGGGACAATGGAACTGAATATTATACAGTTAGATATGATTATACCTACGAAGGAAATTATCCTAAATCATACAGAAAATCATGGGAAGAAGGTGGTGTAGGCAGCAGCAATATCTATACGGGCTATTCAGGTACCACCGAATATGAATATGTGAAATAAGAGCGAGTTTTATCAAGCTTTAATATAGTTTTTGATAGTAAAGTAGAGGCGTAGCGGTACTGCGCCTCTTTTTATTCTTAAATTTAAGCTAAAAAACATTTGGTGTAGCGTTAATTTTAGTGTAAAATACGGTAGATTAATTGTAATTGCTTGTAAATCAATAGGTGTTTTCTGGGAGTGCATTCATTTGCATTGCAAGATACCAAGCTACCAAGCTACCAAGTCCGCCAAAAAATATTCCTGGATTTGGGTAGGAAGTGCATGAGCATTATATGAGACTTACATGAGACTTACATGAGAGTTGGAATTCTCTCACTCTAGGAATATTCCAGGAATATTTTCGGAGAGTTTGTTGAAGTTTGGGAAAAATCATGTAAATTTGCAGTCTCAATTTA
>Ga0310786_10011269_pt1 | contig 11163 bp, 5 predicted proteins | sample AusTroGonzalo_MG_FD_203881 | JGI IMG/M metagenome (GOLD analysis project Ga0310786, IMG submission 203881) | Bovine rumen microbial communities from tropical cattle in Woodstock, Queensland, Australia - Gonzalo_03 (v2) (version 2) | ecosystem: Host-associated > Mammals > Digestive system >...
CTCGTCGTTGAAACGGTGTGGCTCCTTATCGCTACGGCAGAATTGACAATTGCTCACGGTGTGCTGGCCGTCGCCGCAGTCCTTCACCGTAGCTCCCGGGTGGTCGCAGGTGGTCAGCTGGACATGACAGCGCTGCTGGGCAAACGCCACGGGATTCAACGCAACAGGTATAGTGCTCCAGGTGTAATCACTCTCTATTGCGAGGGTCTTCACGCCCTTGCCGATGTTCAGCGTACCGAAGTAATCCGACTTATAGGCACCAAAAGCGCCAGCCCACCAGCCGCAGCCGTTGCCTGCCCTGCCAGAGACATAGACGCTGCCGCTCTCGGAGGTAACGGTAATCGTGCCCACCTCGGCATCCTCACCTGCACCGATGCCGGCGCCCTTGCCACCGCCGACAGCCTCTACCGCGCCACCGCTGATGGTGATGTTGTCTGCCCAGATATTAGGGCCGCTCGTGGTCTCCTCGCCAGTGCCGATGCCTGCTGCGTCGTCGCCACCGTAGGCATGAACCTCACCGCCGGTGATGGTAATCTTGCCGCTGTTGCCGTCCTGACCGCCGCCGATGCCGGCACCAAAGCCGTCACTATAGGTGTTGCCGTAAGCAAAGACTATTCCGCCGCTGATGGTGATGTCGCCACCACTGCCGTCCTCACCGCCACCGATTCCGGCACCGTCGGCACCTGCGTATGCCTTCACCGCGCCGCCGGTGATGGTCACGACGTCGCAGTTCACACCGTCGCCACCGCCAATGCCTGCGCCATGGATGCCGCCACGAGCGGTCACCGTACCGCCCTCGATACGGATAATGCCTGCAGCACCTGAGCGACCATGGCTGCCACCCTCCTGACCGCTGCCGATACCTGCGGCCTCACCGCCGCCCCAGGCCTCTACCACGCCGCCGCGGATGGTGACGCTGCCAAGTTCAAAACTCTTGAAATCCTTAGGATCGCCACGCACGACGTAGCCACCACCGATACCTGCAGCGTCGCTACCGCCGTAGGCTATGACATGACCTCCGTAGATGTCAATCTTGCCATAGTTGCCTTTTGCCCACGGAGATCCGTGGTCAAAAACCGGATCGTCAATAGGATTGTTGTATCGAATCTCATTGGTGTTTTCACCGCTACCTATGCCGGCACCTTTTTTGCCGCCTCTCGCAACGACAGTACCGCCATAGATTTTTACCTCTCCACGGATATGATGATAGAGGGTTCCGCCACCAATGCCCGGGTAGTCATCGTCGCCCGTCGCCTCGATGTATCCGCCCTTAATCGTGATAAAATCGCAGGACTGGCCAGAAAAGACAGCATATCTCCATTCGTAATTGTAGGAGCCTATGCCCGCATGGTCATCACCACCGTAGCATTTGAGCACGCCACTGTCGTTCGACTGTCCGTAGATGGTCAGATGGCGGGGGTTTTCCTCACGATCGTCGCTTTCTACCTCAATCCAGGGTACACTGAGCGAGGCTCCGTCGCATAGGATGAGATGGCTGTCGTAGCCAGCCCTCAGTCCGTTTATTCGGACCACATTGCCCTTCACCACACAGAAACCATCGGGAAGCGCCGTCACCGTTGCCGGCAGGGTACTCACGTCGACGTACCTTTCCACCGATTTTATCTCCTCTTTGACACAAACGTGGTAGTCGTCCCACGTACGGTCAATATACTGGATGGACTCCTGTGCCCACGCCCCCTGTGCTATCGCCAACAGGGCAACAAATAGAAATGCAAATCTTTTTTTCATAACAGTTATAGTTTTTTACTTTTTTACCTTTATCATTCAGCGCTACAAAGTTAGCAATTTTCATCCTATCTCACAAACTTTGAGTGATAAATTATTCGCATATAACATTTTTTAATTTTGTGTACGTACACTCCACATTAAAAAACCTCCACGCATCTCGCGACGGGTGGAGGGTGTGGCCGAAAAAACATAAATCTTCTTAATGTAAATTACTATATTTTAACACCCACGGCGGTCATTTTGTCTTTTTTGTCTTTTGTCTTTTTCCGGGCGTTTGCCGTAATGGTTATGGTGCCGCATACGAAACTTGTTTATTGTTTAAGTTTGAAGAACATGGCATAGAGCACGGGGATGAAGACGAGGACGATGACGGTGCCTGCGATGAGTCCGCCCATGATGGTAGCGGCCATGGAGGAAAACATGTCGTCGAAAAGCAGCGGAATCATACCCAGTACCGTGGTGAGGGAGGCCAGAGTGACAGGACGCAGACGCGACAAGGAGGCAGAGATGATGGCCTCGACGGGGTGTTGGGTGGCAGACTGCTGCAGCTGGATTTCGTCAACAAGGACGATGCCGTTTTTGAGCATCATACCGACAAGTCCCAGTGTGCCGACGATGGATACGAAGTTGAATGCTGTGCCTGTAAGGAGAACGGCGGGAATGATGCCCACGAAGACGAAGGGTATGCAGCAGAAGAGTAGCAGCGAGGTGCGGAAGCGGCGGGTGATGAGCACGAGGATGCCCAGCATAATCAGGATGACCAAGGGGTAGGGTTCGAACAGGTATTGCATGGAGAGGTCGGAGGCGTACTTCTCGCCACCCCATTCGATGGAGTAGCCGTCGGGCAGCGTCCATTTCTCCACTTCGCGCTCCAGCGCAGCCCGTGCCTGCTCATTGAGAAGTCCTTCGGCCGGATAGCCCATGACGCTGTGGGTGCGCTCGCCGTCGTTGTGCGTGACGACAGGGTCCTCCCAGTCGATGTGTACGTTGTCGCCAATCTCGCTCAGCTGTGCCGCGTATGGCTGTCGGAGCTTTGTCTGCCCCGGAGTCAGGAGCAGCTGGGTTACATCTACGTCGCCGATGAGTTTGTCGACCTGGGGCAGCAGGCTGAATACGGTGGCGTTGGTAAGCTGTGTGAGCGGTTGTCCCTGCTGGTCGGTGAGGCTGAGATAGACGTTATGGCCTATGGTGCCGTCGTAATAACTGCTCACAGGCAGGCCGTCGGTGGCAGAGAGTAGCGAGAACCCGGCCTCGCTGCGCGATATGCCATGGTCGCGGGCTCGCGACTGGTCGTAGTCAACGACGAGCATGGGGACGCGTGGTGCCCAGTCGGTGGTGACAGGGCTGATGATGCCAAGGCGTCGGTTCAGGGCCAGGACGGAGTCTGCAAGCTGATGAAGGACAGCGGGATCGGGCCCGCAGAAGCGTAGTTCGACGGGGTAGCGCATGAACATCAAGTTGTAGCGCTTGAAGACGAGGAAGGCGTCGGGATATTTGGCCGAGAAATGGCGCTGCAGCTCGTTGACATGGCGGTCTGCCGCATGGTTGGAACGGAAGTCGATAATCAGCTCGCCGTAGGAGAGGTGGGGCAGCGGATTGGAACGTACCAGATTGTAGCGGCAGGGCGTTCCTCCGATGGAGGTGGTGACATGGACGACGTCGTCCATCTGCATCAGTTCCTCACGAATCTTCTCCAAGTCGGCCTTCACGCGGTCGGGACTACAGTTGTCCGGCAGTTTGTATTCCATGTAGAGCTGGTCGTACTCCATGTCGGGGAAGAGCATCCGCGGCATCAGGGGGAAGCAGAGTGCCGCCACAGCGAGCAGCGCCACCATCAGACCTACTGTAGGCCACCGGTGAGCCAATGACCAACGAAGCACGCGGGCATGGAGCCGGTAGGGTGAGGACTGAGGGGTGAGGGATGAAGGCTGAGGGGCGAGGTCTGCGGGTTGAGGGGTGTCGCCGTCTCTGTAAATCCACCAGGATGCCAGTATGGGTACGAGCACCAGTGCCAGAAACCACGAGAGCATGAGGGAAACGGAGAGCACGATGAACATGTCGCGAACGTAGACGCCAGTTACGTCGGGGCTTAGGAAGATGGGCATGAAAGCCAGAATGGCGATGAGTGTGGCACTGAGCAGCGGCAAGGCCGTCTTTCGGCCGATGGCAGTCAACGCCTCCATGCGGGGAACGCCGGCTTTCTTGTCGACCAGGATGCCGTCGATGATGACGATGGCATTGTCCACCAACATACCCATCGCGAGTATGAACGACCCCAGCGAAACGCGCTGGAGCGTGCCGTCCATGTAGCTGAGAATGAGTATGGAGCCCAGTACGGTGATGATAAGCGTAATGCCCAGAATGAGTCCGGAGCGGAAGTTCATGCAGAACATGAGCAGGACGATGACGAGCAGCACGGACTCCACCAGATTGATGATGAAGGTGTGTATGGCATTCTCTACGTGGTCGCTCTGGAAGAAGACCTTCTCACACTCCACACTGGCTGGTAGACGGGTGGAACGCAGTTCGGCGATACGTTTCTCCACACGCTCACCCACCTTGACGATGTCGGTGCCTGAGGCTGCGGCAATGCACAGTCCGAGGGCCTGCTTGCCGTCGCGCAGCAGCTCGTTACGTTGCAGGGGTTCCGGCTCCAAGGTCACATCGGCAATGTCGCCCAGCCGGAATTTGTCGCCTCCGTGTCCGCGCAGGATGAGGTTACGGATATCGTCGATGTCACCGTAGCGGTCGTTGACACTGACACGGATGCGGTGGTCGCCACTATGGAAATAGCCCGAATAGACGGTGGCATTCTGTGCGTTGAGCGTAGCCAGTACCTCGGCAGGCATCACACCCAGGTTAGCCAGTTTGTCCTGATGCAGACGGATGTTGACGCACTGGTGCTGAATGCCGTAGATGTTGACGTGTTTCACCCCGTCGACCTTCTGTAACTCGCGCTGTATCATCTGGGCAAAAGCCTCCAAGCGCTCGGGGGCTACACCGTCGCCTTTCAGCGCATAGAACAGCCCTGAGACGGTACCGAAGTCGTCGTGCACCTCCACCTGTGCGCCCGAAGGCAGCGAGGTGTCGGCCACCTTGTTGCGCATGATTGACCAGTTCGTCTGCAGTTCTTTGGTGGCAACCTTGGTGTCCTGAGTGACCAGGATGTAGCACATGTCGGCATAGCTGTAACTCTGTGTCGTCATGATGCCGTTGCCCTGACGGATGCTGTTCTCCAAGGGGATGGTGAGTTCTAGCTCCACCTGATGGGCAGAGGCTCCGGGATAGATGCCTACCACTACGGCCTGACGCACCACGATTTCGGGGTCTTCCAGTTTGGGCATCTTGTAATAGCTCACAATGCCGCCCAGGGTAAGAATCACCACGAGCAGAAACACCAGTCGCTTGTTAGCCAGTCCCCATTTTGAAATGTCAATCATACTGCAACGGGATTATAATAGTTTTCCGACATTTTCCTTTGATGCCTTGGCGAGGGGCTTTACCTGCTGTCCGTCGTGGAGCTTGCCAACGCCCGATGCCACAATCTGCTGTCCTGCCGAAATGCCTTGCGCAATGACGGCACGACCGTCGGCGAGCATGGCTTCCACCTCGACAGCAGTCTTGTGTACGGTGTTCTTCGCTTGGTCGAAGACGAAAACATACGCCTGCCCCTTTTCGTTGTAGATAGCACCGACGGGAACCATGGTCTTGCTATCGCCGACGGTAGCCTCGTGACGGATGCTAACCATAGCACTCATGCCCGGTGTCACCTCATGTACGTCGGAACCCAGACTCAGTCGCATCTGGAAGAGCTGATTGCCGTTGGCCTGCTGCGACACACTTGTCAGGCGCAGGGGAAAGACCCGTCCGGGCAGCGCGCTGAACGTGGCCTCGCAGGTTGCCTTCTGGTCGCGTCTGGCATATTCCGTTTCCGGCACATTGATGACCACCTCGATGCCCGACGATGTGAAGAGACCTATCACGGGGATGCCGGGGCCAGCCGCTTCGTTGTCGGAACGATAGACACGGCTGACGTAGCCTGCATAGGGAGCACGGATGACGCAGTCTTCCAGTTGGTCTTGGTGATTCTTCAGTTTGGCAGTGATGCGTTCCAGTCCTGAACGAGCCTTGTCGTAGTTGTTGTCCGACACGGCTTTCTCGGCGTGCATGGCTATTACGCGCTCACACTCGGCCTTCACCTGCCGGTATTCCGACTCAGTGGCGGCCAACTGTGTCTCGTAGTCGCGGCTGTCGAGACGCACCAGCACTTGTCCTTGCGTCACGCGATCGCCTTCCTTCACAAACACTTTCTTGATGATTCCCGCTACCTTGAAGGACAGGTCGGTGTTGTCCTTGGCCTCGGTCTGGCCGGGGTATTCGGTATGACGGACATTGTCGTGACCCTCCACGTCGACGATGTCCACCAACATGGCATCACTTGTCTGGCTGCGATTCTTGCACCCCGCCGCAACAGTCACGACAGCAAAGAGAACCATAGCCGTTTTGATAACTTTCACCATCTTTCAATCCTCTGTTTTTTCAGAGCAGCGTGCCGGCGGTCTTACGCCATTTCACTGCCTTGATATTTAATAAGTACTTTGTTTCTACCAGTTCTGCGTAGGCCTTTTGCCAGAGCAACTGAGCCTCTAACAGGTCGGAAAGCGTCTCGTAGCCCACACTGTAGGACTTTCGGCTGACACGCAGGTTTTCGGCACACTGCTCCAGGTTTTGCTGGCGCATGACGAGTTCCAACCGTGCCTCCTCCACTTCATTGGCCAACTGCTGCTGTTCCAGCACCATTTTCTCCGAGAGGCTGGCCTGTTCCATGCGCAGGCGCTCCGCTTCCTCCTTGGCGGCCTTCACCTTGTAGCGGTCTTGGTTGCCGTGGCTGATCGGAATCGTCAGCGACACGGCGATGTTGAACACGTTCTCGCGGTCAAGTATCTTTTTCCCCATCAGTTCTATGCCGTCCACCATGCTGGCATTAGCTACCAGTCCCAGTTGTGGCAATAGGTTCGCGCGTTGCAGTTTTACCTGTTGTTCGGCCAGCTGGCTCTTCAGCTCAAGCAACTGGTATTCCGTGCGCCGAGCCGTCATATCGTCCGATTCAATAGGTGCCGGGAACAGCACGTCGTCGCCGGGCAGGATGTCTAAGTCGGCATCGACAGGCAGACCCACAATTTGGCAGAGGTTCATGCGCGCCAGGCGAATACCGTTCTCGGCCTGCTTGATGTTCAGCTCCGCCTCGCTTTTCTTCACCATCACCTTCATCTCCTCGTTATGGCTCACCATGCCGTTTCGCAGTGCACTCTGTACGTCCTTGGTCAGCTGCTCCAACAACGAGTCGTACTGGACGGCGACTTCCCGCATCTCCTTCGCCTTCACCATCAGCAGATAGGCTTCATGGACCGCCACCACCGTTTCTTCGGTGGTGAGCTTCTCGCCCAACGAAGCCATCCGGGCGCCCAGCTTGCCCATCTCGTAGCCTGCCGTGATCTTTCCACCCGAGTACAAAGGCTGAGTCAACGTGATACCAACCGTCATTACGTTGCCTATCTTACCTTCAATGGGCTGATTCAGGAATTGCAGTCTATGGGCGAGGCCGTTAGCTATGCCCTGCTGCATATCCTTGGCAATCAGCCAAGGCAGTCGTTCGTGTAGCCGCTGTGCGACGGTCTGTCCCAGAGGCGTAGCGATGTCTAACAGACTGTTGTAATCCATCGTGCTGTACAGGTCGACGGCACGAACGTTGATGTCGGGGAAAAAGTTTCCGCGCAGAGCCCTCTTCTCGTATTCGTATTTGTTCACCTGGCGTTGGGCGGCCTTGATGTCCTTGTTGGTTTGCAGAGCCAGCGTGATACAGCTGTCCAGACTAATGGCTCGCTGGGCCGCAAGTCCAAAAGGGTTGCAGCCCAGCAGCAGCAAGATGGTGAGGAAGCGTGTCGAGCGTCGTTTCGTCATGTCGGACTATCCCTTCCTTACAGATTCTTAAGCATGATCTTCACGTGGTTCGCCCACGCCACCTGACCAGTGATGTGGTTGGCCAGATAGCCTGCCTCCTTGAGGGTTACTGGAGCTTTTGCGGCAAGGAACTTCTCATAGACCGGGTAGGCATTGGCCGTGACAGGAATGACGTTGTCGCGCGGAGCAGTATACAGCTCAACAGCCATTCGAGGTGTCCAGTCGTCGACGCGCTCCATCTCCAGGCATTGCACTAAGGCCTTGCGGAGGTGCGAGTTGGGGTCGGCAAACTCTGCACTCATGATTTTGCTGAACTGCATCCAGGGAAGACCCATACAAACCTCGTAGGCTGTCAGCACTTCAGGGGCCGGATAGCAGATGTCCGTCAGATTGGCGTCGCCCAGCAACAGTCCCCCGGCATTGCTCAGGTCATTGGCATCGAAGGCTTGTGGAATACCGCTTGCCAGATAGGCTTCCGAGAAGTATTTGGTCAGCTGAATGCCACTCATGATGTCAGCGTGTCCTTCCTGCTGGCCTTTGATGACCATGGAGAGGACAGCCGTGAGGCACAGACTGTCGCTCTCTAACCAGTGCTTGAAGGTATCGATGGGGCTGTAGGGACCTGCGCCACAGTATAGTCCTTTCACGTTAATCTCTTTGTTTGCAGCCTTGCCGTGCTCGGTCTCCTGCAGGTGGCGTCCCACTGCCAGTGCATTGCCTCCGCCCTGCGAATAGCCGAGAACGTAGGTGCCGTAGCCTTCCTTGAGGTTAATGCCCTCTTGCTTCATGTACTGTAATGCGGCCAGTTCCATGTCCACGCATTGACGTGCAATGAGTTTCTGGCAGAGATAGGTCTGGGGCTTGCTGCTGGTAACGCCAAAGCCGATGTAGTCCGGATCGATGACGGCAAAGCTATAAGCGCCCATCTCCTTGAAGGTAGCAGGACTGACTCCGTTACCTGTCATGTCAATGTTGGTAGCATGGCAGTGCAGGATGATGTCCTCTATCGTGATATACTCTCCTGATACCTGAGGCAGCGTCAGCTTACCCGAAAGGGTGATGGGGTCGCCTTTGCCGTCGATACTGCTGTAGTTCAGTGTCACCACCTTAAACGACACATTGCTGTGATAGGTGCCGTTACCTCCGCTGTATTGGTCGTTCAGATACTGTGCTGCACGCAATACGTCATTCTTGTTCTGTTGCTCGGCAACCAAGTCTTCAGGCAGTGCAGTGTCCTCGTTGTTGGAGGCAGCCTGGGCAATCATATCGTCCACCGATACGATCGTCTCACTGGTTACGGCAATCAACGGCCCGCTGCTCGTCTCCTTCTCATCGTCCTGAGCTTTGCCGTTGCCGTTGCTGTCGTCGCTGCTGGAACAGGCAGCCAAACCCATCGTAAGGAATGCTGCGCCCACCAGGCTCATCCATATTGTTTTCATTGTCTTCATCCTATTTTATTCTTCATTATATCCAAAATATCTTCAATAGAGAAACCGAAATTAGACAGCATGGTATTGATGTCTATCGGTTCATCGCCAAAGAGGGGAGAATAGATTAAGAACGAGGGAACATATTTGCCCAGCTTATCGCTAAATACAGATGCTGCAATGATGTTGCCCACATCAGAACCGGCGATAGCCATCGAGGAAGATGTGTTCTCATTGAACAATTGTGCAAACTGGTTGCAAGCTTCTTCGGTGGTTCCCGTCTGGCGTAAAATCACAAATGTAGCCATGTAAGCGATGAGCTTGTTGATATTGTTCACCTTTCCATTGATGAGGATCATGTCGCTCAGCAGGCTGAGATCATATTTGGCCGTAAAGATCGCATCGTGGTTCAGTATGTTCGACAGCGTAAGATTGTCGGTTACGTTGGTCTTGGCCTTCACCAGACTACTTCCGTCTTTGGTGACTGCCAGCTCAATAGTCTTGTCGTGGAGGATAGCACGACTAAGGTTTAAGCTGACGACATATCCTTTGTAAGTAATCTCACCGACGTGTTTCATAGTCAGCGTGGGCAGGAGACTCATGACCATTGCCTCGTTCTCATTGCTGCTTCTGATGGAAAGCAACAATTCCCCGTCCTTGAAGATGGTCAGTATGCGCTCATTGCCAAAGTCCAACTTGAGGTTCTTGAGGTCTCCGTCTATTCTCTCTTCCAAGATTACCAGATACTCCGAGCCGTTCTGAGCCTTGTAAGAGGTAGAGAGGATCATCGCATCACTATTTTCAACCCAGCCAAGTCCACCCTCTTGGCCAAACTCATGCAGGCCGGTCAGAGACCATGTCGCTGAGAGTACGTTCTCTACCGCTTCAAAACCAATGGTGAAGCCGTAGGGAATAGTGTGTTTGAAGTCACGGTTCAGCAACTGAAGCAGTTGTTGCAGCCAGGCGTTGAACTTTTGACGAATAGCGTCCGCGTCCGTGTCTTCTGACATAGCCGTTGCCAAGGGAGCCAGCTCTTCGAAGTCCAGTCCAGCCATCTCCTGGTTAAGTGTAGCGACAGTATTTTTATACTGTTGCAGCAGTAGTGCCGTGTCCTGAGTCTCTACAGGCTCTGCATTATTCTCATCGTCATTGCTGCACGATGTCATCACCAATGCTCCTACCATCATCAGGGAAGCAAGAATCGGAAAAAAAACTTTGTACTTCATAATCGTATCATTTAGGATTGTTATTAATATTTGTTATTTCTCATTGTTATTTCTTTAAGTACGCCATCCACCGGCAGACGGTAGCCGTCCACGATGTGACGGTAGTAATCGAGGTCGGTCTTTCCTACGAGGTTGCATTTCAGCGAGCCTTGCCCCAGCATGTAACCCTCCACCTTGACACCTTCGGGGAGCCACCGCTTCATGCCGGCATCCATCCTGACAATGATTTCCTCGTCCGACTCTTTGTTGTCGTCGCTGACTATCAGGTGGGCAACCAGTCGTGGACTTTTGTCGTCAGTGTAAAGGGTGCAAACCATGCTGTCTTTGACGGCAGGGTCCTTACGCAGTTCGTTGGCGATGTCGAAGAGATAGACTTTCTCACCGCTTGGTGCTACAATGTGGTTTGCTATACGACCATAGACATAGAGCATCCCCTGTTCGTTCATCTCGCCGAAGTCTGCCGTGCGAAACCATTCACCATGTAAGGCTTGGGCTGTCGCTGTCTCATTATTCAGGTAGCCTGTAGTCTGTGCCGGCGTCTTGACCCAGATTTCGCCACGCTGTCCGTAGCCCAGCTCGCGACCCTGTTCGTCGAAGATGCCCACGCGGACACCGGGGAAGGGATAGCCGACACTGACAACGGGCTTGCTGTAGTCCTTGTCGAAAACTCCCACCTGATAGTCGAGGGTTGCTACCGAGAAGGTCTCGCTCAGCCCGTAGCCCGAGGTCAGCCCCATAGGGCTACCGCACTCGCGCATCAGGTTGTTGATAGTTCTCAATGTTTCGGGTGTGCAGCCCTC
>Ga0310786_10011270_pt1 | contig 11161 bp, 8 predicted proteins | sample AusTroGonzalo_MG_FD_203881 | JGI IMG/M metagenome (GOLD analysis project Ga0310786, IMG submission 203881) | Bovine rumen microbial communities from tropical cattle in Woodstock, Queensland, Australia - Gonzalo_03 (v2) (version 2) | ecosystem: Host-associated > Mammals > Digestive system >...
AATATCCTGTTCGAAAGGCGCGAAGAAATCCCTAACGTGATATCCTTTCTCTGCTTTTATCAACCAGACCAGTATCTTCAATTTGTCGATGTTGATATTTGTCATCCAAATATCATGACCTGAGAGGTTAGGATTAACCGTCCTGTTCTCTATAATAGCTTGGTACAAGGTATTGAGCTCCGTCATATCTTTCTTTGACAAAGAATCCAGATCAATATCGGATGTAATATGCAATCTGTCGAGAAGGCCTACGACCCTAAGTACATTCCTTAATTCACCTTGAATGGCCGCCTTCTTATCATCTGGAATCCGCACAGCCTCACATGATACGGAAGCAGATAACGCGGGAAAGGAGATTTCGGACGATGCATCCAACGCAAGTAGCACCTGATAAGCCAGTGCCCGTTTTCGTACACCCTTAACATCATCTGCGGAATATGCTATTTTTCTTTCCTGTCCTTCCGGGGTAATGAGGTCAACCTTCATAAAGTCTCCGACGTCCAAATGAGAAGCGCCATCCTCAACAAGCATCTTGACCTGTACCAGAAACTCTTTTTCTCCTATCAATATGCGGTTATCTACTTCCTTGGACATCTTAAATGAAAACTCCGAGTCCCCAACCACATTGGTCACATTATCATTTTCATCACAAGTGTATAGGTAGTGGAATCCTTTTGACAAAGCAATAATCGGGTGTGTCCCCTCCTGGCAAACCCCAAAGATGCGGAAACGACTGCCGGGTTTGGCAATCTGGTCAGCACCAACAGGCGGAGCCTTCTGCAACTGGCAATGCTGATAAAACTCAAATATCTCAGCCTCACAGGTCGCAAGGACTTGAGGCAAACGAACGAAATCCACCGACTTCCCTTTGTTCCCACTTTCTTCCAACTTCTTCAAATACTGTCGCAATTTCAACGGTGTCAGCTTTGCCCAGTACGATGGTTTAGCCGGATTGTCAATATGAACAACGAAAAACAGCACCCCGCCATCCCGCAGATAGTTGGCTAGTTCTTCTTTTGTTAGATAGAATGATGTTCTATCTGGTTCCTTTGATAGATCCTTTCCTTTTACCTGACATGAGACACGCCCGCGCAATGTGTTATTGTTATGCTCCTCCGAGTCATAGAGAAAAAGAGAGCCATCCCATAATGGCTCCTTGTCACCAATATTGATACGCGGACATATTTTCTTACAAGAAGAGAAAAGTACAACAATATGAGCGGCAGCCAATTGCTCTATTTGAGTTGAATCTCGCATATTATACAGTTAAATAAACGTGTACTGATAACGTATCAAGGTATCAGGGATAATTGTTTTGCGATATCTTGTGTCAGTTTGGACAAGGGACGCTTGTGCGTGTCTTCAGGGGCGATATAGTTTCCGAGGATGAAGCGCAGTGGGTCCACGTATTTGGGGAGGGTATTGCCTAGGACTTGTTCCAAGGCCTTCAGGCCGCTGGGATTGTACACCTGACTCTTCCAAATGATTTCTTCCAAATAGTCGTTGTGTTCATGGTAACGGCCATTTATATGGAATGTGTTTTCCGCAGTTGTACAGAGGGTTCTTCCGGATCGGGTACCAGATGCATCTTGAAGTGAGACGGACAGATCCTCCGAGTCGTGATAAACAAGATATTTTACTAGAGATAATCGAGACAACTCAAATCTCAGGACTTCTGAGGGCACGCCTGTTTCATCCCAGATATGAAAGAAAACCTGTCCTTTCTTAATGTCATTGTCTTTATTGCTCTTTCTCCTGTTGCAGGAAGGGCAAGATGGCTGGAAATTAAAGAATGATGCGCTTAAGTAGGGATACAAGGCCTTGGGCTTCCAGTGATCCAGATCATAATATGCATCGCCATTTGCATCAGTTATAGCATAGTTGGCATTGCAATATACACAAGAGCGGATGTTGAGTGCTTTGAAAAAGCGCGGTGCAACGGAATCCCTGATTGACGTATAACAAAGCGCATCTACAATTTTGTCTGCGAAAGAGCCGGCCGGAGTCCCATCAAGACGAATAGGCAGGTCTATCTCTTCTCGTGAGATAATACTTTCGAACTCACTTATCTTCGCATCGAATTCACTAGGACGCAGTACAAGTAGTTCTTCATATAACTCTTCTATCTTCTCAATGTAATCTATATAATCTGACGGATTTCTCGACGCCCATTGAGGTGAATTATTCTTTCCGGTGTTAATCTCTATACTCTTCCCTGAGATTTCATTCTTTATACCCAGGAGGCCGCTTTTTTGCTTATCCTCTATACTTTTACCCAGCCGGTTCTTCCTTTTGAGAAGGACCAGATAATCATTCTTTATCCACGAATAAATCTTGTCAGTTAAGGTTGTCTGAATCACCTTCTATTTCTTTTAATCTCTGTTTATGCCAACGATACTCTCCATAACTATCTTTCCCAAACCGTTTTTTAGCCCAAGCCATATAAAGACTTTCGCGCATCAAAGGATCACCGATTTCAGCAATAAAGCGCTTGACTGTCTCATCAGTCCATTCAAACTCACTTATATCCCGCCTCTTAATTGAACTATCACTCTCCAGATAATCACACAAAGACTTGATTTTCCTCTTTGCGAACTCTCCGATAAATCCGTCATCCAAGAAGAAGCTCTGCTTCAGCGTATCGTTGACATTGGCGGCAAATGGAGAAAAAGTAATCTCATCGTTTACACATTCTCCATCTTTGAGGTAAAGCACATTGTCCTTAGGGATATCTGAGAGGATAAAGGGAGAATGTGTTGCCATAATGATATTGAAGCCGCAGGTCTTATTCAGGCCCAAACTTGTTATGGAGAAGAGTAGCTTATTGACCAACGTTCTTTGATAATCCGGGTGAAAACACATCTCGATTTCATCCATCATGAGGTTGATGCAATTGTATGATTCCCGGTCAGGGCTATTAACCGATTGCAGATTATTGACATGATAGACAATTGTGCTCAGGGTATGGATATACTGAAGCTCTCCAGAGCTCAATGAACGGATGGGTATAGGACGGTCATTTTGCTTTACGAGACTTTTATCACCATTTTCATCATTCTTTTGCACATACTTGTCAAGAAGTATATCCGGAGAAAACAGCGCAGGCGGGAGCCAACTCATTAGCATATCTAAAGATAGGAGATCATACTTAACTCCCAAATGGGCAAAATACGTCTTATAATCAATAGGTCCATCATTAGTCAATGCACCTGTTATTATCGGTCCTTGACGATACTTTTTCAGGAAGTTTCGGACTTGACGAATCTTCAGGGTGATATGAGAATTGTCCCGCACAAGCCGCTCCAACACCTTCTCTTCCTCCATCTTCTCCCAGATATGCCCTTTCATAACAGTTCCTTCGGCAGCAAAGGCCATCCTCATAATGTACTTTTCCCAATCTTCAGGCAATTGAGAAAAAGAATTCTTTGACAGTGTCAATCTGTACGACGGATATGTAGCAACGATATTCAGTACCTTGTAAACTATATACAGATAACAATAGATCCTTAAGTCATCCTCCATTCCCCCTTCTTCTCCGCCGTAGCAGTACCCATAATACTCAAGAATCCTGAAAGCATACGAGTTACGGGACTTCAGTGCAGCCTTAAAACACTTGAGAATTGCGGCACGACGCATATCCGCGTCCTGTAGTTTATCATCTGAAAGGGCCGTAGGAGGCAAATCGTTTATCGAGAACTGATCCAGCAGGTGATTAGGATTATAATAGTAGTTGATGCTTGATAGCCTATATCCATCCAGGAACTGCTGCTGATTGAGCTCCGAAGTAATAAGAATTGCTTGCAACCTTGAGTCGTTCAACTGATTCTCATGAATCATATTGATTGACGCTTCGCTCCTATACGGATTGAGGTTGAGCGGAATGCGATAGCCGTCATTCTTATGGAATAAGGCCTTGATCCAAGGATAGTTCGTTTCTCCGCCATAACAAAAATCCCGCTCATACACTTCCTCGTTGAACGAATGAATGCTGTAGTTGATTACCAAAGAATAGAAGAAAGTCTTTGCAATTCCTATCTTCTTTCCCTTAGAAAGCTCATAGTCCTTCTTCCTGAAATCAAGGACATCCCACTTATACTCTATCTCGCCATACTGATACTCAAGATACCTGTCCGAGCATTTAATAACTCCTTCAACATTCTCTTTGGTAAATCTCAACTCCACAAAAAGTCCTCGTACATATCTTAGCGGGAATTGTTCCTGAAGAGCATTATCCTTTGATTCATTCCCATACAGGCAGAACGCAAAGTTGTTGATTGTCTTGATAACCAAATCCATGATGGTCGACTTCCCACTACCATTCCTTCCCACTATTGCCTGGACAGATATATTCTCTCCAAAAAACTCCTGTACAAAAGGCGAACTGTCCTTATGCCAAGCATTGAAATAATACGTTCCAGCTTTCAAGTTCTTTTTGTAGGCATTGGTAATTTGATAGCGTTCTGCCACCAAATCTTTAGGCACTTCTCGAACTGTAAGTGAGGTTATTGAAAACTGACGATTAATCATGTATTAAGATGCCTTTTTGGACAATAATGCGGAACTTGGATATCTTCGAGTACTGTTTACCCTTCTTGGTCTTTAGGCTCCTCCGTCCAGCCCTTAGCTACACCATCATAATCTGCCATCCCATTGTCTAACCAATTTGATATAAACTCAGAGTTATTACTATTAGGTCTAGGATTGGCGTCGTTAATTCTAGCCACTACCGGTGTCCTCACGCAATCGCCCATCACTATAACATGTTGCTGAGGCAACGTAGGCAACTGGTTAAGTATCTCCGAATTTGCAGAAGAAACTAACTTTCGGATATAACTTTGGTCATCGGGGTTCTGAATACGATGAACAATAAAACTATTACACTGAGAGAGCACAGTTTTAGATAGTTCAGAAGGACGCTGACTTGATACAACTAGTGACAATCCATATTTTCTACCTTCACGGGAAATCCGTTCAAATACCTTCTTTGAAATTGATTCTCTATCCTTTCGGTTCACATCCGGTATATAATTCTGCGCTTCCTCCAATGCAATTACTACAGGAATGCTTCCTCTTTTGGCTTTATCAAAACGAGAAAGGAATTCTAGTATCATTCTTCCTATCAGTCCAGTGATGGTTTCCAAGACTTGGAAAGGCAACAAAGACATATCTATAATAGTTATCTGGTTGTGTTTTGCCTCGCCTTCTTTTATAACATTATTATAGTATTTGTTGAATGGTGATTCTGCATACTCTGCCTTGCTAAATACTGAACAATAATCGCCTAAAACAAAAGCCAAGAACTGGATAAGGGCCTCGGGAACATCTTCTTGTTTATCCAACATCAAAGGTTCTGCTAATCGAATATCATCAACAAAAGACTGCATTCTTAATTTCAGCGTTGATACATATTCGTTAATCTTGTCTTGCGAAACCGATGTTTCTTGAATGGCCGCATCAAAACAGGTTGACATCATTTCCTTGAATTCGAAATAAAGTGGGAAGTCGATATTCCTATTCTCAGAAGTAACATTGTCCACAATCTGTTCCCTATACAAATCAATCTGCTTCTGAATTGTCTCTATAGCGTCAGACAAAATATCCACATCTGGATTTCCTATGATGTAGCCCTTATTATTTAAGGACAGATTTGAACGTTCACCATGTATTGCTTCTAAAGCACTACAAATCTCTGTTAGATCAAAGTCTACGCTTCCCTCATCCAAAAGAGCCTTAAAAGTATTAAATGCTGCCTCAGAGTCATTATATATTGCATTGTTTGTAGTCCAGTCTTGTTTTTCGATAGTAGCAATATAGTTGGTTAGCCTATTGATATGGATCTTAGACAGATGTTTTTTAGCCCCCGCATCACTATGACTTTTCGCCAAAGCTAGAGCTCTCTTCAAGATAGGAGCCTGCGTTCCTGTTGTAGGTTCAAACAGATAATCCATATCATCGAAATTCATAAACCAATATGGCACCTTCAAGCCCTCCTCGTTTATATAGAATGGATTTACCTTGTGTTTCTCATCAATCTTGAACGCATCCTTGTATTCACCGTTTGTATCAAAAATCACCACATGAGCGCTCTGCAGTTTCTTGCCATTATACTCAAACTGGAACATGCTCTGCAGAATTGAGGTCAACGTGCATGACTTTCCTGAACCCGTATTTCCCAAAATGGCAGCATGCTTTCCAAACAGCCGGTCTGGGTTAATCTTAACCTGGTAATCAGGGAATGCAGGTGAAGTACCTATAGGGAGATAATAATCCTCCTTGAAGTTAATTGTTCCACCTTTTTGCTTTTGGTCAAATATAATGTCCAGATCCTTTCTAGTCACATACCAAACTGGATTATCCAAAATGGGATAGTTGTATACACCCTGCATGTATCTACCATCCTCAATAGTACCAATCATGGTAGCAGAGAGATAACGACTCGATTCCGTCAAGAAAATAGCACCCCTTGCTTTCGACAGGTCTGTTTCCTCACGATTCATCACTCTGTCCACAATGGCCACAATACGGTCTGCCCCCACTGGTATTACAATGTAGGAGTTTATTCTCGCGACTGGATATATTTCCTCGTAGCCACTCTTGTACAGGCTTTTCAAATCATCATCCAGTCTAACGAAAACCGAAAGACTATCAACTGTGACAATATGACCTATATTCCGCTCGTTAGCCATTATTTGCTGTATTTGTACTTAGCAAGTTATTCAATGTATTCACCACTTTCTCATCGGATGTTGTATCCATGAAATCCGGCATCAATTCATCTGCCATAGTAAGGAAATCACCAAGATAATCTCCTTCAATAATTATGACACGAGGATCGTTCAAATCTCTGAGTCGTTTAATCTCAGTTGACTTTGAACAACCTTTCAAATCTACAATGATTAACGTAAATGATGGATTAGACAACGCCTGGTAAATGATATCGTTGAAATGTTCATCACAGAAAGAATAACCCACTGTGAAAAGAACTGATTGCGGCTGGGAGATACAGAAAGCAAAATGCCTGAACAGCTCTGAGTATGGCAAATCCAGTGTATATGACTTCTTGACTGCCGTCGGATAAATCATCAAATTACCATAGTCAAAATCATCATCTTTATCTTCCGCCTTCCTTTTTATCAACTCAATAGGCATTTCTTCAATACCATACACATTATTGGGAGTACGCACATTATCGCTAACCCAACTAATGGAGCCGTGCATTTTGAAATACCGAACCACCTTCTCAATGCGCTGGACTTTACCTGCAGTTGTACTGCCCGGATAGAATATATCGTAATTGAATGTTTCAGGTTTGAAATAGCGATGATGGAAACCAGAAAAGCCATCAATATACTTGATTCCTAGGTTGTCAAAAGAATACTCAAATGCTAAGTCGTAATTGGAAGTGAATATATTTGCTCTCTGAAGATTCAAAGGCCTTTGCATCAGAGATTTAAGAAACTTCTCATGGAAGAGGTACTTGTTGCGTTCAAACACTTCTTCAAACCCCTTTTCTTTAATTCGCTCCAAGTCCTTTGTACTCGTCTTACGCTCATGAACATCACAGATGCCAAAAAGAGATTTTTTCAGTGCACTAATCAGCTTTTGTAGCCGTTTAGACTCAACATCGTTCTTTTCCGACTCTCGTTGAAACAGCATAGCTGTTAGATAATTCAGCAGCAACTCGAATTGAAGAAGGATTTCATCATAATGCTTACCATTCGCGTTCTCCTCATCCTTATAGTTCCTAATAAATATTCCATCACTTATAAGTTTCCACCCCCTTTCATCCTCAAATTCAGTGTCCGCCTCCGGATTATATTTTTCAACTAGTGGTTTCTGAAGTGCTTGAATATATTTCTTAAAATCTTCTTTCAAGTCTTCATCCCCTGAAGCATTTATATCTATTTCAATCTGTAATGGTATATTCTGTATTCCAGCAGCCCCTAGGTGAATAGAAGATCCTGTGCCGAACAAGAAATTAACATGGTCTAATTGAAGGTAGTTTTTTATCCTCTCACGCACCTGTGTCACAAGTTTGGCCTTATACAATTCAGAAGCCTCTGAAGTTTCATCTTCTGTCAGAAAACCGGACCATTCTATCACCTTATCGGTATTACCGACATACACATGATTCTCGCGTATCTTGAAATCACCCATATTATTACTTATATTGGTTAACATGTTTATTTTCCTCGCACAAAGCCAGCAACTTCTTAAACATCTCAACTCTTTCACGCTTCATTTCTCCTTGATTCATCAGTTGCTTATTATGTTTAAGCCAGTTATAGAACTTGTAGCGCTCTTCCGGATTATGCTTAGAAGGATTTCGTTGATTGGTCTCAATGAAATCCTTCACCTCTGTGTATTTCTCCAGCCAGCGTTCATCTTGCGTCATAACAGAGAATTTAGCCTCCCTACTTCATTATCTCCCTGATAATATCAAACAGCTTGTACATCTGCGAGTATGACTTATACACTTCTGGCTCCTTCTCATGCAGCTCATCCAAATCACGTGACATCTCAATGGCCCGTTCCATATCTCCATTCTCCTTCAGTTTACGGTAGATATGAGTCTTATTGAAGAAAGCCTCTGTCTTGTCATAGTTGGGGATGTGCTTCTTGAGTTCCTGGGCCACGGCATCGTAGTTGGCAAACTCCTTACTCGACGGCCTGGGCATATAGTGCATCAGGAACCAGTATTCCGTGCAGGGGCTGGACTCCACAAAGGTAATCTTAGGATTCTCCTTCTTCAACGCTTTATAATGTTCCATCTTCTCGTGGTTGCCTTCTATCACGTCCATATCTATCAGACACAGCACATGGTCATATCCTGCTTGCACCCGCTCTTTGGCAAGATTCACGATATCATCCAGGTCTGAATGCTTGGGGATGCCGGGCACAAGGCTGAACCTGTATCGCTCTGTCGTACGCATGTCATCCACATAGCGATACTCTGTCAGCCCCTCACCAATGATGGCGATGCTCTTCCTTGCTCTCTTATTCCTCTGTCTCACGTTCATAGTATTCATCCATATCCATATAAATACTGTCCAGGAAAGGCAGATCCACAAGCTTCTCCTGCTTGTATGCATTGTAAACAGACAGAGTCTTGTGCAAACCCAGAGTTGAAAGCCTTATCAGTTGAGTCTCACCGCAGTCGTTCTTATCTGTGAACCAAATCACATCCCTGCGGATATAGTCCTCATCCAGCAAGTTAATATCATGCGTAGATGCAATCAGCTGCCCACCCCTCTTGCTGTTCACAAGGAACACCTTGATAAAATAGGAAAGCAATTCGTAGTGAATACTCGTTTCAATCTCGTCAATAGGCAAGATAACACCATGTACCAGCAGGTCATACAGCACCGTAGCCAGCCCCATATATCGCTTAGTTCCACGAGACTCCAGCTCTTCATACAGTTCTTTATCCCCATTACTGGTATGATGCACAAAGAACATCTCGTCCGAATGTAAGGTTCCCTTTTTCAGAATCTCCTCTTTTGCCTTGACGGGCACACCCGAAGTATTCTTGATCATTAGTTCCATTTCAGGCGTAATGTTCACCTCTTCTTCATGGATGGCTATATCCGAGATATTAAAGTCTGATGCCTTCAAGAAATGCAGGATGAACTTCTTCAGTCGTCCATCCTTATCTTTAGTTATACGACGTTTTGTGAAGCCCATCAAACTGCTCTGCGGATACATGATGGGAGCAATCCTCTGTGAAAAGAAATCATATACCAGATTCAGCCTGGATTTCTCCACATTTGACTTTCCAAAGGCAGCGATAACCGTGCGGTTAATGATGGCATTCCCCTCAATGGCCTCCCTACTTTTCTTAATCAAACCCACCTTTCCGCCAAACACAATATCAGTTGCGTCTTTCTCAGCATTGAAGGTACGCTTATATAGCAATGTAGGCTGAACTGAGGAATAAACCTGCAGGGTCTCCTCATAGATAACCTTGTTATCCAGCACCAGATTGAGCTTATACTTCTCATGGTTCAGATAGAAAGTCATTTCAAACCGTGTCCGCTCCTGCCGAGACTCGTCATCCAGCAAGAAAGGTACAACTCCTATTTCATCCCCCTTGTTCAGGCTGTCATCAACCATAAACCGGGAGAAGAAGTCAAGCGCTTTAAGAATATTTGTTTTACCCGAAGCGTTGGAGCCATAGATGCAGCCTATTTTCAAAAGCGATACGCCATCTGCTACCTCTTCCGTGTAAATATCACGCGACGTATCATCGTTAGTCGGGATGAAACTCAACGTTTGCTCATCCCGCAACGAGTAGAAGTTCCTGATTTTGAACTCTGCTATCATAATTGATTCGTATTAAATGGCGGCACAAAGATACAACAAATTTCCATATTAAATGAATCTATTTCAAATATTCGTACAAACTTCACGAAATTTTCATATAGATTCTGTCATTTTGTCATTTTTTGACCTAGCGGCACACTGATTGCCATAGCAAAAATGAGTCCTCGAACTTAAAACCCTGCTCCAAGGAGGCAGAGAGGATTCAATTAAAAATATGGAAGATAATCTTATTCTTCAAGTCTGGAACAAGGGGCAAGCCGTACCAGGTTACGACAGTTCCAAGTATCGTAAGGACCAGTGTGGTGCCTGGATGACGTTCAGCGAATACGGAAACCGCTCGTCCATCTACGGCTGGGAAATTGACCACATCACGCCACGGTCTGAAGGTGGCAGTGACGTTTTGTCAAATCTGCGTCCTTTACAGTGGGAGAACAACATGGCCAAATCTAACGGAAGGCTTAGCTGTGCTGTTACTTCAGATGGAGACCATAATAAGCGTCTCTAACCGAACCGCATTCTGCAAGTTGCCGCTCGCAGAGTGTTTGTCCATTGACAAGTTGCAGTGTAACCAGCACTGCAACTTGTTTTTTCGGTCTCTTCCCTCATCTCATCCTTCACGCCTTGGATATATACTTCCAGGCTTTGTTTCATTTGGCGCTTCTGTTCTTCTTTCTCTTGATGTGAGAGTTGAGGATGCTCTATCGTCGCGTCACAATAATGCGAAATGTTTTCTTTGATGATAGCTATCTGGCATTCGGTTATCAGGCCACTCGTAAAGTTTGCTCCAAGATAACCGGTAAACACGCCTTCGAAGTATTGTTCTCCCCAATAGAGCATG
>Ga0310786_10011271_pt1 | contig 11161 bp, 10 predicted proteins | sample AusTroGonzalo_MG_FD_203881 | JGI IMG/M metagenome (GOLD analysis project Ga0310786, IMG submission 203881) | Bovine rumen microbial communities from tropical cattle in Woodstock, Queensland, Australia - Gonzalo_03 (v2) (version 2) | ecosystem: Host-associated > Mammals > Digestive system >...
TTATACAAGAGAATGCAGAATTATATGGAAAATATCTTCCTATGAAAAGAGGAAGACAAATGTATAATCATCCTCTTTCTTTTAATTTATATGGATTATATCAGAATCAAGAACACATAAGGCAATTTAAAAAAGCAATAGTGCTTGAATCTGAAAAATCTGTTATGCAATATGCAACAATGTTTGGACAAGAAAATAATATATCAGTTGCAATTTGTGGAAGTTCATTTATAAATTATCAAGCTTGGCTTCTTATGAGCCTAGGCGTAGATGAAATTATCGTAGGATTAGATCATGACTTTAGAGATGTTAATGATGAAGATGCTGCAAAGAAAATAAAGAATTTAAAAAATATATATAAAAAATATGGTGGCTATGTAACAATATCTTTTATCTGGGATAAGGAAGGATTGACTGGATTCAAAGCTAGCCCTACTGATTGCGGAAAAGATATATTTTTAGAGTTATTTAAAAAGAGAGTGAGTATATATACATGAAAGCACATTTAATTGAACAACCAACATATAATTCAGCCCTTGTGCAAGTTCTTCATAACAGGGGTGTTAAAGATATAAAAAAATATTTAGATTCAACAATGGAAGATGTTAATGAACCTGCGGCGCTCGGTTCTGACCGCCTTAGTCAAGGTGCCAGGATGCTTATGACCCACGTTTCCGCAGAGGATGATATTTTAGTGGTAATAGATGCAGACTGCGACGGATTTACCAGTTCCGCACTTCTTATTAACTATCTTCACGATTGTTTTCCTTCTTTTGTAGAAAACCATATCAAGTGGTTTCTTCATGATGGTAAGAATCATGGACTTCATGATTGTGTAGATATTGCAAAAAACTTTAAAATAGTCGTGCTTCCGGACTCTTCAAGTAATGATTATGATGAACATAAAACACTTAAAGATTTAGGAATTGACATATTAGTTCTTGATCACCATGAAGCTGACCATATTTCCCCTGATGCTATTATTATCAATAATCAGCTTTCAGATTATCCTAATAAAGAATTATCAGGTGTAGGTGTTACATGGCAATTCTGCAGATACCTTGATACAATAGGTGGAAATAATTATGCAAATAATTATCTTGATTTAGTTGCTCTTGGTAATATGGGTGATATGATGTCAATGACATCAATAGAAACCAAAACTTTGATTTTTGAAGGATTTAAAGAAAGAAATATTAAAAATCCTTTTATATATGAAATGGCACAGAAGAATAGCTTTCCATTATCAAAAGCAGATTATAAGCCTTCTGCAAATAATGGACTTCAATTCTCACCTATGGGTGCTGCTTTCTTTATTGTTCCTTTTGTAAATGCTATTGTTCGTAGCGGAACCATGGAAGAAAAGGAATTAATCTTCCAATCTATGCTTCAATATAAAGCTTTTGAAATGATACTTTCAAATAAGCGTGGACATAAATTAGGCGAACAAGAGAGAAGAGTAGATCAGGCTATTAGAACTTGTACGAATGTTAAAAATAGACAGACTCGTGCGGAGGAGGCCGGTCTTGAGCATCTTGAAGGCTTGATTATAAAGAATAATATGATGGATCATAAGGTGCTTTTGTTCTTGCTTGAGCCAGGTGAGGTTGATAGGAATATTGCCGGACTTGTCGCAAACAAGTTTATGTCTAAGTATCAGCGTCCAGTTTGTGTTTTAACAAAAGTAGAAGATACATATCAAGGTTCTGCACGTGGTTATGGTTCAGATATGATGTTTAAAGATATATGCGTGGAGGCCCCGGGTTGTACCTTCGCAGAAGGACACCAAGGCGCCTTTGGTCTCGGTCTCCGCATTGAAGATATAGATAATTTCCTTACATATACTGATGAAGTATTCAAAAATCTTTCTTCTGAACCCAGTTATTCAGTAGATTATGTTTGGGATTATAATTCAGTAGACGGAGAAAAAATACTTGAAATGGCAGATGTTAATGATTATTTAGGAAAAGATATTGAAAGACCTTTAGTATATATTAAAAATATTAAAATAAATAATAATAATTTTAAAGTAATGAAATCAAATACTGTTAAAATTAACTTACCAACAGTTGATTTAATTAAATTTCAAGCAACCGAAGACGAAATTGAGAAATTTTCTAATGAAAATATAACCATTGATGTAATTTGTAAACCGTCTAAAAATGAATGGAATTTTCAAGTAGATCCTCAATTAATTATAATGGATTATAATATACTAGAGGGGAAACAAGATTTATTAGAAAGATGGGGATTTTAAATAATGCCACAAAAAGAAAATCTTGTAGGACAAAAATTTAATCATTGGCTTGTTTTAGAAAAGGATATTAAAAAATCATATAAAAATAGTTATTATATTTGTCAATGCGATTGTGAACAAAAAACAATAAAAAGTGTTCGTGCAGATAGTTTAAAAAATAATCAATCAACAAGCTGTGGTTGTTTTATGCGTAAAAATAATCAGCAATTAAATACATTAGATTTAACAAATCAAAAATTTGAAGATTTAATTGTTTTATATAAGACAGATAAGCATTTTAGAAATCAATGGATATGGCACTGTAAATGCTCTTGTGGGAATGAAATTGATATTCCTTCAAATTATTTAACAGGGCATTATAAAACTCATTGTGGTTGTAAAACTAAAATATCTTTAGGAGAAGAAAAAATAAAGAAAATATTAGAAGATAATAATATTTCCTTTGAACAAGAAAAAACTTTTCAAGATTGCTATTTTCAAGATACTCATTATCCAGCCCGCTTTGATTTTTATGTTAATAATAATTATCTTATTGAATACGATGGTATCCAACATTATAAATATAATGAAACAGGATGGGATAATAAAGAAAAATTTTTAAAAACACAAGAACATGATAAATATAAAAATAATTGGTGTATAAAGAATAATATTCCTTTAATTAGAATTCCTTATACTCAATATAATTATTTATGTTTAGAAGACTTATTAGTTGAAACAAGTCAATTTTTATTAGCGGGAGATTAATGATCTCCCGTTTGACTTTTTATAAAAATTATGATAAAATTATTATGTAAGAAAAATGAAAGAGGATAGACATGATATTAACTGCAAAACAAGAGGAAGGACTTAAAATTGCATTAGATAGATATAAAGCAGGGGCTAAGTATGTGGTGATATCAGGCTATGCAGGAAGTGGAAAGACCACGCTTGTGAAGTTCATAATCGAAGCCCTTGATGTTGAAAAATCAAAAGTAGCATATGCTTCATTTACTGGCAAGGCAGCTGAAGTCTTACGTCGTAAGGGTAATGACAATGCTATGACTTTACATAAATTACTTTATGATAGTGTACCTCGACCTGGCGGGGGATTTTTTCGTATACCTAAACAAGTACTTGATTATAGTATTATAGTTGTAGATGAGTGTTCAATGGTACCTAAATCTATGGTGGATATGCTCTTGAAACACAAAGTATTTGTCGTGTTCCTAGGGGATCCAGGCCAGTTACCAATGATCGATAAATCTGAGTCTCATGATCTTTTAGCTAAACCGCACATATTTCTTGACGAGATTATGCGTCAAGCAGCTGAGTCTGAGATTATTCAGCTTACAATGAAGATTCGTAATGGTGAAGAAATACCTTATATGCAAGGCAAAGAAGTCATGGTTATTCCTAAACAAGAACTTGTAACTGGACATCTAGAGTGGGCAGACCAGATTATTTGCGCCACTAATGCAACAAGAATAAATATAAATAATCAAATGCGTAATTTATTAGGTTTTAATGGTGCATTGCCTCAGGATGGCGAAAAGCTTATCTGCCTCCACAACTACTGGGACGACATCAGTGATTCCGGAGATCTTGCTTTAGTAAATGGTATGACTGGTATCATTCATAATCCATTTGAAACCTTTAGAGATGCACCTCGATATGTTAAGATGAAGAATCACCGCATCCCACTTATTCAAGGAGAATTTACAACAGAAGATGGTGAAACATTTTCTCATGTCGATATGGATAAGCATATGATATTAACTGGAGAACCTTTTCTTGATTGGCGTGAATCATATGCTCTTGGTAAACTTAAACAGAGAATTGGAGACATTACACCGCGGGCATTCACTTATGGATACGCTATAACGGGACATAAAGCGCAAGGTTCTGAATGGGATAAAGTATTAGTCCTGGAAGAAAGTTTCCCATTTGAGAGAGAAGAACATAAACGCTGGCTCTATACTTGTGCAACTAGAGCCGCCTCCAGACTTGTAATTATGAGATAATAATTTGACATTTTTTAAAAAATATTATATAATATTTATATAATAAAAAAGGTAAAAATAAATGGATAATTATAATATATTAAAACAAAATTATAAAGATGTTGGTTTGCCAACTTGGCTTTTTATTGAAGATCATTGTTATTATGGCTTTACTGTTTATCTCTATTGTTTTAATAATTGGTTAAAACAAAAAAATTTATCTATAAGCTCTATTTTTTTAGATGCATATGAATTAATAGATTATTTTACTTTATTTTTACATGATATAAAAACAAAAAATATTACAATGGAGAATTTAATAAATGAAAAGAGAACCGTGGGCAATTAATAAAATGTGTAAAAATCCTAAATATACAATAGTATTAGAAGGAATTCATGGTAGAGAAGTTTATTATGATTATAAATTTCTTATTTTTGCTTTAATTTCTTTTATAGTTTTTAGACTTAGAAAAAGATTTGATATAGTAAGTACTTCAAGAGTTGCTTTAAAAAGAATTACTACTAATAAATTAGGTTATCAAGAATTAAAGGATTTTATAGGATAATATGAGATATATTTGGATAATAATACTTACAATTTTTTATATTCTTGGTTGGATAGCTACCATCTATGATATTTGGGATACTTATCAGTACAATAAATATATTGAAGATGATAGTAACTATCCATTTCAGCAATTGGATCCTTTTACCGGCGGTTGGCTTGTATTTCACGTTTTAATTATATTTTTAATTTCATTTCTTATGTGGTATGCAGGTTAAGTGCGTCTATGTTGGATTATGCTTGGACTAATTTCTACGAGGAAGAAAAATGATTTCTATTTATACAAGTTATTTCTATCAAATAAGAAATTTTGCACCTAATATGATTCCAGTATCTACTTGTATAAGCGATCCGGCTTGGTATAAAGCACCAGAAGGCAAAGAATATTACATAGATAAACGAAATATTCCATGCGGGCTCCGGTATGAACCGCTTATAGTCCAGTTACATGGAACATGTGGATGCCCTTGTGAACGCCGAGACCTGGCTCCCGCATGTCCTACAATGATAGAATATGAACAATTACTCAATACTCTTGTTGATAAAGAAAAAACTTTAAAAGCATTTGAGTTTTGTGGAAATAAATTTAAAAAAGAATTAAATTTTGAAGGCGAACCTATTATTGTTCTTATAGTATATGAAACACCGAAAAATCCATGTAGCGAACGCTATGCTTTACAAAAATTTTTTAATTGTAAAGAACTTGAGTATCCTATTAACAAAAATAATTAATCTTTCTTAATTAAAAAAGAAATAATTATAGAATATAAAATTAAGTTTTTATACTTAATTTTTATATAAATAACCTATAAATGCTTCAAGGATGAAGTGGTTTTATTTCAAGGAGGAAATAAATATGATTATTCAGCACAATCTTACAGCAATTAATTCCAACAGAATGCTTGGTCTTACCCAGAACAGCCTTGCAAAATCAACTGAGAAACTCTCTTCTGGTTACAAGATTAACCGTGCAGGAGATAATGCAGCAGGTCTTGCAATATCTGAGAAAATGAGACGCCAGGTTAGAGGTCTTTCACAGGCATCTACCAACGCACAGGATGGCATTTCCGCAGTACAGACTGCAGAAGGCGCGCTTAATGAGGTACATGACATGCTTCAGAGAATGAATGAACTTGCAGTTCAAGCTGCTAATGACACTAATATGTCAGCAGACAGAAACTATATTCAAATGGAGCTTGATCAGCTCATTACTGAAATTAGTCGTGTAGCTACAACCACTACTTTCAATGAGCAGTGTTTACTTAATGGTAGTTTTACCGGAAAGAAACTTCAGGTTGGCTCCGAAAGCGCAATAGATCAAACTATTTCTCTCAATATCTCTTCCATGAGTGCTGCTGGACTTGGACTTACTGCTACATCTATCAAGGTTAGTACACATACTGTATCTCAAAGTTCTATTGCTACAATAAAGAGTGCAATGTCTAAAGTTAGTCAACTTAGATCTAAGCTCGGTGCAATTCAGAACAGACTTGAGCATACTATTTCAAATCTTGATAATGTTGTTGAGAATACTACTGCAGCTGAATCTCGTATTCGCGATACTGACATGGCGGCTGAGATGGTTAGATTTTCTAATCAGAATATTCTTCAGCAAGCTGGTCAGGCTATGCTTGCTCAGGCGAATCAAGTAAATGAAGGCGTTTTAGCATTGCTTAGCTAATAGGTTTTAATCTCTTTTTCTTAAGGGGAGAACTTCGGTTCTCCCCACATTTTTTTTGACATTTTTTAAAAAATATGATATAATATTTATATAAGAATAAAAAGGAGTTTAAAAATTAATGCTTCGATTTGAAAATCATTCTCATTCTATGTATTCTAATCTCAGATTGTTGGATTCTATTAACAAGCCCATTGATCTTATTAACAGAGCTATTGAGATCGGCTTGGCTGGAATTGCGCTAACAGATCACGAGAGCCTTAGTGCGCATATCGAGGTCAATAAATATGCTCAAGATATCAAAGAAAAATATCCTAACTTTAAAATTGCATTAGGTAATGAGATATATTTAACAAATGATAGAAGTTCTAATCAGAAGTATTACCATTATATATTGATAGCCAAGGACTCAGAAGGCCATCGTCAATTGCGGAGATTATCTAGTATTGCATGGCTTAACTCTTATTATGATCGTGGATTAGAGCGAGTCCCTACTGTTAAAGAAGATTTGGAGAGAATTGTAAAAGAGAATCCTGGACATCTTATTGCAACAACTGCTTGTATTGGCGGGGAGCTAGGTTCATGCATCTTAGGACTAGAGTCATCCCGCAGAACCGGGGACGCCGCATCAGAAGCAAAATATAAACAACAAATAATTGATTTTGTTCTTTGGTGTAAGGATCTTTTTGGCGAAGACTTCTACTTCGAGGTAGCTCCCGCCGCAAATAAAGAACAGATAATTGTGAATAAGAAAATTGCAGAGTTATCATCAGTATTTGGCGTAAAGATGGTAATTGGTTCTGATGCACATTATCTCACAAAAGAAGATAGATATGTTCATGAAGCATATCTCAATTCTAAAGGTGGAGAGCGTGAAGTTGCAGACTTCTATGAGTATGCGTATCTTCAGACAGAAGAAGAAATAAAAGAAAATTTAACTCCTTCTATTGTTGATTTATATGAAACAATGTGCAATAATAGTATGGAAATTTATAATAAAATAGAAGATTATAGTCTTCTTCATAGTCAGCAAATTCCTAAAGTTGAAGTAAAAGATTATCCTAAATTTTATGAATGGGATAAAGAAGAAGATAAAGAACTAATTGAAAAATATCCTACACTTTATCAAATGTTTCAATCTGATGATAAATATGAAAGATATTGGGTTAATCAATGTGTAGATAAAATTGTTGAAAATCAAGATAGATATGATTATGATACATATATGACTCGTCTTGAATATGAAGCAGATATTAAGAGAACAATAGGTAAAGCATTGGATACAAATATGTTTTCTTATCCTATCACCCTTCAGCATTATGTAGATTTATTCTGGGAATGCGGAAGTATGGTAGGTGCGGGAAGAGGTTCATCCTGCTCAGGTCTGAACCATTATCTTCTTGGTATTACTCAGTTGGATCCTATAGAGTGGGATCTTCCTTTCTGGAGATATTTGAATAAAGAAAGATTTGAGCTTGGTGATATTGATCTCGACCTTTGTCCTTCAAAGCGTCCTCTTATTCTTCAGAAAATAAAAGAAGAGAGAGGTAAGAATTTTAATAGCGATATTGACTCTGTAGTTAGACAGAATTGTGGTTGTACTCTTATTGCAACTTTTGGTACGGAAACAACAAAGTCCGCAATTCAAACTGCTTGCAGAGGTTATCGTAGTGATGACTGTCCTGATGGAATTGATGTAGATACCGCACAGTATATGTCTTCACTTGTTCCTCAGGAGAGAGGATTTTTATGGAGTCTTAAGGATGTCGTATATGGAAATCCGGATAAGGATAGAGAACCCGTAGCATTGTTCGTAAATGAAGTTAATGAGTATCCTGGTCTTTTGGATATTATGCTTGGTATTGAAGGTCTTATCTCTCGTAGAGGATCTCATGCATCTGGAGTTATTCTCTTTGATGAAGATCCTTATGAACATGGGTGCTTCATGAAAACACCTTCTGGAGATGTTATAACTCAATATGATCTGCATATGTGCGAGGCCGCAGGCTTAACTAAGTATGACTTTCTTGTTACAGAAGTCCAAGATAAACTTGTTCAAGCAATTCATTTCTTACAAGAGAATGGTGAAATTGAAAAAGATTTAACTTTAAGAGAAGTTTATAATAAATATTTTCATCCGAATGTTCTTCCTATTGATGATATGGATATTTGGAAGAATATTCAAGAAGTAAAAGTCCTCGACTTGTTCCAGTTTGACTCAACTGTCGGTTCACAGGCAGCAAAGAAAATTAAACCACATAGTATTCTTGAAATGGCGGATGCGAATGGTTTGATGCGTCTTATGACCGGTGAGAATGGAGAAGAACAGCCAATAGATAAGTATGTTCGTTTTAAGAATAATATTAATCTTTGGTATGAGGAAATGAAGAAATATGGTCTTACCGATGCGGAAATGGAGACTCTCAAGCCCCACTTCCTTAAGTCTCACGGAGTTCCACCTAGTCAGGAGCAGTTAATGACTATGCTTATGGATGAGAATATCTGTAGCTTTAGTCTTAAAGATGCGAATGCCGCACGTAAGATAGTTGGTAAGAAGCAGATGAGCAAGATCCCCGCACTTCATCAGCAAGTATTAGAAACGGCGCGTTCTGCCGCACTCGGCCGATACGTATGGGAATGCGGTATCGGCCCTCAGATGGGGTGAACAAAGAAACTTGCCCCTAAACACTTTTCTGCTAACCAGCAGGGTATTAAAATTTTTTGATAATCTTGGTCAAAAAAGATTTAATGCTAACGGGGAATTCTAAAATAATAGTAGAGATACGAATTGTAGCTTTACTGTTGTCATGAAAATCCCGTGGGAAACTTTAAAGGATATGATAACAGTAAATATAATAAAAAGGAGAACTTAAAATGTATTATATTTATTGTTATACAAACAAAATTAATCAGCATAAATATGTTGGACAAACAAACAATTTAAATAGAAGAATTAGAGAACATCGTTCATGTGCTTTTAATGAAAAAGCCACTTCCTATAATGATTTAATTCATAAAAAAATAAGAGAATATAAAGAAGAAAATTTTGAAATATCTTTATTGGAGAAAATATATGTTGAAGATATTGATATAGTAAATGAAAAAGAAAGATATTGGATAGCTACCTTAGAAACATATTGTGGTTGGGGAAAAGGCTATAATGAAGATTTAGGTGGCGGAAGAAAAGCTTATAGTAGTATTTTATCTAAAGATGAATTAAAAACATTAAAGGAAGAAATTAAAAATGGAACTGCATATATTGATTTAGAAGAAAAATATAATATATCAGCATCATTTATATCATCAATAAATAATGGAATATATTTTTATGATGAAAATGAATCTTATCCATTATATAAATATTATAAAAATGATGAAGACTATGATGAATTAATTGATTTACTTTTAAATTCAGAATATAGTTTAAAGAAAATCTCTGAAATGCTTGAAATGGGATATTCTACTGTAAAGAAAATTAATGCAGGAACATTAAGAAAAGGTTTGTATCCAACATATCCAATTAGAAGTAAATCTGCAAATGAAATGAGAGCAGATAAAATAAAAAATTTATTATTGACAACAAATCTTAATAATAAAGAAATTGCTCAAATAGTAAATTCTTCAGAAGAAACTGTTAGAAGAATTAAAATAGGAGAATGTTTTAGAGATGAAAAGTTGTCATATCCTTTAAAGAACCTGTAACGACTATCCCTCGGAAGGGGAGTACATCTATTATTGGTACATAGATGGAAAAGGTGTTCTTCTAACAAGAAGTAAAATATAGTCTACACTAATCGAAAGATTGGATAATGTGATAGTTTTTCCGTAATCCATGCACTTGCATATTCATTCATCGGTTTCCAGACTGCATATATTGCAACTAAATGGAATCCTATATATTGGGATACCGCGTGTCTTGTTGTGAATAGTGGATCTCTTGAAAATGAAGGATATGAAGAATATGATGATGGAACAGTAGAAAAGAAAGATAAAACTACTGATTATGCAAAAATTGCAAAAGCTATTGGAGCAATTAAATCTAAAGGTATAAAAGTATCTTTAGTAAATATAAATACATCAGATTATGGTTTTAAGCCTGATACAAAACATAATCGTATTCTCTATGGACTTAAAGCATTAAGTAATATTGGCGATGATGTTATTGAAAAAATTAAAACAAATCGTCCATATGCGGGAATTAAAGATTTTATGCAGAGATGCCCTTTAACTAAAACTGCGGTAATTAATCTTATTAAAGCGGGAGCTTTTGATGAAGTAGAAACTGTTTTAAAGGATAGAAAGCAGATTATGGCATATTATCTTTATTCTGCTTGTGAACCAAAGAAAAGATTAACATTACAAAATTTTAATGGTTTAATTGAACATGCTCTTATTCCAATAGAATTAGAGATGCAAATAAGAATATTTAATTTTAATAAATATTTAAAGAAGTTTAAAAAATCTGGATTATATTATCTTTTTGATAATAGTTGTATAACATTCTTTGAGAAATTTTTAGCTGAATATTCTGATTGGCTTGAAGTTATTAATGGAACTACTTGTATTCTTCAAATACGATGGGATAAGATTTATCAGAAATATATGGATGTAGCAAGGGATTGGCTTAAAGAAAATCATGATGAACTTCTTAATGAATATAATATGATGCTCTTTAAAGA
>Ga0310786_10011272_pt1 | contig 11161 bp, 9 predicted proteins | sample AusTroGonzalo_MG_FD_203881 | JGI IMG/M metagenome (GOLD analysis project Ga0310786, IMG submission 203881) | Bovine rumen microbial communities from tropical cattle in Woodstock, Queensland, Australia - Gonzalo_03 (v2) (version 2) | ecosystem: Host-associated > Mammals > Digestive system >...
GCAGTTGCGCTGCATGGAAAGCATAACGGTGTGGCGCTCCATTGACGTGCTCTTGTCCGAATTTACTTTGCGTCAAATCAGCGTAGTCCCAGTCAAAGAACGCTGTCCCAGCAACACCATAGAATTTGATGAGGTCGCCGTCTATATGCTGGCAGAAAGCCACTTCTTCGATGCCGCGTTCCGCAAATGCCTTCAGGACCGTTTGAGCCTGTGCCGCGTGGGCGGCATAAACGACATCCTCTTTAACGAGTGACGGCCCGTCGGCGCGTTTTATCCACAGCGGGTAGGGGAGCACTTGGGCAAGTTCATAGGCATCCTCGGGGTCGTTGTCCCACCGTTCCTGATAAAGACTTCCGAACCAAGTCTGTGGCTGAGGAATCCCTGCGCGTTGCATTTGTTCGTATAGCAAGGAACGATTGTTGCAGACCGCGATTCCTCGTGCCGTGTTGACACATCGTATATGCTGAAAGCGTTCTACGACATCCAGCATGCAAGTGGTGGCATTCTCGCGCCCCATCGTGAAGATGCATGTTGTCTGACTGATCAGTTTGTCAATCGCCAGGTCGTAAGTGGGATTGTCGTCGGGGAATGCATTCAGGAATTGTGCCTCCGTGAGCCTGGCTACGCGATGGCCGTTTGCCTCCAGTCTTGTGGCTACAGCCTCGAAGATGGCAGCATCAGCTTCGCCCCGATTGGGCGAAAAGCGTGCATTACGTATGATTCCTGTTACGTTCACCGTCGGATTTATTTGTTGTTCAAAGGTTCCTGCTTCAAGAACGCTTCTGCCTTTTGGATGTCCTCAGCGTGATCCACATCGAGGATTTTCGAGAAAGGATAAGCGACGAGGCGCAGCCCGTCAGCTACCAATGCCCGTTGGAAGTTACGCATTCGGCTCTGTCCGCTCTGTATGCAGCGGATGAGCGTGGGGAAACAGCTGCCTGTTAGCCCGTAGATACCGCCCGATACGAAGCGGCATTCGCCTTGCACGCCGCTCTGTCGGAACTGCTCCTGCGAGTCGTGAAATCCAGTAATCTGAAAGTCTTGATCCGTAGAAACCCATAGCGGCTTCTCGTCGTCCACGAAATCCGTTACGGCCATCATTCCGTCTAGCTTCTCGCCGCGCTCAATCGCTTGGACGAACGCGTTGACATAATGTTTGAATTCCTCCTCGCGGAAAATCGTATCAACGGTGGTCAGGATGAACGGCCCATTCCCTAAGCTGGGCATCAACTCATAGAGGCTATGCATGGAAGAGGGTGTTGTCTTCACGATGAGTTGAACCTCGTTCAAATCGCCGTTTTCCGTTATGTAGTGATAGACCGCGTCGTTGGTGATCATCAGAATCTGCGTGGAACTGATTGCCTTGAAGATGTCCAGCAGTCGGACAATCATGGGCTTGCCAGCAATCGTCACAAAAGGCTTTGGCACCATGATGCCTTCCTCTGCCAGTCGCGAGCCTTCGCCAGCCGCGAGCACAGCAAACTTGATGGATGTCGCTTCAGTTTTCAAGATTTAATCTTCACTTTCATCAGTGCTAAGCCAAGACATGTAAAGAAGAGTTCGCGGACGCGGCAGATGATGGAGATGAACAACCCCAATCCGCCCGTCAGACCTAATTGTGCCGTGGAGAGTGCGAAGCCTCCTTCGCGACCGCCCAATTGCAGGGGAATGAAGCCCAGCAGATTGGCAAACAACGAGGTGAAGGCTAATATCAGCACGCTGTCCACAAATGTCATCCAGCTCCAAGGTGCGCCAAAGAGCAGTAGCATGAACATAATCTCCAGCGACTGCATCATCCTGCCTGTATATTCCAGTACTAGAGAAGCATAGAAGGTATGTCGGCTTTGGCTGTGTAGCTCAGCTATCTGGCGATCAATCTCGTGGAGGGATTCCTCATGGCTTGCGGCAAAGCGATTCGCCCATCCGCGCAGGCCTGGGATATGACCCATCCAGCGGATTCCACGCACCACCATTCCATACTTGTAACCGCGCAGGAACAGATAGATGCCCGCAGCGCAGAACACAGCAGAGACCCCTAAGAGTATCCACATCCCCACGTTCATCGGTTTCAGCAGGAGCCACAGCACAATCGCTGTCACCCAATAGCAGAAGTGGGTAAAAATATGCATCATCGAGAACAAAAGTACCGATGAAGTCGCGCGTTTTGTGCCAACGAGCGGTGTGAGCTCCATGATTTTGTAGGGTTCGCCGCCCAGCAGTCCTACGGGCGTGGCCGAGTTCAGCGCGAAGGCAGATACCGTAATTTTCATCAGGTGCAGGAACGAGAAGGGAACGTCGCCGCTTTCGCGCAGAATAAGGTGCCAGGTTACGGTGTTCATCGTGTAGAGTACCACCCACAGCCCCAGAATCGGTATGAGCCAGTAGCCGGCGTGGCACAAATCCTCCCATAGCGTGGCCCAACTCACATCGAATGTGAATAGCATCACGACGACGGAGACGAGACCTATAATGAATAAGATGTTTTGAACGTTCTTTTTCATAATTCTGTGTGCAAAGATAGTGAAAAGTTGATAGTTGGACGCTGAAAAATGAAAGATTTTAAAAAAGAAGCAGAGTTTTATGCAAAAAATGAACATCCATACAAACTTTTCACTACCTTTGCCCCGTCTTCCCATTCGCTCCGTCTTTGCGGCGCTCCGTTCCTGAAGCATACAATACATTATAATAAACCCTTTTGTTTCATCTTTAAATTGAGAAAAAGCAAATGAAAAAACTTATGTTCATGGCTCTTGCCGCAGTTGCAATGAGCTTCGCCGCATGTGGCGGCAAGACTGGCGCTACAGCCGAACCTGATACGTTGGCACTCGCTCCCGAGGAGCAGGCTGCTACCGTCGTTTCCCTTTTAGAGGAGCAGTTGCAGAATGCTGATTCTGCCCAGATCAAGGAAATCAGCGAGATGATTTCTGAGCAGGTTGCTGCTTATATTGCTGCTGGCAATGAGGCTGCTGCTGAGGCTTACACCAACGCTATCAACACGTTCATCGTTGAGAACGCTGAACAGTTGCAGGCTACAGGTACTGACGTTGTTTCCAGCGTGGCTGGTGCTATCACGAGTGTGGCTAACCTGCCCTTGAATATCCTCGATGCCACCACCGCTGCTGCTGTCAGCGTTTCTGACGAAGCTGCTGCTCAGGCTGCCGCAGCGGAGGCTACTGTTGATGCTGCCGCTGCTGCTGTCGAGGCCGCTCCCGCTGCTGCCGCTGCCGCCGTCAAGGCTCAGGCCGAGGCTGTTGATGCTGCCGCAAAGGCTCAAGCTGACGCCGCCGCTGCCGCTGCCAAGGCACAGGCTGCCGCTGCTCAGCAGAAGGCAAAGGACAATGCCAACAAGGCTATCGACGATGCTGCCGCTGCAGCTAAGAAGAAGCTGGGCCTCTAAGTCCCTGTCAACCCTATTACCTACAAGGAAGTCAGAACCCTCTGGCTTCCTTTTTTTTGTGTTTTTTACAAAAAAATCACATATTTTGATGATGGTATGAAAAAAATACATACCTTTGTGCCGTCGCCGCGCGCTTGTGGCTGCGAATCTAACGTGTAAACCAACTTATAAACTAAAAAACGTAATACATTTTAATCATGAAGAAGACTCTATTGTGGGCACTCATCAGTGCTTTTACTTTCACCGTAAGTGTACAGGCCGCTGACCTGGAAAAGCAGATTGTCAAGGATGCTAAGAAGGAAGCCAAAGCGCTCAAGAAACAGGGCTGGCAGGTTCTTCCTGGTGCGCTGCCCTTGGAGCGTCAGCTGGAGGACGTCTATCGCAAGCAATACGATCGTGACGAGCTCGGACAGTCCAAGTTCATTATCGGTGTGGCCCAGCCTACTGCAGGCTCTATCGACGCTGGCCGTCTGCAGGCTCAGTCTCTCTGTCACGTCAGCATCGCCCAGCAATGCTCTGCCCAGCTGAAAGGCATCGTAGAACTGGCCGTTGCTAACAAGCAATTGACTCCTGAGGAGGCCGTTACCGTCTCCGAGGTCACCGCTAAGAGCACAGAACTCATTACTGCACGTCTGGGTCGCACGGTGCCCCTGATGGAGTGCTGGAAGAAGACCGATAGCGGCAATGTCCAGATGCTCGTCCGTATGGGCTATCCCACGACACGCGCTTTGGAAGAGGCTAAGGAAGTGGTGCGCGAGCAATTGGAAGAGGAACTCAAGGACCTCAGCGAGAAACTCGAGCGCATCTCCTTTAAGTAATGTTTATGGCAGACGAGCAGAAATCCAGAACGAATATCCATGAATGGCTGCTACGGGTGGAATATCCCGTAGTAGCTTTCTTGGCTTTTGTGGTGTTGGGCATCATGGCCTTCTTCACCTTCAACCTCTCCTTCCTCAGTCCCGTCAAGAAAGCCATCTCGGAGTTCTCCATGACAGACCTCTACTATCAGATTCTGCATGAGACTGGTACGCCGCCTGAGAGCCCGCTGATTACCATCGTTGATATGACCGAGCTGATCAGCCGCCGTGATTTAGCTGAGGCGTTGGAGGCCATCGAGGCTTGCAATCCTGCCCTTGTGGGCGTGGATATGGTGTTCGAGGGCCGCAAGGAGGATGTTGTGGGCGATTCGATGATCGCCAGCGTGGCAGCCCAATACGCTAACATCATCTGGTCCAAGAAACTGCGTGATTTTGCCAACGATTCGCTGGAATATACGGATGCCGCCCGCTCCTTCTTTGCCGATTCCCTCCAGATTCACGAGGGTGTCACCAATATGAGCCGACAGCTTTATGGCGGTGTCAAGCGCAAGATTGATCAGGCGTGGATACAGAATGGCGAGCTAGAGCCTTCTTTTATCGTTGAGACGGCCAATGCCTATGCAGGCAAGGAGGTAGCCGAGACGAAGGTGAAGTCCGTGGAGATTAACTTCACGCCGACCCTCTTCCGCGTTATTCCGGCCGATTCCATCGTATATTATCCCGATCTTATCGCTGACCGCATCGTACTCTTCGGCGCGATGAACGAGGAGGTGGATATGCACTACACGCCGCTTGGAAAGATTCCTGGTATCATGCTGCTCGCCTATGGTGTTCAGACGCTCCTGAAACAGAATCAGATTATTGATATCAGTGGCATCCTATTCTGGGTGATTAGCTTCCTCATTGTCACGCTCACCTATTGGGGACGTAAGCGTCGCAGGGAATGGGTCGCAGGCCGCAAGAATGCTACTGTGCGCCTTCTACTTGGCTTCCCACTGGTGAGCTCTGTCATCTCCTTTGCGTGGATGGCATTGCTGCTCTATTTCTCCTTTGTGCTCTTCTGCGGCTATGACATCAGCTTCAACCTCGGTCTGGCTTTCTCTGCCATCGCCTTCCTGCTGACAGCCGAGAATACCTTTACTGCAATTACCAATTATACTAAGGAAATAGGATCATGAACAATCAATATCGCTTGGCAGCCTTGGCGTTGCTGCTGGCCTTTGTGACAGCCGCTTCCGCACAGCGGCTTGTAGTCTTCTCCGTCAGTGGCGGCCCCAAGTTGGTCACGCCCAAAGGGAATACCGAGATTAAGGCCTATGACAACCTCACGATGGAGTCCGTTGTCAATATTCCTTATGACGCCTCCTTGGAACTGCTTGACGAGGCCAATAAGAAACAGTATATCCTCAAGTCGCCTGGTCGCGATCGCATCAGCACCTTTGTGAAGAACAATAAGGGTGGGGTGGTGCAGCTGACGCAGCGCTACTTCGAGTACATGCAGAAACAAATCAAGAATGGTGCCAAACTCTCTGCCCGCCGCTATAGCGATGCCGCTACGGTGACGCGTGAGGACGAAACCTACAAGGAAGAGGACGATTGGGCCAAGGAGTTTGAGGAGTTCACGCAGGAGGCTCGCGAGGAATACGAGGACTTCCGTGAGCAGGCCAACAAGGAATATGCCGATTTCATGGAGCAGGCGTGGGAACAGTTCCGCAGTAGCGCCCCCATTCCCGCTCCCAAGCGCGAGGAAGTTCCCCCCATCACCCTTCCTGAGAAAGAACGCGGCAAGACCATTAAGGGCAAGCCCATCAAGGTGGAAGAGCTTGTGCCTCCCGTCATCCCTACGCCGCAGCCCGTGCCCATCAATTTCACCATCAATACCATTCCTGACGAGGTTGTTGTGGTCGATCCCAAGCTGCCCACGGTGCCAGTATTGGTTCAGGATCCCAATATCTCCGTGAAGCCTATTGAGCGCCTTCAGATCAATCCTGCTGTGCGTCCGGCTCCAGAGGGTAAGGAACTCACTTTCTATGGTACCAAGGTGTTTGTGCGCTTTGATGCCGAAGAGGCAGCCTTCCGCGTTCAGGGCCTCTCCGAGCGCAGCATCGCCAACGCTTGGAAATCGCTTTCTGCCGAGGCGCTGAACAATACCCTCATCGACTGCCTCAATATCCGTAAGCAGCTGCGCCTCAGTGACTGGGCCTATCTGCTCCTGCTGGAACAGGTGGGACAGACCTGTATGGGCAAGGGTACCAATGAGGCTACGATCCTCACCGCCTTCCTCTTCTGTCAGTCAGGCTACAAGATGCGTATCGGCCGTACCGACAGTCATGCTGTAGTCCTCTTTGGCAGCCGTCACCTGATCTACGAGCATCCCTACTTCGTCATCAACGGCGAGAACTTCTATCCCCTCCACTCGGACAGCAACCAGCTGAGTATCTGCACTCTGCCGTATCCTGAGGAACAAGGTCTCTCGCTGCTCCTTGCTCAGGAGCCTATCCTCTCCGAGGCGCGTACCGATATGCGTAAGATTGCTTCCAACAGCAAGCTCGCCATGCAGGTGACCGTGAATGTCAACAAGAACCTCATTGACTTCTACTCCGACTATCCCACGTCCCAGATAGGCGAGAACGTCTGCTCCCGTTGGGCCATGTACGCCAATACGCCGTTGGATGCCCAGATCAAGGAGCAGATCTATCCCGCGCTGAAGCAGAAGCTGCAGGGCAAGTCACAGCGCGATGCCGTGGGTATGCTGCTCGACTTCGTGCAATGGGGCTTCGTCTATAAGTATGATGAGGATATTTGGGGCTACGACCGTGCCTTCTTTGCCGAAGAGACCCTTTACTACCCCTATGCCGATTGCGAGGACCGTTCCATCCTCTTCTCTCGCCTCGTGCGTGACCTCGTAGGACTGCAGGTCGTCCTCGTCTATTATCCCGGCCACCTCGCCACCGCCGTCCATTTCACCGACCCTGTTGATGGCGACTACCTCATGGTAGATGGCAACCGTTTCGTTGTCTGCGACCCCACTTTCTTTGGTGCGCCCGTAGGAAAAACGATGACAGGCATGGATAACAAGAAAGCCAAAGCCATTCTGCTTAACTAAAAATCGCCCATTTCATCGGCTGTTATACTAACTTAGCTGTTGAAGATGAAAAGAATTTTCATTACGTCTGCGCTTATCTTGGCATGTGCGCTCATACATGCCCAGCATATTTCGGAGGAAGATGCGCTTGCCTATGCCAGCGAGTTCTTCCAGGTTCGTGCAACATCTCAGTTGCCCAATCCAGCTACAGGACGCAAGATTGCTCGCAAAGCTCCGCGACTGAAAGTGGCTGCATCCCGCGATGAATTCTATATTTTCAACGACGAGGCCAACGACGGCTTTGTCATCGTCTCTGCCGAAGCCGCCACGCCAACCATCCTGGGTTATTCCTATGAGGGGAACTATGACGAGACCGATGTGCCAGAGGCGATGCAAGCGTGGTTGGACAGTTATGCTGAGCAGATTCGGATTGTGACTGATAAACCTCATCTGGCAGCAGTGGACAATCAGGCGATGCGTGAAAGCATCGAGCCATTGATCAAGGCTACATGGAGCCAGGGAAATCCCTATAATCTGTCATGTCCGAAGAAGAACGGTAATCGCTGTCTGACGGGCTGTGTATTTACAGCTGTGGCCCAAATCATGCACTATTACCAATATCCGTCACAAGTGCAAAAGACCATCAAAGCAGACTACAGCGGCTTTACTGACTATCAGCGTGAGATCCCTGCAGGTACGCCTCTTGAGTGGAGCAAAATGCTGGATAGTTACAAAGGCACAACAACAGAAGCACAACAGTTGGCAGTAGCGAATTTGATGTACTATTGCGGAGCGTCTTGCGGTGCCGGCTATACCGGAGGAGAGACGGCTGGTACCCCCTCAATAGCAGCAGAAAGGCTCAAGGAGTATTTCGGGTATCAGGGCACAATGACGTCTCATCAGCGCTTTTCGACGACCTATGCCTCGTGGCAGGATATGATATATCATGAACTTCAGCACAAACGCCCTGTGCTCATGAGCGGTCTTTCGTTGTCTAGTGGTCACTCATTTATCTGTGACGGATATGACTACGATGATTTCTTCCATATCAACTGGGGATGGGGTGGTTCTCGAAATGGCTATTTCCGTTTATGCATATTGAATTACTCCAGCGCGCTGGAAGAGGGTGTCTCTCTGTCTGAGGCTTATGGCTATGGTCAGGAAATAGTCATTGGTATTCATCCGCAGGCTTCCGACGACATGGTTCAGCCAGAGGTCGGGATTCGTGGTTTTTATACGCTCAATAACGTTACACCTTACACGCGTGAGGATGCCTCTTCAGACTTTACCAACTTTTATGTGCGCTTATGGGGCTACTGGACTGGCTGTGAAGACACTTCTACCTTGACCAATATAGAACAGGCGATAGGACTTTTCAAGAATGGAACGTTCCTGCAGGCATATCCTGTAACCAATTTTTCGTGGGGAAATTACACGACTGTTCCTATCCGTTTTGGTGCTGGGCTGGCACTTGGTAATGACTATACATTTCAACCATTATGGCGCTATACAGGTGAAACTTCATGGCGCTTGTCATCTTCTGACTATACCCTGCGTGCAGAAGTTGCCGCCACACAGTTGGCCATCAGTGTCGAGAATCGTGTCACCGAAGACTCCTCCGAAGGACTCACTTTGGTCAGCATTGACAATCTTGCCCCAAAGTCACAATACGCAGAGTTGTCGGTTGTGTTCCGCAATGATGGTCAAAAGCCTTTCCGTGGTAATTTGGGCGTTTATTTGGATAGTAAGCGAGAAAGCGTATTGTGTTTGTCTGAGATAGCACCAGGCGAAACGTTCTCTACACATATTAGCTTTTACTCGGCTACTGCTGGTTCTCACAAACTGACATTTGAAGATATTAGTGGCCGCCAAGTAGCGTCAGTGTCGATTCGTGTGAAAGGTTTTGATTATCAGATTTCTGCCAAAGCGGAGCCCGCAGTAGGTGGTTCTGTTGCGATTTCCAGCGACGGCAGTGGTTGGTACGCAAGTGGCGAGACGGTGAAAGTCACGGCGACAGCCAACGAAGGCTATGAGTTCCTGAATTGGACGGAGGAAATTGGCCAGCAAAGCCAGGTCGTTTCCAATAGCGCTACCTATACATTCAGCGCAGTTTGTAACGCCACGTTGATTGCCAACTTTGTTCCCTACGAGGAGCCCATTACGATTACCGCCGATTCTTATAACGTTACTTATGGCGATGCTATCCCCTTGTTGACATATACAGTCACGGGCAATGGCACCCTCGATGGGGCTCCCCAACTGTTCTGTGATGCTTATAAGGGATGTGCTGCAGGAACTTATACTGTCCGCATCGAGCGTGGCACCGTTACAAACCGCAAGGTGACATTCAAGAGCGGCAAGATTACCGTTGCCAAGGCTCCTTTGACCATCGGCGTGGAGGACGCCACCATCACGCTGGGCAATCCGTTGCCCACCTTCCACCTGACCTATGACGGCTTCGTCAATGGAGATACAGAGAAGATTGCTTTCAGCACACTGCCTCGCGCCAGAGTAAATGGCGGAACGCCCACCGAAGCGGGCACCTATCCCATCGTTGTGTCTGGTGGAGTGTCTGATAGATATGCGCTGACACGTGTCAATGGCACGCTGACGGTAGTCGCCCCAGACGCCATCCGTTCGTTGCTTGACAGCGGTACTCCCTTTGATGTCTATAACCTTTTAGGCGAGCGTTTACGCACAGGCACACGCTCCTTCAAGGGCCTTCCGTCTGGAATATACATCGTCAACGGCCAGAAGGTAGTGGTTCGATGAGCACCCACCAGCGCAGCTTTACGACGATGTGATGCGAGCGGGCCTTGAAGTTTAATGGTTCAACTTATTGATTGCAGCTGGATGACACATATCCGCCGAGGCATCTATCGTGATGTCCCGGCGGAAGTCGTTTATACCAGGGCATAGCTGGAGAAGATCCTAAAGCTCTGTCCCGAAAGAATCAAATATTTCGTTTCGTCTCGTCATATTCTTCACTTCTCACTCATCAATCGCACTTTGCGTCGATTGCCTGTGGCGCGAACGGCGAAGTGGAGCCAGTAGGCGCCTTTGGCGTTGCGCTCCAGCAGTAGTTCATCGAAATCCTCCTGGCTCTCGTCGCTGATGTCTAACAGGATGGTGGCGTAGCGCACCAATTGCTCGATACCGCTAACGCGGATGTCGGCAGCGCAGCCCGTCAAGTGGTTCGAGGTTGCTGATCCCCCTACGGCCTTATTCACCGCCTCAGAGCGAAATCCCGAATTAATCACTATCGGCATTTCAAGCCCCTCTCCCTTGGGGAGAGGTTGGGAGTGGGCTCCCTCATAGCGACGATTCCACTCGTCTCTTAGCATCTCCAGCCATCGGCATAGCCGCTTCAAGTTCTCTACTTGTGCCTCATTGGGCACGTTCTTAAAATTCTTATTTGTCTTGCACATTTCCTCTAAGGAAAAGTGATCAGTTAATTTTGTCATATTTCTTTTTATTTACATTAATCGGTGTACTATTCGGGAACGCGACACTGTAGGCCGCATCCAGTTCTTTCAGGTGCACTCGGTAGTAGCTGATGCCCGTCTTGGCGGCGACGATGGCGCGCAGGAACTCGCGATGCAGGCGCGGATAGAGCTTAGGTGACGGTAGCTCTTCGTAGCCTCCGACGCTGTACTCATCAAGGTCTATCATGTGACAGACCTCCCAGATGAAATCGTCGTTGGCACGCAGCCCGAACCAAGCCTTCAAGACCCTGCGGATGCAGAAGCGCTTGTGCGTTGTCCGGAGCAGGCGCCTCGTGCGCTCCAGCCGTAGCCAGAGCTGCACGAAGCATTCTTGGGTGTTCTCGATCTTAATCATAATTGTCAATTGTCAATTGTC
>Ga0310786_10011273_pt1 | contig 11160 bp, 8 predicted proteins | sample AusTroGonzalo_MG_FD_203881 | JGI IMG/M metagenome (GOLD analysis project Ga0310786, IMG submission 203881) | Bovine rumen microbial communities from tropical cattle in Woodstock, Queensland, Australia - Gonzalo_03 (v2) (version 2) | ecosystem: Host-associated > Mammals > Digestive system >...
TATTCTAATCCTTTGTCTGAGAATAAAAAGTCAAAGTATATAGATGCCCAGCTTAATTGTTTGGAGATAAACGTTAATGATATCAGTCCTTATCAGGATGAGCATGCGACAGAATTGAAACGCTTCTTATTAGAGAAGTATAATAATCGTGAATGGATATATCCAAATCAAGTCAAAAAAGAAAAAGTTCATAATTCAGTCCATACTGATAATCCTTCACAACCCTCTAAGGAGGAAGTTTCTTCAATATTATCTGTTTCCTCAAAAAATAGAAAACAAAATTTTAAAGTTCCCACGATATCTGATTATAGAAGACTGGAAACAGATAGGGAATCACTAGCTATGTCTGTTCCTGCTAAAGAATTAAAAGAATATAAAGATGAAATAATTATTCCAGAACTTGATAATGATTCGTGGACACTATCAAGGAAAGAGTTGTTTGGCAGTATTAGCGAAGAATTGATATCTCAATTAAATGAGAGTCAGCAAGAAGCCGTGAAGTATTGTGATGGTCCTTCTTTGGTGATTGCAGGTGCTGGTTCAGGAAAAACAAGGGTTTTGACATATAAGATTGCTGCATTATTACAATTAGGCTTGAAGCCCTGGAATATTTTAGCCCTGACCTTTACTAACAAAGCCGCCCTTGAAATGAAGGAAAGAATTGGAAAGATAGTAGGAATGGAACAGGCGAAGTATCTGAATATGGGTACATTCCATTCTGTCTTTTCTCATATTCTTCGAGCAGAATCAAATAAGATAGGATATAATCCTAACTTTACTATATATGATCAATCCGACGCTCGTTCTCTTGTAAAGTCAATTATTAAAGAGTTAGGGTTGGATGATAAGGTATATAAAGCATCTTCTATTGCGGATAGGATATCTATGGCAAAGAATCATATTATTTTGCCCAATCAATACGCTAATAGTTCATGGGCTGCTGATGATGCAATTCAGAAAAGGCCAAAGGTCTCCAATATATATATAAGGTACGCGCAAAGATGTAGACAGGCAAATGCTATGGATTTTGATGATTTGCTTGTTCAAACATACTTGTTATTTAAGAACTATGAGAACACAAGAAAGAAGTATGCTAATAGATTTCAATACGTTCTTGTGGATGAGTACCAAGATACTAACTCTGTTCAGCAGGCAATAGTTACTTTATTAACTAAGGATCTACAGAGAGTATGTGTTGTTGGTGATGATGCTCAAAGTATATATTCTTTCAGAGGTGCTAATATTGATAACATTCTTAATTTCAGGAATGAGTATTCAGACGTTAAACTCTTTAAGTTGGAGCAGAACTATCGTTCTACACAGCTTATCGTTCAGGCTGCTAACTCGCTCATCCGTCGCAATGAACGGCAGATCCCGAAGAACATCTTCTCGAAGAACGAACACGGTGAGAAGTTGCAACTGAAACCTGCCTATTCGGATAAAGAGGAGGCGATGATCGTATGTCAGGACATCAAACGCTTACGGCGACAGGATAATAGTGACTGGAGCGATTTTGCCATCCTATATCGTACGAACTCGCAGAGCCGAAGTTTCGAGGAGCAGATGCGTAAGGATAACATTCCGTATCGCATTTATGGCGGTCTGAGTTTCTATCAGCGCAAGGAGATCAAGGACGTAATCGCCTATTTCCGTCTGATCGCCAATCCCAACGATGAGGAGGCCTTCAAGCGTATCATCAACTATCCCACACGAGGCATCGGCGACACGACGGTGGCGAAGATCATCCAGACAGCGCAGATGTATGGTGTGAGTCTGTGGCAGGTGATCAAAGAACCCGTGCTCTTCCCCATGGATGTGAGCAAGGGAACGATGACGAAGCTTCAGGCCTTCAAAGAGTTGATAGAGGGATGGATGGGACGCATGAACACAGAGGATGCCTATACGCTGGGACACGATGTCATCATGACCTCCGGCATCAGCAAGGACATCTACTCTGGCCGTAACCCTGAGGATATATCCCGTCAGGAGAACCTTGAGGAGTTCCTGAGTGGTATGCAGGACTTTGTGGAGAGTCGTCGTGAGGAGGATATGGGTGACGAGGTCTATCTGCCTGATTTCCTGCAGGAAGTGGCGCTTTTGACAGACCTCGACAGCGACGAGGGCGACTCAAACGATAAGGTGACACTGATGACCATCCACTCGGCGAAGGGTTTGGAGTTCCCAACGGTGTTTGTCGTGGGGCTTGAAGAGAATATCTTCCCATCGCCGATGTGTACCAACTCGATGCGAGAGCTCGAGGAGGAGCGCAGGTTGTTGTATGTGGCCATCACACGGGCAGAGAAACATTGCATCCTGACTTGTGCGCAGAACCGTTTCCGTTATGGACGGATGGAATATGACACGCCATCGCGATTTATACGAGACATCGATCCCGAGCTGCTCGATGTGCATTCGGAATCGGGTGGGGGAAAGTCGTTCTTCGGAGGTACCTTTGGAGGGTCTTACGGAGGAACCTCTGGTGGCAGCCGTAGTCCTGAGTGGATGCAGAATCCGAGACCCGTGGCTACGCAGTTCAAGGCCGATCCCAAACCCAGGGCCGTGGCACCTCGTCAGCCAGAGAAGCCTGTGGATCCTTTCTCCGATGGTTTCAAGCGCCAGCTCAATATAGCGAGTGGTGGTAGGTATAAGCCTGTGAATAGGGCTGTACCACCTCGTCCGATGGCTTCAGATGCATCAGCCTCCGACCTGCGTGTTGGCTCTACCATCGAGCATCAGCGCTTTGGTGTTGGCATGGTGGTGAAGATTGAGGGAACGGGCGAGAATACGAAGGCTACCGTTGAGTTCCGTAATACGGGCACCAAACAGCTGCTATTGAAATTTGCGAAGTATAAGATTATCGGATAAACAAACAAATCCAGAGACTCGAATATGAATCTCTGGATTTGTCTTATAATGCCTCATCGTCGGGGCGTTCTATGTTTCTGCTTTTAGCTTTCGGCAGGTGCTTACGCTTTCGGAGCCAGGCGGCTTTGCGGGCCTCGTAGTCCTCGTGGTGCTTCTCCAGGAATCCGTCTGCCATTGCTAATTGCTTTTGAAACGGGCATAGATTACCTTCACTTCAATAGGTGTGCCGGTTCCTCCAACAAGTTTCGTACTCTCAAGTCCCATCTGGTTCTCGATGACCGTCACATTGTTACTCTGTGTGTTGGTTGTTGACGTCATCTTGACAGGTACCAACAGCACTTTGTTCCAGTTCGGGTGCTTGTTTACCCAGTCTGGATCTGTAGCCAGTCCTTTCTTCTTGTTTTCACTCAGCAACGTGATGAGATTGCTGATATTGGTGAAGCTATAGTTGTTGGTCGTACTTAATGTGGCTGTGAAAATACTCTTGTAATCGTATTCCTTCTCTTCTTCGAAGAAGACTTTCAGACTGTCTGTGGGCAGCATGATGATGTTCGTGGGGGCATCCAACGGATAGGAGCTCGCCTTCGTATCACTGTTCTGACGCATGAAGGTCACGCTGACGGAGAGCAGTGAGTCGGTAGAGTGGCTCTGTGTGATCTCGTCAACGGGCAGGGTAGCCTCTGTGAAAATACCTGCAGGTGTCTTCATGTAGGTACAGCTCTGGTCTTCTACCAGTCGTGTCAGGGCTTTCTTGTCGTTGGTCACTTGAGTCGTCTGGAGCACTTCTGGTGTTGATGAGTTAGCAAGGTATGAGACATACTTCGTATTGTTTTTATTATAATGATAATATGTACGCATCTCCATCTGTACGAACTTGGCCATCAGTCCCAGTCCGTCGGCTAACTCGAAAAAGAAACCAGGACAGATCTTGTGGGTGAACGAGTAACTGTTCTTGAAATATTCGGGATGCTTGTAGTAGTTACGGAGAAGGTAGGTGCCGTAGTTGTTGTATTCGACGCCATCTTTGTCAATGTACTTGTCCGAAAGAGAGATACGCGCTATCTCGGAGTAGTCTGTGATGGATCTGATACTGTCGTTGTAGGTCAGGTTGTTCAGACTGAAGAGCATATTTTTCTTTAGACCGTCCTGTCTGATGTAACCTGCTTCCCTTGGGTCGTAATTGCTGTAGTAGGTCTTCTTCTCGTCCATGGGCTCCTTGAGTTCAAGGATATTCATCTTAATGGCAGCCAGTGAGTCGCCATAGCAGGATGCTACATCGAAGACCAACCATATCTCACAAGAGTCGGCCACGACATTTCCGTTATCGTCTTTTGCCATCTCACTGATGTCTGGCAGTTTGATATTTTCCTGCATGTTGAACTGTGCCATGAACTCTGTCTTGACATACGTGCCTGTCTCAGGATCTTTCACATGACCAAAATAGGTATTATAGTTGCGGGCGTAGACAGAGTCGACGAGCACCGATCGTGTATAGGCATTGAAAGAGCCTGTGGTGACTGTAAGTTTATCTGACTCGTTCGTCAGCGACGAGCCCAGGGTGTCTGTGTCTGTACTGCAAGAAATTATCGCCATTGCGGAGAATGCAATCGCTGTTAATGATTTGAGTTTCATGATTTGTTTTACGTCTTGTCTTTATTGTTGCTCCTCAGTAGGGAATAGCGTCTCGTAGAAGTCCTCACAGGCTTCTGCAACGTTCTCTGAATAACCGAGGAAAGGAATGTTCTTTTGTTTAGTGTATGTCAATAACTCCTCGTCAACGAGGTTGTCTGACTGTACAATACCGTCACTATAGTCAATGGCGAGCTTGTTCAGCTCGGTAAAGTCGAAGTTGTCCTTGTAACCTTTCAGGAGGTCTGCAGTTGTCTCACGGAATTCAAGACACTGTTTGAAGTCCTCACCAAGGTCCTTGTCAAGCTTCTGTGTGAAGAGAGAGGTGACAACTTTCGCGTCAGCAAACGATGGCTCGTCGTGATAGGCTGTCTTTACATAAAGAGGTACAACAGCGCTCATCCAACCCTGACAGTGTATGATATCAGGCACCCAACGGAGCTTCTTCACCGTTTCCAGCACACCACGCGCAAAGAAGATAGCACGTTCTCCGTTATCAGGATAGTCTTCGCCCTGTTCATCTTTCTCCATCAGACGCTTGCCGAAATAGTCGTCGTTGTCGATGAAATAAACCTGTACCTTCGCTGACTGGATCGAGGCGACCTTGATAATCAGCGGATGGTCAGTGTCGTTGATAATCAGGTTCATACCCGACAAGCGAATCACTTCATGTAACTGTCCGCGACGTTCATTGATAGTACCCCATTTGGGCATGAACGTACGGATTTCGTGGCTACGCTCTTGGATGGTTTGGGGAAGTACTCTTCCCATGACTGACAATTCGTTGTCGGGAACATACGGAGATATCTCCTGATTGATGAATAAAATCTTCTTTTTTGCCATCTTTGTGGATTTTACCTTGCAAAGGTACGAAAAAAAAGTCGTATATCCGATATTCTATGCGTGTTTTTAGCAAAAAGTGACATTTTTTCGAGTCTTTTTTGGATTTCTTTGGTCTTTCTTGAACATTTTCCTTAGATATACTGCAATCTTAAAATATTGAAAAAAGTTGTCTTATTTATGCAAAAATGTTGAAATTATTTTGCTATTAGTTGTTGTTTTCAAAATATTTGATTAAATTTGCACATAAATCAGCTAATCCGTTACAACATGACGAAGTACAACATTATTGAGAAAAAGGAGAAAGTTGCGGCTTATAGAGGTTTGGTAAGCCCAAAGGTCATGGATGAGATGCAGGAAAAGATAATGAACATTATCGTGATGCAGAAGAAGTATCGTGACAAAGATTATTCAGCAAAAAAACTTGCAGAAGATTTAGGGACGAATACTCGTTATATCTCTGCTGTGGTCAATGTGCGTTTTCACATGAATTACACCTCATTCGTCAACAAGTACCGTATCGATGAGGCGATGACTATCCTTGTTGACAAACGTTATCAGAATCTCCGTATGGAGGAGGTCAGTGACATGGTGGGATTCTCCAACCGCCAGTCATTCTACGCTTCATTCTTCAGATTGGTGGGTATTACACCGCGTGATTACCGTCTACAGCATTTGCAGCAGCATCCTGCTATGAAGGTTGCCAAGCGTAAGCCGAGGAAGAAGAAGGAGAAATGATGCATCTTACAGAAACCTCTGGTTTCAATTATGTGGATGAGCGGTTTGCTGATTTGCAACTGCTCAGGTATGTGTTGACGGGTTTTGATAAGCTCACCCCAAAGCAGAAAGCATTGGTTTATTATCTATCGAAGGCTACACTCTACGGTAGAGATATTACATTCGATCAGTTTGGAAAATATAATCTCCGCATTCGTAAGATGCTGGAGATTATCATTACAGACCAAAACGTAGACCACGAAACGGATGAATTCCGGGCCTTGGAGGTCTATCTGAAACGTATATGGTTCTCCAATGGCATATATCATCACTATGGTTGTGAGAAGATGTTACCAGCCTTCTCGTCGGCCTATCTTCGTGAACAGCTTCAAAAAGTCGACGCCTGCCGTTTGCCGCTTAGGGCAGGAGAGACGCTCGATGATTTCTGTAACGAGCTCTTCCCTGTGATATTTGATCCTCAAGTGCTCCCCAAAAGGGTGAACAAGGCTGATGGTGAGGATCTGATACAGACCTCAGCCTGTCATTTTTATGAAGGTGTTACCCAGACAGAGGCGGAAGCCTTCTATGACGCGATGAAACGGAACCATCCGACACCCGATACACCACCATCGTTCGGGCTGAACTCGACACTGATGAAGGAGGGTGAGGCTATTAAGGAGATTGTGTGGTCGGCCAATGGTCGATATGCCAATGCCATCCGCCACATTATCTATTGGCTCAGGAAGGCAGAGGATGTGGCAGATAACAGTCAACAGCGTAAGGTTATTCAGCTGTTGATAAGTTATTATGAATCAGGAGATTTAGATACTTTTAATCAATATTGTATTGAATGGCTGAAAGAGCATGATTCTGCTATCGATTTCATTAATGGTTTTATTGAAGTCTATGGTGATCCGTTAGGTTTGAAGGGCTCATGGGAAGGACTCGTGGAATATATCGACGAAGCAGCTACAGAACGTACGCGAACCATCAGCCGCAATGCTCAGTGGTTTGAAGACCACTCACCTGTAGACCCTCGTTTTCGTAAACCTCTGGTCAAGGGCGTCTCTGCCAATGTGATCTGTGCTGCGATGCTTGGTGGTGACGAATATCCGTCTACGGCCATCGGTATTAATCTCCCCAATGCTGACTGGATACGGGCTGAATATGGGTCGAAGAGTATTACCATCAGTAATATCACCGATGCCTATAATAAAGCGGCTCATGGAAATGGGTTCAAGGAGGAGTTTGTGATTGATGATGCAACTCTCAGAATGATAGAACGTTATGGTGATATCTGTGATGACCTTCATACGGATTTGCATGAGTGTCTCGGTCATGGTAGTGGCCGACTTCTTCCTGGGGTCGATCCTGATGCCTTGAAGGCATATGGCAACACCATCGAGGAGGCTCGGGCAGACTTGTTCGGACTCTATTATATCGCTGACCCCAAACTTGTAGAGCTTGGCTTGACACCCGACATGGAAGCATATAAGTCACAGTACTATACTTATATGATGAATGGCCTGATGACACAACTCATCCGTATCACTCCTGGCAATCAGATTGAAGAGGCTCACATGCGGAATAGGGCATTGATTGCTCACTGGTGTCTGGAGCATGGCGACGCTGTGAGATTGGTCAGGCGCGATGGCAAAACATTCGTTGAAATCACGGATTACGACGAACTACGTCAACTTTTTGCATCGTTGCTTGCTGAGGTTCAGCGCATTAAGAGCGAGGGCGACTTTGAGGCTGCCCGTCAGTTAGTGGAGCAGTATGCGGTTCAGGTTGATGCAGAATTGCATCAGGAGATTCTGGAACGTTATCGTCGTTTGGATCTTGCTCCGTACAAAGGTTTCATTAATCCCATGATGTTGCCAGTCTACGACCATGATGGCAGAATCATCGACGTACAATTATATTATGGTGAGAGCTATACCCACCAAATGCTCCGTTATAGTCAGGAATACGGTACGCTCATTTGATCAAATCCGAAGAAATGGACATAAATAGTCAAATCAAGGAAATAAAACAGTCGTTCCGTCAGATGATGGATGGTTCCATTGCCCAGTCTATGCGTGACAAGGGCGTAGACTATCATCTCAACTGGGGGGCCACTCTGCCGCGACTGCGTGAGAAGGCCGATGGAATCGGCAGGAACTACGACCTTGCTATTGCCCTATGGAAAGAGAATGTACGTGAATGTAAGATACTGGCTACGATGATTATGCCACCCGATGCCGTATTGCCTGAAGTCATCGACATCTGGATGGAACAGACACCTACGCAGGAGATTGCTGAGCAGGCTGCGTTCAACCTCTATCAGTACCTCCCATACGCCCCGGAGAAAGCCTATACTTGGATTGCCTCCGATAAGGAACTTTATCAGCTTTGTGGCTTCCATGTTCTTTCACGGTTGTTTATGAATGGGCAGGAACCTAACGAGCGTGGTATCAACGAGTTTATTGACCAGGCGCTCGCCGCCTTGCAAGGGGAGAGTATGATAGTCAGAAAAGCGGCTATGGCAAGCGTACAACGCTTCGCAGAACTCGGTCTGGTCTACCAACGACTGGCCAAAAGCGCAATTAAAACGGTTAATTTAGATTTTTTATAAATTAACTCTCTTCTGTCTCTCTGAAAATGTGTACCTTTGTGCGGTTTTCATGGATTTGACAGAAAAGAACGATGGCAATATCGAGTAAGGAAAGCGTGATCAACGCTGTTGAGCGCATCTTGGATAACTATCTTGAGATGAACAATCATCGCAAGACACTCGAGCGCTACACGATCCTTCGGGCCATCTATAGCACCAACGGTCATTTCACGTTAGAAGAGCTGAATGAGAAGTTGCTCAGGGAGATGAACTTCCATGTGAGCAGGGCCACGATGTACAATACGCTCAACCTGTTCATGGAACTGCGTCTTGTGATCCGTCACCGCTTTCAAGGTTCGACGAAATATGAAGCCTGTTACGATAATACCAGCCATTGTCATCAGATATGTACGATGTGCGGTAAGGTGATGGAGATCAAGTCGCCGGAGATCAGTATTGCCGTTGAGAATATGCGTACGAGGCGTTTCCGTAAGGACGGCTTCACACTCTATGTCTATGGCGTCTGCAGCACATGTCAGGCCAAGATCACGAAGAAAAAGAAAAAAGTTAATATAAAATCATAGATTATGAACAAAGGAAAAGTTGATGTCCTGCTCGGTTTGCAGTGGGGCGACGAAGGAAAAGGTAAGGTGGTCGACGTGCTGACCCCGAAGTACGATGTGGTGGCCCGTTTCCAGGGAGGACCGAATGCCGGTCATACGCTGGAGTTTGAAGGTCAGAAGTATGTCCTGCGCTCGATTCCATCGGGTATCTTCCAGGGCGGCAAGGTGAACATCATCGGTAATGGTGTGGTACTCGCTCCCGATCTCTTCATGGACGAGGCAAAGGCACTGGAGGCCAGCGGTCACGACCTGCATTCTCGTCTGCATATCTCGAAGAAGGCACATCTCATCATGCCCACTCACCGTGTGCTCGATGCTGCATACGAGGCCCAGAAGGGAAAGAACAAGGTAGGCACTACCGGCAAGGGTATTGGTCCGACATATACCGATAAGATCAGCCGTAACGGTCTGCGTGTGGGTGACATCCTTGACAACTTCGAGGAGAAGTATGCTAAGGCCAAGGCCCGTCATGAGGCTATCCTGAAGTCACTGAACTTTGAGTACGACATCACTGAGGTTGAGAAGAAATGGCTTGAAGGTGTGGAGTATCTCCGTCAGTTCCCCATCGTCGACTCTGAGCATGAGATCAACCGCATCCTCCGTGAAGGCAAGAGCGTGCTCTGTGAGGGTGCTCAGGGCACGATGCTCGACATCGACTTCGGCAGCTATCCTTTCGTCACTTCTTCTAATACTATCTGTGCCGGTGCTTGCACTGGACTGGGTATAGGACCGAACAAGATCGGTGATGTCTTTGGCATCATGAAGGCCTACTGCACCCGTGTCGGTGCTGGTCCGTTCCCCACGGAACTGTTCGATGAAACGGGCAAGACCATCCGTGACCTCGGTCATGAGTACGGAGCTGTTACCGGTCGTGAGCGCCGTTGTGGTTGGATCGACCTCGTGGCTTTGAAGTATTCGATCATGGTCAATGGCGTCACCCAACTCATCATGATGAAGAGTGACGTGCTCGACGGCTTCGACACGATCAAGGCTTGTGTGGCTTATAAGCAGAACGGCGTTGAAATCGACTATTTCCCCTACGATATCGAAGAGGGTATCGAGCCCGTCTATCAGGAACTCCCCGGCTGGAAGACCGATATGACAAAGTTCACGAGCGAGGACCAGTTCCCGAAAGAATTCAGCGATTATATCGCTTTCCTCGAGGCTCAGCTCGAAACCCCGATTAAGATTATTTCCATCGGTCCAGACCGCGACCAGACCATCGTCAGAAAGTAATAAGTAATGGCACAGAAACCAAGTATTCCCAAAGGTACGCGTGACTTCTCCCCGATGGAGATGGCGAAGCGTAACTATATCTTTGACACCATCCGCAGTGTGTACCAGCTCTATGGCTTCCAGCAGATAGAGACCCCTGCGATGGAGACACTCGGAACGCTCATGGGTAAGTACGGCGAGGAGGGCGACAAGCTGCTCTTCAAGATACTCAACAGTGGCGATTTCCTCAATAAGGTTAGCGATGAGGAGTTGCAGGAGCGCAACGCCCTCCATCTGGCAGCCAAACTCTGTGAGAAGGGCCTGCGCTATGACCTTACAGTACCTTTTGCCCGTTATGTGGTGATGCACCGTGAGGAGTTGCAGCTGCCGTTCAAGCGTTATCAGATGCAACCCGTATGGCGTGCAGACCGTCCGCAGAAAGGCCGCTACCGTGAGTTCTGGCAGTTCGACGGTGATATCGTCGGCTCCGACTCCTTATTAAATGAGGTAGAGCTGATGCAGATCGTCGACACTGTGTTCTCCCGCTTCGGTGTCAGGGTGCAGATCAAGATCAACAACCGTAAGATTCTCACAGGTATTGCCGAAGTCATCGGTGCTGCCGATAAGATCGTCGATATCACCGTGGCTATCGATAAGCTCGATAAAATCGGCCTT
>Ga0310786_10011274_pt1 | contig 11159 bp, 12 predicted proteins | sample AusTroGonzalo_MG_FD_203881 | JGI IMG/M metagenome (GOLD analysis project Ga0310786, IMG submission 203881) | Bovine rumen microbial communities from tropical cattle in Woodstock, Queensland, Australia - Gonzalo_03 (v2) (version 2) | ecosystem: Host-associated > Mammals > Digestive system >...
CGCGGATAGGAACAACGGTGCTGCCATTGTCACCGACGATGCGGACTTCACGTACTCGAATCTGTTCGTTGATTCGGTACTGATTCTTCAGTTTGTCATTCTTCATCAACTATTTTTTAGAAAATCGGGTGCAAAGGTACTAACTTTCAGCGAATTAACCAAAAATTCTCCCTATTTTTTTTCTACTTTCTTAAAGAAATATGAATAATATGAATAATTTCGTCCACAAATAATCATTAATTAATAGATATTTCTGGATAAAATTATTCACATTATTCAAATTTGTTTCCCAATAAAAAACTTCTTAGAAGTCTTTCGTCATTTCAGCAACGCGGGCGTTGACCTCGTCGATGAATTCCTGGATGGTCTTGACGCTCTGCTCGCCACCACCCTGAGGACGAACGGCCACTGTACCATCAGCAGCCTCCTTCTCACCAACGATCACCATATAGGGAATACGTTTCAGCTCATTGTCACGGATCTTACGGCCCAGTTTCTCGTTACGAAGGTCGATAGTAGCACGTACACCACCCATGTCGAACTTCTTGGCAACCTCCTGTGCATAGTCGTTATACTTCTCTGAAAGCGGAAGGATAGCCACCTGATCAGGTGTAAGCCAGAGGGGGAAGTGACCAGAGGTATGCTCAATCAGCACTGCGCAGAAACGCTCGAGCGATCCGAAGGGTGCACGGTGAATCATCACAGGTGTCTTCTTCGTGTTATCCTCGTCGGTATACTCCAACTGGAAGCGCTTAGGCAGGTTGTAGTCCACCTGGATGGTACCCAGCTGCCAACGACGACCGATAGCGTCCTTGATCATAAAGTCGAGCTTCGGACCATAGAAAGCAGCCTCGCCATATTCCACCTTTGCAGGCAGACCCTTCTCCTGACAAGCCTCAACAATAGCCTTCTCAGCAAGTGCCCAGTCCTCGTCAGTACCAACATACTTCTCGTGGTCGTTAGGATCGCGCAAAGAAATCTGTGCCTCAAAGTTGAATCCGAAGGCCGTCAGCACGATACCAATGATATCCATCACATTGAGGAATTCCTGCTTCACCTGATCCGGACGACAAAACAGGTGGGCATCATCCTGTGTGAACGAACGGACACGGGTCAGACCGTGCAGCTCACCACTCTGCTCATAACGATACACCGTACCAAACTCTGCAATACGCAGCGGCAGGTCACGATAAGAACGAGGCTTCCAAGCAAAGATCTCGCAGTGGTGAGGACAGTTCATGGGCTTCAGCATGTACTCTTCATCCTCCTCAGGCGTATGGATGGGCTGGAATGAATCCTTGCCATAATGGGCATAGTGACCAGAGGTAACATAGAGGCTCTTTGAACCGATATGCGGTGTGATAACCTCCTGATACCCAAAGCGCTTCTGAACTTTGCGCAAGTGATCCTGCAAACGAAGACGAAGCTCTGTTCCCTTAGGCAACCAGATGGGAAGACCCTTACCAACCTTATCGGAGAACATAAACAATTCCATCTCCTTACCAATCTTACGATGGTCGCGCTTCTTGGCCTCTTCCAGCATCTCGAGATACTCGTCGAGCATCTTCTTCTTGGGGAATGAGATACCATACAGACGCTGCATCTGCTCGCGGTTGGCATCACCACGCCAGAAAGCACCAGCAACAGATGTCAGCTTCACAGCCTTAATCTCGCCCGTATCCACGAGGTGCGGACCACGACATAGGTCAGTGAAGTTACCCTGTGTATAAGTGGTGATGGAACCGTCTTCAAGATCCTGCTCGATGTGCTCGCACTTGTAGGTCTGACCGTCGGCAGCAAACTGTTTCAGAGCCTCTGCCTTAGGCACCTCGCGACGAACCACCGGCTCTTTCTTGCCTGCCAGTTCCTTCATCTTTGCTTCAATCTTTGGGAAATCGCTCTCCTTGATGCTCTCGCCGTCTTTCAACAGCACATCATAGAAGAAGCCATTCTCGACGGCAGGTCCGAAACCGAACTGAATGCCAGGATACAACTCCTGCAGTGCTTCTGCCAGCAAGTGGGCTGAGGTGTGCCAGAACGTATGCTTACCCTGCTCGTCCTCAAACTTATAAAGCTCGATGGTAGCGTCCTCATTGATAGGACGGTTCAGCTCTACTGTCTCACCGTTTACTCCACAGCTGACAACGCTGCGTGCGAGAGCCGGAGAGATGCTCTCTGCAATCTGAAAGCCAGTCACGCCCTGCTCATACGAACGAACAGATCCGTCTGGAAAAGTAATGTTAATCATATCTACAATATATGTTTGAATTTGAAATTGCGTGCAAAGTTACTACATTTTCGTGAATCCCACAAACTTTTGCGCAAAAGATTATTTCTCACGGTATTTCTTGATGATACTATAGGCATCATAAAGCCCCAATTCACCTGCTTTCGAGAGGTCGGCAATGCCCTCTGCCCTCTTCTCTGCACGCAGATAGACGATACCTCGGTTATAATAAGTCTCAGGGATATTGCCATCCAGCTCGATGGCACGGTTGAAGTCATCGAGTGCCCGCTGATAGTCCTTCCGCTGGGCATACAGACACCCTCTATTATAATATAGGTAAGGATTATGAGGCGCAAACTTCAGGGCCTCACACAGATCACTCAGCACATTAGCCGACTTTAGCTCTATGTTCGTACCCTGCGAAGCATTAAACTCATTCAGTTTAGCCTGACAGGCAGCCCTCTGCCAATATGCCAGCACAAAGGTAGAATCCAATTGCTGGAGTGTAGAGAGGTCATCGATGGCATTATCGAAATTCTGGATACCGCTGTAAGCCACGGCCCTGAGCAGCAGCAACGGCTTTACCCTGTCCCCTCCCTTTGCATTGGCAATAACCGTTGTCACAGAATCGATGAAAGCAATGTGCCGACGCATTCTGTCCTCAGTGATTGTAGGTTGCGAACAACCAATCTGCAAAGGTCTTGTTTGCGACTGCTGGTTAAAGCCTTCCACATCCTTATCGAAGGGAATATAAGTATGCATCTCATCTCTGACAGCATAGAATGACAGGGCGAACATCGGCTGCAAGGCCTCTTCCACCTTGCGGTTCTGTACTTTTCCGCGATAGTCGCTCTTATACTCGTGCTCCACCTCCTGTTCATCAGCCACGACCAACTGGTTATACTTGTCCGGGTCGGTATCACTCTTGCGACGCATCTGCCGCTTCGAGAGTCGGGGCTGTTTGCCGCCATAGCGCTTGTCCATCTGGGCTTTCAGGATACGGAACTCATCAGCCTCTGCCTGTCTGTTATTACCCAGACGACGATAGCAGGAAGCACGATGCTCCAGTCCGAACCAGAAATTGGGAAATTCATCTATCACTTTCGAATAGTCGCGGATAGCACCCCTCAAGTCACCCGTCTGTTCCAGCAACAGCGCACGGTTGAAAAGCGCCATCAGGTCATTGGGCTCCAGACGAAGCACGAAGTCGAAGTCCTCGATACCGCGGTTGTCATCGCCCACCTGCGCACGCAGCAGTCCACGGTTATAATGTCCGAGGAAATTATTGGGGTCTAGGTCGAGAGCGGTGTCATAGTCCGCCATTGCCCCTCGCAGATTATTCTGATTGTAACGTGCCAACGCACGATTGATATAGTTGCCAGCATGTTTTGGCAGCAGATGAATCGACTTGTCAAGGAACCCCTCGCCCTCCTTCCATTTCTGACGAGCCAGACTGATAATGGCTCTTTCAGCCCAGATACCGCCATCGTAAGGATCAAGCTCCAGACTCTTGTCGAGTGCCTTTACGGCCTGTGTTGTATCCTTCTGCAGCAAATAGATCTCCGCCTGCATGGAATAAGCCCTCGCATAGCGTGACCAGCGCTGAATCATCGTGTCAATTTCTGCCAAGCCCCGTTCATAATCCTTTTCCTGAATACGACAGAGTATACGGTTATGCCACAGGTTCTGACTCTCCGGATCATAGCGTAGGGCCCTCGTATAGTCCTCGATGGCAGCCGCATATTTCTTCTGGTTGATACGACAGAGGCCACGCAGCTCATAGAGTCCCACAACGTATGGATTACGCTCGATGGCTTCCGAGCAGTCGCTTTCCGCACCCCGATAGTCATCCAGATAGAATTTCGCAATACCCCTGAAATACCAAGGTTCATAAAGATAGGGTTTGGCAGAGATTGCCTGGTTGAAATACTGGATTGAGAGCACATAGTCCTCATAATAAAGCGCCGAGCGCCCTATCATCACCAGCCTGTCAATGTTGTATTGGGCACAGACGACCAGAGGCCAGAAGAATAAAAGATAAAAAATGCGGCGCATTTTTTATCTCTTAACTGGTTTTGTTCGGTACCCACAGCGATAGCGCCCCTTCACCAAAGCCGACAACTTACTCTTAATCAACTGTTTACGAAGTGGAGAAATACGGTCCACGAACATCTTGCCATCCAGATGGTCAAACTCATGCTGCATCACACGGGCCAGATAGCCTTCTATCCACTCATCATGATGCTGGAACTGTTCATCATCCCATTCCACATGGATACGCGTAGGTCGCACCACCTTCTCGTGGATGGCAGGCAACGACAGACAGCCCTCCTCTGAGGAATCTGTCTTCGACTCGTCATACTCCACGATATGCGGATTGATATACACCTGACGGAAGCCCTTATACTCAGGCAGATCCTCAGAAATCACATCCAGATCGATCACCGACAGTCTTATGGCCTTGCCTATCTGAGGCGCTGCCAAGCCGATACCCTCCGACTCAGCCAACGTCTCCCACATATCGGTGATCAACTGCTTCAGATCGGGGTAGTCGGGAGTGATATCCTCGGCCACTTTACGAAGCACAGGCTGTCCATATATATAAATAGGTAATATCATTTACAATTTGACAATTTACATATTCACTTTTCACTTCTTTGAGCGCAGATAATCCTCAAGGATAATCGTGGCGGAAATCTCATCCACCAGCGCCTTGTCTTGACGGGCTTTCTTCTTCAGCCCCCCGTCAATCATGGCCTGATGCGCCAATACCGAGGTAAACCGCTCGTCGTAGAACTCGATAGGCACCTCTGGTACAGCTTTGCGCCAACGGTTCACAAACTGCTGCACGCGTTCGAAGTTCTCACTCGGTTGTCCGTTAGGCTGACGAGGTTCCCCAATCACGATGCGCTCCACAGGCTCTTTGGCCAGATAGGCCTTCAGCCAGTCGAATAGCTCCGATGTAGAAACAGTCGCCAACCCTCCTGCTATCAGCTGAAGAGGGTCGGTGACTGCTATACCGGTACGTTTCTTACCGTAGTCAATGGAAAGAATCCGCGCCAATGTGCTTACTGGTTAGAAAGCAGCCAAGCGTCGGGATAGGTTGCACGCAGCTGATCACGGCTACGGGCAGCATCAGCCTTGCTGTCGAAAGTAGCAGCAACCACACGGTACATATTGCGGTCCTCGTTCTTCACAATCTGAGCCTGATAGCCGGCATCGCGGAGGCGCTGCTGCAGACCCTCTGCATTTGAAACCAATCCGAAGGAACCAACAATCACGCTGTAAGCCTTCAGACCATTACCACTAATCATCGACACACGCTCCTGACGAACAGACACATTGTCTGTATTGTCTGTCACACGAGTGTCATTAGCAGGTCTTGTCTGAACAGGAGACACAACAGCCGTTGAAGTCTCTACAGGCTGAGCCTGCTGCTGAGCGGTCTGAGTGTCATACTGCTTTGCTTTCTCGTAAGCTTTCTTGTAGGCACTTTCCTTGGTTCCACAACTTGTCATTCCCAGTGCGAGGCATAATCCTGCGCATAATACGGTGTACTTTTTCATCTTGTTTTTTATTAATGTTATACCTAAATTCAAATATTTGGTGCGAAATTACAAAATCTTACGCAATTTGCCCTCAAAAATGTGCCTAAAGTTTGTTAAATAAAGGAATAAATAGCATTTTAACAAAAAATATAGGGTGAATTTATACTTTTTTCAAAATTAATGCGTATATTTGCACATCTGAAACAACTGTTTAATTCAAATTATATCAGGTATGAAGAGTTTAGGTTATTTAAGCGCATTCCTCGGCGGTGCCATCGCCGGCGCAGCTCTGGGCATTCTCATGGCTCCGGAGAAGGGACAAGACACCCGCGTAAAGATTACTGATGCTGTGGAGGATTTCCTCAAAAAGCACAACATCAAGCTTAGTCGCAAGGAAGTAGTAGACCTGGTGGATGACATCGAGGACGCTGCTGAGGAAGAGTAATTTAGTTGATAGTTTACAGTTTATAGTTTATAGTTTATAGACTGATGCTGTCAAGTGACAAGAATGTAGAGACGATTGCGCAGCTCATTGAGGTGCTCAAGCATTATCTCGGACTTCAGACGGAATATCTGAAGCTGGACGTAATTGACAAAGTGGTGCGCCTGTTAAAGGCGGCCACTTTGGCACTTATCTTTATCCTCATCATCATAGCAGTGGTGATGTATTTCTCATTCGCCCTTGCCTTCTGGCTTTCCAACTATACGGGCATGACGATAGCGTTCCTCATCGTAGGAGCCATCCATCTGCTGATATTTTTTCTTTTCATCTACTTCCGCAAGCCTTGGATCGAGAAGCCCCTTGTTCACTTCCTGGCCAGCCTGCTGCTCAGTAAATAGTTATGCTACCAATTAAGAAAAAAACCGTTCATGAATTCCGAACGCTTGAGGAGATCCGTCTTCGCAAAGAAGAGTTGATCGACCAGATACAGGAGGACAGTACAAAGTTCTCCGGACTTTGGAATCAGACTTTCATCAAGCGCGAAGGCAATACCAAGGGCGACTATATCTCTGGTTTGATAGCCAATAGTGTTACGGCTATCGACATATTCCTTGTGGTACGCAAGCTGATGAAGAATTACAAGTATATTTTTGGCAAGTCTTCTTCTAAGAAAAAGAAGCACTAAATTCCAAATAATATCATTTATAGGCAAAAAAAACGGGTCCCCGCTGGGACCCAAACCTTTGTTAACCTTAAATCTAATACTATGAAAAACACACTGCAAAGATACGATTATTATCACATCATTGCAAGTTTTTCTTCAAAAAAGCCTCCAAAATTAACGTTTTTTAGCCATTCAAGCCCTTTTTCGGCCAAAATTGCACTAAAAAACCACCGTTTGTCCGTCAAATGCCAACTGTATTTCTGCTGGCAATTTCTGATTCACCACCTCATGACGTCCGATATCGTGACAGGAGTGTATCAAATACGTCTGCTTCGCCCCCACCCTCCGTGCAAAAGCTATGGCATCGTCCACCAACTGGTGGGCATGATGGGGTTTTTCAAAGCGTAGGGCATTCACCACCAACAGCTCCGTCCCCTCCAGATAGCGCATCTCGCCCTCATCCATCGTCTTCATATCCGTGATATAGGCCAGCTTACCGATGCGATAACCCAAAATGGGCAATTTACTATGCATCACCACAAAGGGTATAATCTCGAGATCACCTATGCGGAGGGGCTCATGAGGCAGAATCTCATGAAGTCCGATGGCCGGCACCCCAGGATAGCGGTTCTCTGCAAAGCAATAAGGCAACATCTCCAGCATTCCCTTACAGGCCGTAGGGTCGGCATACACATTGATGGCACCAAACTGACAATAGGGTCTTATATCATCCATGCCCCCCATGTGGTCATAGTGAGCGTGGGTAATCAAAATGCCGTCAATCTTTCGGAAAGGCTGTGGCAGGATCTGCTGTCGGAAATCTGGCCCGCAGTCAATGAGCAACCGTGTCTGTTCCGTTTCCACCAACGCTGAGCAACGGGTACGTTTATCCTTGGGATCTGCGCTCTGGCAGACCTCACACTGGCAGCCTATCACAGGCACGCCACACGATGTTCCCGTTCCCAAAAACGTCAGAGTCATGTCATTTACAATTTGACAATTTACAATTTATTTTGTTATTTAATTATTTATCAATTAAACAATATTCACTTCGGGGTGGATTTCGATGCCGAATTTCGCCTTGACGTCAGCACGAATCGTCTCACAGAGTGTCACGATCTCCACTCCTGTCGCACCACCAAGGTTCACCAGCACCAACGCCTGCTTGTCGTGCACACCCGCACGGCCTAAATGCTTTCCTTTCCAGCCACACTGGTCGATCATCCAACCTGCAGGAATCTTGATATGATCGGCATCCACCTCATAGTGAGGCATACCCTCATACTGTTTCGCCAACTGCTCGTATTTCTCGCGACTCACGATGGGATTCATAAAGAAACTCCCTGCATTGCCCGTCACCTTCGGATCAGGCAACTTTGCCTCACGAATCCCGATAATGGTATCCCTCACCTGTTGCGCTGTCGGATTCTCAATACCCTTCCGCTCCAGTTCCGCACGGATATTCCCGTAGTCCAAATGGGGTTTGAAGGTTTTATTCAGCACATAAGTGACAGACGTTATCAGATATTTGTTTTTCCAGTCTTTCTTAAACCGACTCTGACGATAGGCATACTCGCAGTCTTCCCGATTGATGGTGCTCACCTTTCCTGTGGCAATCTCCACCACATCCACGGTGAACAGCACATCCTGCACCTCAACGCCATAAGCCCCGATGTTCTGTACGGCCGAAGCCCCCACATTACCAGGAATCAGCGAGAGGTTCTCCAAGCCATAGAGTCTGTGACGGAGGCTCAATGCCACAACATCGTCCCACTCTTCACCGCTGGCGCAGCACATCTTGCGGTCGCCGAAAATCACACCCTTCATGGCCGAATGCACCACAATGCCCTCATAATCCTTCGTCAGCAACAGATTGCTGCCATCACCTATTATTATATAAGGTGTAGCCTCCTGACGCAGGATCCTCGCTACGACCAGTGCCTCGTCCACCGTCTCATACTCCAGATAGCGGCTACACTTGGCATCAATGCCAAATGTATTATGTGCTTTCAGACTATAATCCCTGAGATCCCTCACTATTCACTATTCACTTTTCACTATCTATGTTGTCATTTCCATTAGCAGCCAGCGCTCACCAACCTTCCTAAAGCGCAGCTCCAGCTCCTGTCCGTTGGAAATGCCACGCAGAATGAAGATTTTCTCGTTGCCCGTTGATATCGGCTCGCCATAGATGATATTATAGATGGTCTTCGATGGTAACTGCGGTGCGAAGGCTTCCCACGTATCGGGAGTGATCAGACCCTCCATCTGATTGAAGTCATCGTCAGGATCAGGCCCCACAAACTTCACCAACGAATTGAGGCTTTTCACCTGGAAAGCCTTATCCGAAGAGAATTGCTGATAGAAAGCGAGGAATGATGCATTGATATTCTCCTCAATCGACGACTCTCTGATCTCGCGCAGCATCCAAGCCCCGCGAATACGGTTGAACACAAAGTCCTTCACCTGATTCTTCTTCAGCAGGATGCGCTCCACGATGGCCTGATTAATCGACGTATCCTTCGCCAACTGCATCTGCTCGTCATTGTCGAATAACAGCGTATAATAGCCTTGACGCATGAAAAACCGCTCCATCTGCCACTTGTTTTTCTCAATCAACTCGTCCTTGCCGTCCTTGTGCACAGTAAGAGGGAAGATGATACGTGCCTTCTGCACCTTCTTGTTGGCAGCAAAGTTAAATAAGAAATCATCGAAGAATTCGTCCATCGCCTTTGGTGTCGGGATTTCCGAAAGCAACTGCTCCAGCGTGTCTAAAGGCACGGAGTCGAGGGTGTCAGCTACGGAGTCTGTCAGTGACACTTCCACCCGCTGCACCTGTTTTCCCGTACAGGAGAACATCAGCAGCACACATGCGAAAAACGCACCAAAAACCTTTCTCATTGACGCAATGTCATAATCGTCTTTCTCAGATTCTCTCAAAATTTGCCGCAAAATTACAAAATAATTATGAATTATGCATTATTTATTATGAATTATTTTGTACCTTTGCACGCAAAATTATAAAAATGTAAATAATATGTTACTTGACAGAATAGACGAACTGCTCAAAGAAGTGCAGGAATTAAGCGCCAAGAACGCCGAGGAAGTGGAACAGCTCCGACTGAAATATCTCAGCAAGAAAGGTGAGATTACAGCCCTGATGAACGATTTCCGCAACGTTGCAGCCGACCAGAAAAAGACCGTCGGCATGAAGATCAACGAACTGAAGACACTCGCCACCGAACGCATCAACCAGTTGCGTGAGGAGTGTGAGACCCAGGAGAGTGGCGACGAGGCCATCGACCTGACGCGCACCCCCTACCCCATCCAGCTTGGCACCCGCCATCCGCTAACGATTGTCACCAACGAGATCATCGACATCTTCTCGCGCATGGGCTTCGTGCTCGCTGATGGTCCTGAGGTGGAAGACGACCTCCACGTATTCACCAAGATGAACTTCGCTGCCGACCATCCTGCCCGCGACATGCAGGACACCTTCTTCGTCTCGCAGCATCCCGACGATGTCACGAAGAACATCCTTCTCCGCTCGCACACCTCTTCAGTGCAGGCCCGTATCATGGAGCGCATGCACGATGAGAACGGCAAGCTCACCTCGCCCATCCGCGTCATCTGTCCAGGCCGCGTCTATCGTAACGAGGCCATCACCGCCCGCGCACACTGCTTCTTCCATCAGGTGGAAGGACTCTATATCGATAAGAACGTGTCGTTCACCGATCTCAAGCAGGTGCTTCTCTCGTTTGCCAAGGAGATGTTCGGCCCTGACACCAAGATCCGTCTGCGCCCCTCATACTTCCCCTTCACGGAGCCCTCTGCCGAGATGGATATCTCCTGCTTCATCTGTGGTGGCGAAGGTTGTGGCTTCTGCAAGCACACCGGATGGGTGGAGATCCTCGGCTGCGGTATGGTCGACCCCAACGTGCTCGAACTCTGCGGCATCGACTCTAAAGAGTACACGGGCTACGCCTTCGGCATGGGCGTCGAGCGCATCACCAACCTGAAGTACCGTGTTTCCGACCTCCGCATGTTCTCCGAAAACGACACCCGCTTCCTCGAAGAATTCGAAGCCGCGAACTAAAAACAACAGCTTTACTAAATTGTAATGTATTATTGTAATATTGTAATATTTTCAATAAAAATCCCCTCGCTGCGAGGGGATTTTTCTTCATTATTTTTTCATACACTATCCCTCCTTAGTTACCAGTGTCGATGGGGTTGTAGTCATCGTTTTCACCGGTGTTAATCACGAGCGTCGAGGCT
>Ga0310786_10011275_pt1 | contig 11159 bp, 21 predicted proteins | sample AusTroGonzalo_MG_FD_203881 | JGI IMG/M metagenome (GOLD analysis project Ga0310786, IMG submission 203881) | Bovine rumen microbial communities from tropical cattle in Woodstock, Queensland, Australia - Gonzalo_03 (v2) (version 2) | ecosystem: Host-associated > Mammals > Digestive system >...
CTTATTTTTATAATGGTGAAATACATAAATATATTCCAGATTGGATAATTAATGATGAATATATTGAAATTAAAGGATATTATACAAAACAGTGGCAAGCTAAATTAAATCAATTTCCAAAAAATTTAAAATTAAATATTTTATATGAAAATGATATGCAAAAATATTTAAATTATGCTCGAGAAAAATATGGTAATAATTTTGTTGAACTATATGATAATTCTAAATATATCAAAGATATTAATGATGCAAAAGCAGCATGGTTTCATTTAAAAAATGAAAAAACTAAATTATTAATACAAGTGTATGTATTTAAAAAGAATTATAATATATACTTAAATAATGGTTGGAAATTAGGAAGATATTTACCGACAGTTGATAAAGAATATACAGTAGTTAAACATCGTATTGTTCATAAAACAGAAGAAGAAAAGGAAAGAATTTTAAAAAGCTTAATAGAATAAAAATATACCCGGTTAACTCAGTTGGTTCAGAGTGACGCTTCGACTAAGCGTAAGTCATAGGTTCGAATCCTTTATCGGGTACTAAAATTCGGTCGGTTAGCTCAGATGGGAGAGCACGTGGCCTACATCCACGACGTCAGGAGTTCGATTCTCTTACCGATCACTAAAATATCGGCATATAGTGTAATTGGTTAACACGCCCGTCTGATATGCGGGAAACATTGCTTGTCCTGGTTCGAGTCCAGGTATGCCGACTAAAATCCGCGTGGTGCGATTAGTGGAGCAGGTGAAGGAACAGGGCAACATAATCTTAAATGTGGTTTGAACCCCGAGACCTAAAATTCGCTGAGAACCTGCATTAGGGTTGACGAAAGTCAATCCTTTTTCTATATTCTGGTCCAGAGGATACAATGTTGGAATTGATTTGCAATATTATCGCCATAGTTCTGTGTATAATAGCTATACTCCTGATGAGATACCAGGAACATATCGATGTATCGAATTTTATGGAAGAATACAATGCTCATGTATATATGGAAAACCTGGCAATCTTGATCGACGGTTATGACCGTCTGTTGGAAAAACCAGACTCGGAGAATAAAAAGAATATTACGAAAAAGGCAAATCACGGGACCAAGTGGAACCAGTTTACCGATTTCGTAAAAAACCTGACCGGCGGCAAGTGGGATTTTTCGTTATTAAGTTTTGAATACGAATCCGATAACGACGAGGAATGATATGAACGCGAAAGACGTAAAAGCTAGAACAAAGGCCATGACGAATCTTGATAACCTTATCGTTATCGACCTGGTACATAAGGTCGAGCGGGAAATCGAGCATTCCAGTCTCCTGAACAAGCACTCAGCGATTATCGAATTTCCGGAAATTTATAAAGACTTTGAAAAATTTGAATTAAGGCTTAAACAGATGTTATTAGAAGACAAGATTGAGGAATTACCATGATTGAAGTATTTGACGGACTTTTTAATAGACATGTACGGAACGTTAGTCTTACAAGACTAGAAGATAAAGATGGTTATTTGTTTAAAGCCAACTATTTTGATTGTGGTAACTTATATAATACTTGTTCATATTTTCTTGCGTTCAATCATAGTTATATTAAAATTAACAACGCCAAATATGATTATAACTCAATGCGTAAGAATTTTGACAAAATTCAAGTTATATTAGAAAAAGAAAATATTAAAATGGCCCTTGAGAAACTATAAGAATTAACACATGGAGTAAATCAATGCCCAAATCTACAAATACCGACTTAATTGTGTTTTCTATCTGCTCTGTCCTTGTCATTGCAGTTATATGTATGTTCGCTGTTGACCGTATTATATATGGACCTGTTCCAGATAAAGCACCACCTACCTATACCACTTCTGACGGATTGCATCATGGATGTAAATTGGCCGTGTATGACGGACTAATTCACAGAACTACATGGACATTGACCTGTCCTGACGGATATATCCAGCATAATGGCAACTATACCATAGAACGTCCTTAGCGTGCATTTATACGGTTGACATCGGCTACATGTTTTGCTATATTGCATAACATGGTAAGCTGGTTCTAAAACAAGGAGGAAGTTATGATATCGGAAAATGAAATCGATACGACACTCGAGAATTACGGAAAACTCGTATCCCGGGCGCAACACGTATACAATCGTCTCTATACTGAATTGTACCAGAAATACGGGAATTCGGTTTTTTCCTGGTCCGAAGCCGAGCTGTTCCATGCCGATACGGCCGGATACGACCTGATTGTCCGCAAGACTTACGGGAAACCGGATTATATCGATTTCGGGACGACTGACCGGGATCGCGACGGCGACTATATTGGGTTTGTCGAAATCAAGAAGGAATTCCTGTATAACGACGACGCTCTGACTGCCTATATCAAGGAAGAAACCGAAAAGCTGGAAGAAAAAAGGCGTCACGAACGCGAACGAGCCGCCGAACGCCGAAAGCTCGCAAAAGCAAAAGAAGAAGAAAAAGAACGTGCCGAATACGAAAGGCTGAAAGCTAAATATGGTTGATCTCATGACGGATTTGAACGCTGCCGAGGCGTTCATGCGGAAAATTGGGTTGGATATCGAATGCGATGTCTGGCCGTTATTTGACATGACCGGCGCGCAAAAGCGTTGCGGTACAATTACGCACCCAATGTTATATGAATATTATAACCATAGGGCGATATTCGTTACGTTTATTCAACATAGGGGATATAAGATTTATAAATTGCTCGGTATGAATCCTGACGGTACCGTCATATTTGACCGGTCGGATTCCCATTGTAAGGTCGTAATCCCAGGAAATCCGGGATGGGAAGAAAGAATAGTCAAGGAAGTCGAAGAAATTCGGTACACTCTTACACGTTATTATAAAGAATATACCGGCAAAATGCTTGAACAAACGCTATCGGTACTGGAATGAACTACCTGCAGATGAACGACAAGGGAAAGCTCGGGCATGACGAACAGAAGCTGGCCGAATACTTCGGCGAGGGCAACTATACCCCGTTCTACAAGAAGCACCTGCTGCAGAATAAGATTAAGCTGACTAAGGACGACTTCGTTGCGGGCGAAATTCCCGTCATGTTCAATGCGATGAAGAAACTCGGAATTGACTATAAACATGACGATTATCCGGAACCGTTGAGGAAATACCTGCATAGACGAATCTGGGAAACGAAACTAGGGTATATGCAGGATAAGGCATTCAACGATTATCCCATGGAGCCTGTATTTATCAAGCCGAAAGATAAACTGAAAAAGTTTACCGGTTTCGTATTGAATTCAAGAGACGATTGGATGCTTACCCAGGGTGCGAGTGCCGGAACGAATATCGTCTGCTCGGAACCGGTAAAGTGGGTCACCGAATACCGTATCCCGGTCATCCACAACGTACCCATGGATTTCTGTCATTATTTCGGCGACCCGAAAATCAAGTTGGACATGGACACGGTAAAGAACATGGTTGCCGACTGGGCTCTGGCGGGTGCGCCGGCCTCGTACTGTCTCGACGTAGGGGTACTCGATACCGGGGAAACCGCGCTTATCGAAATCAACGACGCGTTCAGTTGCGGGAGCTATACGATGAAATCCGGGACATACGCCGTCCTACTCATTGCAAGATGGGACGAACTGCTCGGCAAGACGTCGGATATTTCTACGGGATGGCAGGGAATATTCGAGAATTCCGGACGATAGTGGTTTGACCTGTTTCAAAAGGGTTGACGGAAGTCGACCCTTTTACTATATTATGATAAGACAACTAACAAAACCAAGCCGTGGAGGTATACAATGAATCCGACTTGTTATATTGTTTTCGGCGTAATCTGCCTGATTGCCGCGATAATTGCGTCTATTTTCGGAATAGTTTTTGCATGTTTGAGTTTCGATGGTTGCCGTATCAAAAATGAATCGATAATTTATTTTGTTGGCGGCATATTCTGTTTTGTTATTTGCGGTATAAGTGGATACGGTGCCACAACTATGTTGTGGCCTGACCCGGAAACCCTTTATCAGAGGGTACTCGACGATAAGCCTGAATGCGATATCAATAAGGTTTCCTGTATAAAGGAAATGACGAAATGGTTGGCTGATTCGTCGCTTTCCTATATGAAATTCCAGACGGATTCAGTAGACGCCGCGGAAAAATATAACATGTTTAAGGGAGAATAACTATGACCGGATTCGTAATTGGAGTAATAACTACCGTAGTGGTATGGTCATCGATCAATGCCGTCCGTGCAATCCACCGGGCGAACGTGCAGCTCCGTGAGAAGGCCGACAAGGCGAGAAAGCTGGTAAACGTCAAGGAACCGGAACACGGTCCGTATTTCAATATCGTCAAGGCGATGGAGGAAATCGTCAACCCGGCCGAAAGGTGCGTCATGTGTACCGGCTCGCTGGCCAACGCCGGCGAAATCTACATAGAGCACCTGGTGGAGCAGATAAAGAAGCATCCGCACCTGTGGCGGCTGTATTTCCAGATTTAGGGGTATCGGTCATGAACAACAAGAAAATTTTACCGGACGATACCGTCAATATATGCTGCGGGGCCAGTATATACGGCGGTACCTATATCGGGTTGAACGACTACCGTATTTCCGGCGGGAAACCGAAATTCGGCGGGACTATGTATCACGACAAAAGTATCTCGTACAGGGATATAGCTGACGCATTCTCGGAAGAGCAGCTCAAACTTATCCTGAAAATCAAGCAGGGAAAGATAAAATAAAAACGAGGGATATATGGTACGTTCCAAGAAAACGCTGAAAGCCATCGCCGACAATTTCGGGAAACCGAATGTAAAACAGAAAATCAAGCCGAAAGAAGAACCACAAAAAGTCTATTTTTACCTGACATGGTTTACCAGCGGGTATAATGTTACCGGTATTCGGAAAGAAGAAGATACGAGTCTTGCCAAGTTGAAGAAATGTTGGAAAGAAGAATGTGATCATGATACTACGCCGATTATGGAAGGTGTCATGTTCAAACGTAAAGACTAAGGAGTATTATAATGGGCACATTGGTTTCAGTAGAAGAAGCGAAAAAGAGCCTGAAAGAACTCGAAGAGGCCGCAAAAACCATTCGTTCTAGATTTGACGAACTTTTAAAGAAAAATAAATAGCGATTTATGAGCAAGTCGAAGTTCAAGCGGTCGAGATTGAAGTTTTCCAAGTTTCTGAAGCGGGTAAATAATTCGTCCATGTGTTCTCTCGATGTACACGGAAGGATCGGGCTCGCAATCATGATAGCGCGTTACCCGGAGATGTACGACGATAACCAATTGTGGCAGCTGGAAGTAGACGGGCGCGTCGTATGGACAGAACGGATCCATACGTACAATGACCGCGAATATTACGAAAAACTGATGAACGAACCTGACAAGCAGAAATTCATACGGGGCGTCATGAACATGGGTACGGAATTACTGTTTGACCATATGGAATAAGGACTATGATACCACCGATTAATCCATTATATCAGCCTATAATACCGTGGAACCGGAAATATACCATGAAAAATACAGAATCTAAGGCGAAGCCTATCCGTATTTTCAGGCAAAAGAAAGTAATCGAGTTTTTCGAGTCTATGGGTCTCACGACAAATACGCTGCTCGACGGTACCGTCGTCGCCTACATGGAACACCCGATGTTTATCAGCGACATCAGGGTAGCCCGGCGTAACACGGCCGGCCTGTATATGCTAAAAGGCGGCGCGATACTGTTGCGATGGGACGGCCTGTGGCTCGACGACCTGAGAAACAGCTATAAGATCCAGCTGGCCAACCAGGTAACTGTACGGGCTTCCGACGAAAAAGTCGATTATTCGTTAAACTGCGAAAACCGGTACCTGAATAAGGGAGAAGATATCGGCAAGTACATAAAACGTATTAACGACCTGATTGCGCAAGACCAGAAAGACAGGTTCAACAAGAACATGGACGACATATTGGGCGTCCTGGAGTAGGCGGCATGAACGAATTGTACAGGTATTCCGTAAGCAAGAAGTCCCCGACATTGTCTTATAAGCTGTGGCAGGAGACGGTTTTCGTCGATTTCGAACGACGCAGGTATCTCTCGTACTGTCTCGACAACGTTCAGGATCTCGAATTCCTGTACGACCACGGGTTCACCGCCGTCGACAACGCGATCGCCGATACGGTAATGAGGTTTAACTGTATACCCGGGTGCGTAACCGGCATGTCGTGTTCCGGCCATCCGGGGCAGTACCGCGAGGCGTATATCAGGTTTACCGAAATACCGGCCGAGCTTGCCGAGTACCTCGACGGTTCCGGCATATGGATACGTGACGACGACAATACGAATACCTGGCGCGCCTACGGTATCCATAACGATTCCACGTCGGAATGGCTCGACGCGCTGAAATACCTGGCCGACTACCCGGGGATGCCGGACAACGGTTTCGAGTACCTTGTCGAAAGCATAAGTTCCGTAACCGGCAAGGACGGAATAGCACGACTCGAAAAGGTAATATATTAATATGGATGATTATAATACAGTAATGAACGATAATATGCCCGTAAATATGGTAGAAACTCTCGATATGACGAAAAGTCCGATTAATCCCTATACGGTGACAGACAAAGACGAAGTCGTAAAGATATTCAGGGAACTTAACCTGGAAATATCTACCGATATGTCAGGAAGATACATATACGGGAGGGTAGCATGCGATAATACGTACCAGTCTTCAATTTATCCCCATTCCGATGCCGTTATCATGTGGTTGCCTGAGTTCGGACAATTTAAGATATTTAATAAATTGAAATATAAAAAATTCGATGAGACGACCATGCAACCTGTATTTTTTGTTACCGGGCAGTTCTTCATTCCGCAGTCATACGAAGAACTGGTCGATTCGATACAGGCGTTCAAGGAAAACCTGAAATATTATATAGACAAGGCGTACGAGAAAAACGTCGGAAATATCCTGGATGTGCTCGAATAAAATTTTTTAAAAAATTTTTATACGGGGTATTTACAAAGCGGGGAAACTTTACTATATTTAATAATGTCAGTTCAAGGTATGACCGGTTTAATTCCGGTACTAGGCTAATGACCCGGTGAACGAGAAGTCGTTATATGAAGATATCTTGAACAAGTGTTTAAAATAACGGGTTTTAAAAAATTTCCGTTATATATAATAATAAAGGTAAACAAAAGATGAAATTTTTCGGACGTCATTTCGGCTCGCATCATGGATCCTCCCGAGGTTCAGTTGTGGCGTATTGTCCGGAATGTCGTATCTAATCTGTTTATCGAAAACTTTTTTGGATAAGGATACCGGACTGAAGAGCCCGGTATTTTTGTTTTATATGCATCCGTAGCCCAACTGGATATCAGAGCGTCGGTCTACGAAACCGGAGGTTACAGGTTCGAAGCCTGTCGGATGCACTAGATTCGGAAGCGCACGAGATTGGTTTGACTCGCGCGGTCTTGAAAACCGTTGTCCGCAAGGGCTTGGGGGTTCGATTCCCTCCGCTTCCGCTAAATCATAAGCACCTATAGTGTACAAGTAGCAAGTCGCATTGCCTGTGCGAAGGAGACGGGGCAGTACCGTCTAGGTGCTCTATATAAAGCGTCATTGGTCTAAAAGTATGACTATTGCCTTCCAAGCAATAAGAACCGGGGCGGTACCGGTATGACGCTCTAAATCATCCCCGTGGTGGTGTAATTGGCTAGCACAACAGATTGTGATTCTGTTAGTTCGGATTCGAATTCCGGCCTTGGGACTAAATCGAGGATACGCATAACTGGTAGTGCACCCGTTCGGAAGGCGGGCGCGGGAAACCGCAAGGGAGTTCGAATCTCTCATCCTCGGCTAGACATCTGGCGGTATGGCCGAGAGGCTTAAGGCGACCGACTCGAAATCGGTAAAGGGATTGATAGTCCCTTCGCGGGTTCAAATCCTGCTGCCGCCTCTAATTTTTCTATAAAACGGGTTGACATGTATCGGCCCTTTTTCTATATTATTCCGTATAAGCAAAAAGGAGTACCGATGTTCCGTAAATTCCAGGAAATTACGTTCAACGTATATTTTCACGATACTTGGCCGAAAGGTATATCGGATTTGCTTGCTATTTTCTACGTCTGTACATTACTTGCAGAATTCGGTTCATTATTGTATTGCGGCACGCTGATATACAATGACGGCTGGACGCGGATTACTACGCCGTGGATGGTTTCTATCATAGTTTTTTGGCTTACGTTCATTATCAGCATATTCATATGCGAATGCGGTAAAACTCTGAAAGGTACTGACTATAACCGGCTGGATATCGAATCCAAGCGTTACGTGTTCAAGGTGTCTATCGTACTGTTTTTCCATTTACTGTCGTGTGGGTTCATGGCGGTCATATTGCCCGTCGCGATTCTCATTTCGATTTTTAACAGTTTGTCCGACCGTATATCCAGATGGATTTTTCCTGACAAGCCGCCGCGAAATAAGGATTTATCGGACCAGTTTAATTCTTTAATCAGGGATATCGACAATGGTAGATAACAAGAGCTGTCTGAAATACAAGTACCTTACGTTCAGGGTACAGGCGGAACGCAACAAGCCCGACGCCATCTACAAGTGGACCTATACCGTGACCGGTATCGGCCCGTACGAGAATATCAACGTTCTCGGTTTCTACGACGAGAAGATGACGTGCCCGATCTTCCTGATGAGCAACAAGTCGATTTACGAATACGACTGGACGACGGTCTATTCCCGCATATTCGCCGGGATATACAAGGCCTACCTCGACATGTTCCAGGACAACAAGCATATCATTATCGTCAGCGACGCTGTGACGTTCGAGCTGTCCGCGGATCCGTCCTTGACAGCGGGTATAGAACATGCAGGGTTCAAACTGTCGCACCAGTTCGAGGGGTATACGCTCCAGTTCGTCAATCCCGATGTCTATACGATTATCGAGAACGACAACTATATCTTCGACAACGACAAGCTCGAGAACGTCAAGAAAGTAAAAAAGATGCAACAGCTAGACGAGGAGTGGAAAAGGCGTTACGGCAAGATTCCCGAAAACAACCGGCCGATGATCGGTTTTCCCGACGAGATGAAGGAAGCGGAAAAGAAAAGCAAGAAGAGTATTCTGCATTCTCCGGCTCTGCCCGCCGTGGCGATGGTTCTGTTCCTTATCGGTATCATCGCGGCGTCTATTATCGGTTCCAACGCGATATCGAGATTCAACCAGTGGATGAACAAGACTCCGCAGTCCGTGGTCGTCCACGCGGTATACGACACGACGACGCAGAAATCACCCTATTCCCGTGCGGAATCAATCGCGAACACGCTCGACAGCATGTCCGTCTTCGAACCCGGAATGACGAAGCCGCTAGATATCAAGTCAGTCGCCGACTCGATTTACAAGTTCGACCTTATCCACCGCGCCGACTCGATTGCCAAAATCGCGATCAGGCGCGACAGCATAATCGCGGAACTCCCGAAGGAAAAGAAGGTACAGGTTGAACTCACGGCGGTCATCGAAGACGGCGTGACTACGCGTAAAGTACAGACCGGTGTCGTGCTGGATACTATCAGGGAATCCGACATGAGGCATCTGACGAAGACGATTACGGAGATGGCCACCAACATGGCTAGGGACCGTCAGGCCGAAATCGACACTGCCAAGTCTTATTACCGCGTTACAAAGAATTTCATCCGGATGGAATAGGTGGTCGTATGGTCGAGCTCCTGAAGAAATATATAACGGTTGTCTTATTCCTTGCCTGCTGCGGTTCCTTCTATATTATCGGCGAGATTTGGCATAAGCCGGCTTTCCAGAAAGAAATCATCGAGGACCGCAAGTTTTCGATGCCGGTAACTATCGAGATGTATACAGTAATCAACGACGGCGTCACGAGGCGCGTGGTCGCTTCCAAGGTAGTGACGGATTCCATTACTCACAAAGATACTGAAATCGTCAACCGTGCGATTAAAGAAGCAACTCACCGTATGATTGCTATCCGTCAGAAAGAAATCGACCATAACAAGCGTTACTGGCGTTCCGCGAACTTCGTAGATATTGGAAAAGAACAGGGTTTCACACCGGTCGACATTTCCTTTACGGAGGATAGGTAGTGGACAACAGGGAATATCACCCGCATGTCGTCCCGAACGACATTAGTGGTTATAAGAGAGATCATTACACGAGAGACGAGGAGTTACGACGTATGAGCGTAGACGAGGGTTGCGGCTGTATCTGTTTGCTCGGCTTCTTGCTTTTCACCATTTTTATTCTCATGGGCGCCAGCGGGCGTTTTGACGACCCGGATTTCAAGGCGAAACAGGAAATGGCGAAACGAGAGGCGTTTATCGCCGACAGCGTAAAGCACGCGAAAGACAGCATAGCGAGATACGAATACGTATACGACAGCGTCATAACGGCGCTGCACGTGAGGGACAGCATAAACCGCGTGCTCGAAGAACAGAAGAAAACCAGGATTACGTTTACCGCCTTTATCGACGACGGCGTGACGTCCAGGGAGGTGAACGTCGTTTCCGAGGGCGACTCGCTCCCGATTGCGTCGATACGGCTGTTGGGCCAGTCGTTCAACAAGCTCGCGTTCACCGCGGCGGTGGAACGGCAGAACGAGATTGACAATAACAAGGAATACTATACCAAGTTCGTCACCGGGAATGATAACTAGCCTGTATTCCGGAATTTCCGTAATTTTTTATAAATAAGGGTTGACGGAAGTCGACCCTTTTTCTATATTATCGTTAAAATCGGAGTTTTAAGATGCATTATAGTATATTGCTGGTCGACAAGAGAAAACACCCGCTCGAACCGGGCTGGTGGTCCAGGTATACGGTTTTCGAATCAGAAAACCTGACCAAGACCGCCAAGTTCTATTCGCATCTCTACAGCATGTTCAGGAACTACGTTGTCGACCTCGACGACTATACGAAATTCGACCTGATTTTCTGCGAGGATACGAATTACGATCCGGATACCGGATGTTTCAAGTTCGTCGACCTCGACGTCCTGCCGGTTTCCATATCGAAACAGTTGGATCATATGATTAAAAACCACCTCGACTACTCGAAAACGTGGGCAAAGGGGATAGAGGAATAAGTTTATGATAGAGATTCAAGGAAAGTACAATACCGCGAAGGTATATACCGACAACATAGAA